>Ga0066637_10002345_pt1 | contig 12600 bp, 14 predicted proteins | sample CryGeyCG2014_020_FD_62737 | JGI IMG/M metagenome (GOLD analysis project Ga0066637, IMG submission 62737) | Groundwater microbial communities from aquifer - Crystal Geyser CG08_land_8/20/14_0.20 | ecosystem: Environmental > Aquatic > Deep subsurface > Groundwater | place: USA: Utah: Grand County...
TTCAGGTGCGAGCGCTCCAAAGCGCACGAGTTGGCAGGCGCGCTTTCACTCATAAAAAGCGTAAGGATAATTCCGGAAAGAATTTCCGGAAGCATAAAAGGCGCGACTACAAAGCCATAACTGCCCGCTTTAAATTAAAATCAAATGCATTCCATGACATGTTGGTAAGCAATGTTCATCAGACTGTTGGAATGCATATCTTGAACACTTTGGAGCGAGTGTCGCACGTATCGCGACTTGTTGGCGACACCAACGCCACAGCCAACACCGCATCACTTCTGGGCTGCGGTCGCTCCAAAATTTCAAGGGTGAATGCCAATTCACTCCGCGAGAATTCGATGGCATCGACAGCTCTGCTGTCGAGCTATGCGCGCAAGCGCATTCAAACAGCCTTCGAGATTTTGAATACGCTGTTGCGTATCAGATGCTCCTACTGGAGCATCTGAAATGCCAACTGGCGAAAAGCCAACAGGCGATGACCAGCGGTGGGCGCATGCTTATTGACAAAAGAAAAAAAGGCGCTGCATTTAGCAGCAGCATCCTTTCTTGAGCTCTTTAAACAATCGTTTTCCTTCTTCTGTGCATTTTACATGGAATTCATCCTCGTCACAGCCAAAGGTTGCGACTTCTTTGCCATCGCATACGATTTTGCATTCCTTACATTCCATCTTATTCACCCCAGGATATCGTATATCCAATATTGTTAAGATGAACGGGATATCTAAATATATCGGTTATCCGATAGTTATCCGGATAGCAGCCGTTTAAATAGTTGGCTATCCGATATCCTACGCGTGGGTGCTGTCTAATGAAATGCTGTGACATGAAAGGGTTTTTATCATATCTTATACTCTGGAACCTAAGCAAAAAAAGTATGTCCGGCTCTGAAATTGCCTGTGATTTAGAAAGAAGAAGGGGGAACAAGCCAAGCCCCGGGACCATTTACCCTGCATTGAAGGAGTTAAAAGAAAAGGGGTTGGTGACTGCTGACAAGGACAAAGTTTACTCACTTACGAAGAAAGGGGAACGGGAATTAACTGATGCGTGCAAGGCATTCTCTGTGCTTTTTTTTGACGTAAAAGACATGTTCAGCTGTTGCAAGTTGCAACTTCTGGGTTGTGGCAAAAGAAGGTTATGACTGCTCCTTACCCGATCCCATTATTGCTGACTGTAGTTGGTCTATATCCAAGCGCAAGCGAGCGCGCGGTTGGCAATTCCCCGGTAAGCGCGTCCCATTCATTAATGCCAAGTTCGGCAATGTGCTTCCTAAACCCATCGGCAAGCCGCGCAATCGTGTGGAACCCTATTTCATGAGTGCCGTCTTCATTGACTGCCAAAATCGCAAGCAACTTGGTTTGGGGATAGTGTGCAAAATTCCCATAGCCGAGCTTTTCATCCTGCCTTGAAGGGAGAGTGCCTTTTGCAGTATGCTCCCAATGATGGGTGTGCCCTTCAAAGAAAAATTCGTCATCCCCATCCTTAACGCCGGTATAAAGCTGGCGCGCATGCTCTGAATCAAAGACCGGCGTGCTGCGGGTTTCGCTTCCGACCTCATCAACAATATGCATTTCATCAATTATGTAACAATTCTCCCCGTACAATCTTCCTTTTCCGTAGAATGTAATCTCTTTCCCCCTGTGCGTGCGTGTCCTATCGGCTATCTCTTTGAGTGCCGTTGTTTCATCGGAAGAGAACCGTATTGTTCCATCTTGAAATCCATACTCGGTGGCTTGGTGCTTGCCGTGCCGTGCTTTTGCTTGCCGTGGTTTGTAAACTTCGGGAAATGCAGCCTGGTAGGCTGTTGAGCCTTCATAGTGTTCAATCCCATCCGGAAACGGCACAACTATATCCCCTTTCCTTCCGTTTGCAATGAGCCCATGCGCTATCCTCAATGCAGCGACAACCGCCGCTGCCGAGCTTATGCCACATGAAACGCCCTGCACACAGCGAAGCGCGCGCCATGCCTCCCATGCCTCGCGGTCATCCACGAAAATTGTTCTATCAACAAGGGCTGGCTTGTAGACCGGAGGAACCCTGGCAGTTGCCAAGAGATTTTTTATCCCCTCAAGGCCGTGGAACATCTCCTTTGGCTCCACGCCGATGATTTTCACGTTTGCTCCTCGTTCTTTGAAGCCATTTGCGCATCCAATAAGCGTTCCAGTCGTTCCTTTGCATGCCACGAAATGCGTTATCCCGGGCACATGCCTCAGGATTTCCGGCACTGTTGTCTGCACGTGCGCCAATGGGTTGAAAGGGTTGCTGTATTGGTCAAGGAGTATGAGGCGTCCATCCTCTGCTGCCCGGTTTTTGGCATATTCCTGTGCATCGTCAGTTCCATACCCGTTTTCAATTTTCAATACCTTTGCTCCAGCGCTTTCGAGCCTTGCGGTCTTGGCTTCTGAAATTGTGTCCGGCACGATAAGCTGTGTCCGGAACCCAAGCAATTTTCCAAGCTCCTCTCCGAAAACATTTATGAGCAGCCTGTTCAAATCGCTCACGAACTGTGCAATGCCCGCGCCCGTGTTTCCGCTTGTCGGCTCTATGAGCGTTCGCGGTTCGGCGGCAGGGTTTTCAAGGATTTCCCTATAGCGCAATTCAAGCTCCGGCACATTTTCATTCCCCTGAACAAGCCGTTTCGTGCACATGAAAATAGTTGCCCTGCCTTTTATGCTTTCGGAATACTGCCCGCTTTCGGGTTTTGCAAATATCCGGACATCCGGGTGATGGAAAATGTTACTCAGCTCAATCACAGGGGTTTCCTTTATCCATGGATAAGCCGGCTCCAAAAGCAGCCGCCCCCAGTTTACTGACTGCCCTTGGCGGTATGCCCGGGGAATGCTACTATGGAATTTATCGTGAATTGGCAGAACCGAATGCAGCGTTGCTGCATGCGGCGCTATTGAGCCAACTGGCTCAATTTGCGTACCGCCCGCTTCGCGGGCGGATGAATGCCAAGCCGCCAATTCACGAGAATTTTCCGAATGAGCCGCATGCGGATGTTCGCCTTGCGAACATAGCACACCATTCGCTGCCCGAAGCAGCGAATCCGTGTACCCAGCGCTTCGCGCTTGGTTCCGAGCATCAGCGAGGACGGCTCTTCGTGAAATCTGATTGACCGGTGTGGGTGGTGCCGCAAATGCCATACCAGTTCATGGTATATTCTGATATAAATATTATTTTGCCTAAATTATTCCAATCAGAATCAACCCCATACGGCCGTCAGAGTTTGAACCTCTCACCAGCCGATGGCACAATCACATCAAAATTTTTCTCAAGTTCCTCTCTCAATTCACTTGTTTTCTGCGGCTCGCCGTGCACCAGATATACTTTCTCAAGCCCCTTCACGGTATTGGCAAACCTTACCAAATCATTCCTGTCCGCATGGGAGGAGAAATGTATCATGGAAACTTCGCATTTGATTTCTACCATCTCCCCGTCAATTTCAATCTCCCTTGCGCCTTCAAGTATTTTCCTTCCGATTGTGCCCTCTGCCTGATAGCCGACAATTATCAATTTTGAATCCGGGTCGCCAGCGAACAGCCTGAGGTAGGTGAGAATCGGCCCGCCGTTCATCATCCCTGAAGTGGAAACTATGATGCACGGCCTCTTCACGTCAAGGCGCTCCCTGCTCTCAGAAACCTTGAAGAATTTGCTGCTGAACGGGTCGTCCTCGCTCATCAGTATCCTGCGCTGGATTTCCATGCGCGTGTAAATCGCATTCTGGCGGTAGATGCGGGTTGCCTTTTTCACCATGCCGTCAACGTAGATGGGCATTTCAGGGATTACCTTAGAGCGCATGATGGATTCCAGTATGAGAAGGATTTCCTGCCCCTTGCCCACTGCGAATACCGGTATCATTATGCAGCCTCCCGCTGCATGCGCCTCATTGATTTTCGCCACGAGCTGCTGGGTTGATTCCTTATAGCTCGGCAGCACATCCTCCCTTCCGCCATAGGTGCTTTCCATTACGAGCGTTTTCGCACTGACCGGCTCGCAGTGGTTGAGTAGTTTCGTAGCGCGGCAGTTTATGTCGCAGGCATAGAGCAGGTCGTTGGCTTTTATGATTGCGCTGCCGAGGATATGGCCGGCATTGTGCAATGAGATATTGAATGCACTTGTTGGTGCATTTCCCCCGTCAACTTTCCACGGTTCATTGAACTCGTGGCAGGTGGTGTTGGCAATGATGGCAGCGATTGCATTTGGGGTGAACCTGGGCGCTGCTTCTGTCACCTCCCGTATCTTCTGCAATCGCTGGAAATCCGCCAGCAGGAGCGCCATCAAATCCTTTGTGGGCTTTGTCATGTGGCATTTGTACATGCGCTCCATGAAGAGGTGTGGCAGGTAGCCGCTGTGGTCGAGATGGGCGTGGGAAATCAGTATCGAGTTTACGGTTCCGAGTTCCGCATCGGTGAACTCAGGGTGTGTGCCGTTGCCGATATTGAATCCGCAGTCCAGCATCACGCTGCCACCCTGCGATTCGAGAAGGAGCGAACTGCCGCCTACTTCGTTGCACCCTCCTTTGAAAATAAGCTCCATGGTAAGGTTAGGGGAAAAGAAAATAAAAAATAGGAAGGAGGTTTTTGCTGTAATTATTTCTTTTTTCTTCCTTCCTGCCTCCGATTGCCGCACCGATTGCGCCAAGCACACAGTCAATCACGGTCCAGAATCCAACCGCAAATACAGTGCCGATTAGGAACATAGCAATGCTCGTTAGGTCAAGCACTGCGGTAGCGCCCAGCCCAAGCACCAGCTTTATGAATGCGCTAATTGCATTTACGATTGAGAGCGCAAACCCAGTAATCCCACCGGCCAGCGCACTATCAATGATGTCAGCCCTTTCTCCTTAGCGGCGCTGAACCCGGCATAGCCAAGGATAGCCAGCGTCAGCAAGAAACCGCCAATGCCCAGGATTATTGTGACTCCAACCATTACCAGAATGCCGGCGAGGCTGCCTGTAATGTATCCGCCATAGATAAGCAGAAGCAAGGCAGTGCTCACCAGGTTCAAAATAATCGCGAGCACAACTGCGAGCAAGAGAGGTTTAACCGCCGCACCTATAACTTTTCCGAAATCCATGGAACCACCGCATCATACATGCATATTAAATATTATAAAATGGTGTGGACGAAATATGGTGCATATGCAATTTCCGAAATCAAACGAAAGGGAATATAGATAAGATAGGGTGAATGTTATGCAATTCTCAAAGTCAAACTTTTCCGAATGGTTCACCGACGTATTGTCAGAGGCAGGCATCATGGACATCCGCTACCCCGTCAAGGGCATGCCAGTCTATATGCCGTGGGGGTTTGCCATCCTCAGGAAGATTTTTTCATACCTTGAGGGGCAGTTGGAAGATGCCGGGCATGAGCAGGCCCTGTTCCCCCTCCTTCTCACTGACAACCTCCTTGCAAAGGAATCACATATGCTTGAAGGGTTCAGCCCGGAAGTTTTCTGGGTTGATGCTGAAGATGATGGGAGAAAATTGGCAATCCGCCCGACCAGCGAAACGATAATGTACACAATGTATTCCCTATGGGTCCAATCCTACAAAGACCTCCCTTTGAGAATCCATCAGACCGTCACATGCTATAGACAAGAAACCAAAGCAACCCGCCCCCTGATAAGGGGGAGGGAATTTTATTGGAACGAAGCTCACACTGTCCATGCAACCAGGGAGGATGCTGAAAAACAGATTGCAGCCGGTGTGGATATCTATTCCAAAGTTTACAATATGCTGGGAATTTCATTCCTTCCGTTTGTGCGTCCTGAGTTTGACAAATTTCCGGGCGCTGAATACAGCATAGCGTTTGACACCCTTTTGCCGGACGGCAAATCACTTCAAATCGCGACTGTCCATTATCTGGGCACGAATTTCTCAAAGCCTTATGCCATTCTTTATAAAAATGAAAAAAATGAGCGCGTGCCGGCCTACCAGACCTGTTATGGCATAAGCATGCGCGCGCTTGCTGCGGTTGTGGCAGTTCACGGGGATGATAGCGGCCTTGTCCTTCCTTCAAAATCAGCGCCAATCCAGATAATAATCATTCCATTCACAAAATCCCCTGAGATTGGGGAGATTGAATTCAAACTAAAATCTTTTGGCTACCGGTGCAGGGTTGACGATTCAGGCAGGCGCGCAGGCGATAAATTCTATCATTGGGAAGCCAAGGGCGTTCCCATGAGGATTGAGGTTGGGGAAAGGGAATTGAAGGGCAATTCGGTTAAAATTGCAATGAGGAACGGTGAAAAGCAGGTCGTGAAAATAAGCGAACTGGACAAAATAGGTTCGTTGTTTGAAAAATACGACAAATCATTGGGAGAAGCGCACGCGGATTTCATTGAGAAGAATACTTATTCTGCAGGTTCATTAAGTGAGATTAAAAAAGGTGGGTTTGTGAAATTTGGCTGGTGCGGTGATGATGAATGCGCCGGCAAAGTCAAGGAACAAGGAGTTGAAATCAGGGGCGAAATCTACGGCAAAAAGCCGGTAAAACTGAAATGCATTGCCTGCGGAAAAGATGGGAAAGAGGTCTACGCAGTCCATCCCTATTAACCTTAATTTGAAAAAAATATATCGCGGAGTGGCAGATTACCGCCTGCTTCGCTGGCGGGTGAATGCCAATTCACTCCGCGAGAATTTGCAAGCTTTGCTTGCGAGATTTTCGCTATTAAGCGAAAACTGATTTTCGAATGAGCCTCATACCGCCCAGCTTGCGGGCGGTTGGCTCTTCGAAAAATATAAAAAACTCTATTCTTGGTCAAAATAAGCCCAAATCAGGCTTAATTGCGAAAATTTATCGTGAAGTTGGCAGAATACCCCGCCCTTCGGGCGGGGATGAATGCCAAGCGCCAACTTCACGAGAATTCAAGGACAACAGCCCTTGAGATTTTCGCCCTCTGGCGAAAACTGGATTTCCGAATGAGCCTTCATATCCTGCACATTGTGCAGGGTCTCTCGCATCAGCGAGAGAGGCTCTTCGGAAAATCTTATCTGTGTCTAAGGGCTTTAGCCCTCGGAGTATTCATGTTCTCCGAACTCATGGCAGGCCTGATTTAAAGAAACCATGATGTGACATCTGGTGCATGACGAGCATCCGGATGTCGTAATGAAAGAGGGCGGTTCCATCTCCGAGTTGGAGCAGTTTGGGTTTGTCAATCCAGTTATTTCCGGGCGCCGGCACCTTGATGCTGTGATGATTGCAATAAAACCTGAAATTAGTGAGCTGCAATAACTGTAGCATATCCCTTGATTTTTCATTCCCCTGCGGCAGCCTTCCTTTCATAAAACAGCGCTTCAAACTCCTCGTATTTCTTCGGGTTGATTAGAAACAGCTGGGTGCCCAGGAAATTCCTGTTCTCGTCATAGGTGCGCATGATGCCCACATAGACATCCATGCTCCTGAATGCCTCGTAATTCCTGTCCCTGATTTCGAATGGCATTGTGAGCTCGTAGCACATTATCCCAAGCACCTTAATCATCTTGATTCCCAAAAACACCCTGTCTGTCAGGTGCTTCCGCTCCTGCTCCTTCACTGGCTTGCCAATCGTTCCCAGCCCGATAATCTCATCGGCCGTGGCCCTCAGCCAGCTCTCCTCATTCACCGGCGTGCGCAGGAGCATCGGGTCGAAGGTCACATATTCATTGCAGTCCAGCTCCACGTCATCCCTGCTGGTGATTTCTATCTTGCCATCGCTGATTGGCGCGAGCGTCAATCCATATGGCTCAATCATGCCCTTGAATTTCCTGCCGCTGTCAGTAAGCGCAAATTTGGATGATTTGAATTCGTTCTTCTTTGTGAAATTCCTGGCTTCCACTATGCTTGATTTGTGTATGGGGTCAAGGAACTTGATTATGCTGAAATAGAGGTCGAACTCGCTGTCCGTTGCCAACATTTTGATTAGGTCTGAGAGCGGCTGGGCCTTTGGTTTTGCATAGACGCGCATCTTTGATTTGTAAAGTGGATAGGACATGTTATGCTCAAACGCCTTCTGCAGGGAATCTTCCTTTACTGTCTTTATCGGGAGTATGTTTGCTATTTTCTCGGACAGCGCAGGGATTGCTTTTGGGTCGATTTCAAAGCTCTCTGTGTCAAACACCTCTTCGTCGCTGTCAAAGGTGACTACTGTGGCAAGCGCCTGCTTGCCGTTCTTCTGGAAAACAATCTCCTTGATGAGCCAGCGCTTCTGAGCGATGAAATCGATTATCTCCTCCCAAACCTGCTTGGTCAGTTCCATTTTCTCATCTCAGTTGATGAAACCGAAGAGCGCTGGCGGTCTATATCGGTGTGTTCACCGAAGACCTTGCGCTCATTCTGTTTCCCCAAGCCCCTTCATGCGCTTATACTTTTTCTCTCCGTGAACGCTCTCTTTTTTGTAAAAAGAGAGGGCTCAGTTCTTAAATAATCTCCTAACTTTTTTAACCCTATCCTCCAGGGAAATTTCATCGGTGACCCTGTCATAGACCGCCGAGCGGCCGCTGTATTCGAGTATTTCCTGCTTGTCGACGCCTGTCTTTTCTGCGGCCATTCCCAGGGAAAACCCCTTTGCATAAAGCGTGCCTCCGGTTTTTACATGCGCCTTGTGGATTACGTCCTTGACATAGCGTTTGTCAGATTCATCCAGCAGCCTCAGCCGTTCCACAAGCTGGTCCAATATGGTGAGGATGCCCCGGTCATCTGTTTCAGTGCTCAGCTGCTCCAGCAGCTTCTCGATTGAGAGTATAGCCTTAGGGTTGTCAGCATACCTGGGTTTGCTCACTACCTTGCTCAGCGTGTAAGAGACGATGGCAAGCAAAAAGTCCGTCTGGTTGAAATCTATTGCCACTGCATCAGTATATTTGTCATTGAGCTTCCTGAGCTTGCGGGAGTCGCGTGCCAGGAAATATTTGTAGAGCTCTTTGGCATTCCCTTTAATCATAAAATCACCCAACAAGGAAACCAACTAATTAATTGGTTGGAGGAATTGCAGTTTAAATATACCTTTAAAAGTATCTCCAAATTAATATATATAGCTGAGACAATGAGGAAATGCATAGTTTTGAATATTGTGGATTTAACTCCTAAAAAATCAAGATTATTACGTTGCGTGTTTTCTGAATATTTGAAAGTACCAAACAAGACATTGGAGTTGTTGCCCAAAGCATCTTCCTCAAACCAGTTGCACCACTTAACATACTCAGGCATAAGAGAAACCTCCCTTTTGCCATCTGACATTATTCAGGAGGCAAGGAAAGACATTTGGGTCAAACGAAGAAAAATTAAAAACAAAATTGCCAGCGCTTCTATCAGGCTTAACAAAAGATGGTTCAAATTCGTCAAAACAAAGAGAAATAATCCTTGTTTTAAGATTACCTACTCGCCTAGACAATCGCTTGCAATTCCTGTTAAGAAAAACAGGCAGTTTCAAAGGTTCAATTCCTTTACTTCCAGCGGATGGGTTTTTGACAACATTTCTCTTCTCAAAGATGGGAAAATTGCAGTTATTCTTGAAAAAGAATTTGAAAAGCCCAAACTCCTCCGACGATATGCACTTGGCATTGACATAGGCTCTTCTGTTTTGGCGTCTGTCAGTATTTTTGATATTGTAAAATCCAAAGTTATCAGGCAGCTTTACTTCGGAAAGGACATTGCCCTCAGGCAACAAAGGTATTCCAAAAGAAGGGCATATTTGCAAAGCCTTGCTGATAAAGGTTCCGAAAGAGCAAGAAAGAGCCTTAAGCGGCTGAAGAGAAAACAGGAAAATTTTGTCAAAACAAGAAGCGGCCAAATTGCTAAAGGGATTGTAACGCTCGCTCAAAAATATGATGCTTGCATATCTATTGAAAAACTTAAGAATATGAGAGGCAAAAAGGGGAAGTTTAACAAAAAAGCCAACACTAAAATTAACCGAATCCCTTACGGAAAATTCAGGGAATTTTTGAAATCCAATTGTGAGCTTTTTGAAATTCCTTTTTACGAAGTTGACGCTTACCGCACTTCCAAATGGTGTTCCCATTGCGGTGCAGTGAATAACGGGCACTATTCCGGAAATTACAGCCTGTATAAATGCAAAGAATGTGGCCTGATTGTGAATAGTGACAGGAAGGCAAGCCTTGCAGTCGCTGTCAAATCTGTATTGGAGCGGAGTTCTCAACGTCTCAACAACCTTGATTTTGTCCAGATTTCCAATACCAAAGTCCCTGTAAACGGGTTTTTTCGTCCAGATGATGTTGGTTTGAACGTTGCCGTGCAACATAATAATCAACTGATGGAAAGCCAGCCAATTCTTGGTAGGTAGTTTACAAACCATTTTAAGGACAGATAACTTAAAATTAAATACCCTCTGGGTATAGCTCTCGCATCCTTTAGATGCTCAATAGATGTAAGTTATTTTTATTTTGGTGGGTGTATTTCATGGACAAATTCGAACGGTTAGGCACTGCACGCAAATACATTGAAGAGGCAAAGAACAATATCGGCAGGAAACTCACGGTTGCCGGTTGGGTGCATGAGCTGCGCGACCTGGGCAAGGTGCGCTTTGTTCTCCTCCGCGACAAGACAGGCATGGTGCAGGTGACTGCCAAGAAGGGCGAGGTCAGCGATGACATCCTCAAGCTCATGGATCTGCAAAAGGAAACTGTCATAGAAGTCACTGGCACTGTGCGCGAGATGAAGAACGCGCCCGACGGCATCGAGCTCGTCCCGGAAACGCTCCAGGTGCTCGGCACTGTTTCCATGAAATTGCCAATTGATGTGAGCGACATGGTGCCGGCTGAGCTGGACACCCGGCTCAACTACAGGTATATCGACCTTCGCAGGGAAATCCCCAAGGCTATTTTCAGCATAAAGAGCGTGGTGGCAAACTCCTTCCGCAACTATCTCTACGGCCATGGCTACACGGAAATTTTCACGCCCTGCATCATTTCGGCAGCCTCAGAAGGCGGCGCCAACCTATTCCCCATCATCTATTTTGACAGGGAGGCGTTCCTGGCGCAATCGCCCCAGCTCTACAAGCAGATTGCAGTGGTTGGCGGCATGGACAAGGTCTTCATGACAGTGCCTGCCTTCCGTGCAGAAAAGCACAACACCACCTGCCATCTCAACGAGGTCATCCAGATGGATATCGAGCAGGGCTTTGCCAACCACCACGATGTGATGGACGTGTCGGCAGCCGTATTCACCCATGTGCTCAAGACAGTCAATGAAAAATGCAAGGCCGAGCTCGCAGTGCTGAAGACCGAGGTGAAGGTGCCGAGCGAAGTCAAGCGCTACACCTACTCTGAGGTTGTTGAGCTGCTCAACAAGAACGATTTCAAGATGGAATGGGGCGAGGACTTCACCCGCGAGACAGAAAGGGCGGTCTTTAACATATTGAAAGAAGAGCTCTATTTCATCTATGACTGGCCTACTCAGATACGCGCATTCTATTCCATGCCCAACGATGACGAGAAGACCTGCAAGGGCTTTGACCTCATGTATCGCGGGCTTGAGATTTCCTCGGGTGCCCAGCGTATCCACATTCCGGAGCTGCTCATCACCCAATTGAAGAAGCGCGGCTTGAACCCGACAGACTTTGACTTCTATATCCGCGCGTTCAGGGCAGGCGCGCCGCCCCACGCGGGCTGGAGCATAGGCCTTGAAAGGGCTACCATGGTGATTTGCGACCAGAAAAATATCCGCGAAGTTGCCATGTTCCCAAGAGACCGGACGAGACTGACGCCCTAACCCGGCTGAGTTATGCAACAGGGCATTAAAACAGGTGAGTGCAGATTTTCCAAGCCAAACCCTTATAAATATGATTTCATACAATAAAGTATGAGGTATGAACTATGGGGTTTGTAAGGGCAACGATTGTGATTGATGAGCACCTGGCAGCCAGGGTCAGGCAGGCCTTTGAGGGTAATCTTTCCAAGGGCATAAATTCACTTCTCCGCGAGCATCTTCAGGAAAAGAAAAACCCAGAATTGTTTGGCATCCTTAAGGGCAAAGTCTCAATCAGGGATCTTGAGGCGATTGACCGCGAAGAGGAAGAGGCAGAACGAAATGACCCATTGCTTCGTCGTTGACACGTATGCCTGGCTGGAATATCTGGGCGGAAACGTTTCATACAAGCAGCTCATGGATGAGACCCCTCTTAAAACACCAATTATCGTTCTTGCAGAGCTTTCGCGCGTATTCCGGAGAAGGGGTGTAAAAGAGGCAGATGCCCAAAGGATGATTGAAAATATATCAGGCCGCAGTGTCATACTCCCCCTTGATTCGGTGCATGCCGTGGGTGGCGGAGCGCTTGCGGAAAATGAGAAGCTGGCGCTTGTAGATGCAATAATCTATAGTTACGCGTCAAATGATGAAAAGTTGCTTACCGGCGATGAGCACTTCCGCGGCAAAAAGAACGTCTTGCTTGTGAAATGAAGTTGCAGAAGACATACAGTAAAAATCATAATTTATCGTGAAGTTGGCAGAATACCCCGCCCTTCGGGCGGGGATGAATGCCAAGCGTCAACTTCACGAGAATTCAAGGACAACAGTCCTTGAGATTTTCGCTATCAAGCGAAAACTGGATTTCCGAATGAGCCTTCATACCCTGCACCTTGTGCAGGGTCTCTCGCATCAGCGAGAG
>Ga0066637_10002346_pt1 | contig 12600 bp, 6 predicted proteins | sample CryGeyCG2014_020_FD_62737 | JGI IMG/M metagenome (GOLD analysis project Ga0066637, IMG submission 62737) | Groundwater microbial communities from aquifer - Crystal Geyser CG08_land_8/20/14_0.20 | ecosystem: Environmental > Aquatic > Deep subsurface > Groundwater | place: USA: Utah: Grand County...
CACATTGTGCAGGGTCTCTCGCATCAGCGAGAGAGGCTCTTCGGAAAATGAGCAAAACTGACTATTTGAGCAAAGTTCTCCCCTAATAAATACCTTTTTAACCATTTGAACATAACTATTATTTTTAAGAGTGATATTTGTGAAAGCGCTACTTGTATTGAGGGACGGCACGGTCTACCAGGGCATGGGCTTCGGAGCCGAGAAGGAAGTAGTGGGCGAGCTAGTGTTCACCACCAGCATGACCGGCTATCAGGAGAGCCTGACCGACCCGAGCTATGCCGGTCAGATTCTCGCATTCACCTATCCGCTCATCGGCAACTACGGCATAAGCAGGGACGATTTCGAAAGCAGGTCTATCTTTGCAGAGGGATGTGTTGTCCGCGAGCACTGCAAAGAGCCGGTGCATGCCAATAGCATAAAGTCGCTGGATTTGTTTCTCAAGGAATATGACAAACCGGGCATTGCCGGCATCGATACCAGGAGCATCGTGAGAAAAATGCGCTACGAGGGCGTGACCAATGCGGTGCTGATGGCCTATCATGCAAATGGCGACGGCACTGAGCCGAACCTTCAGGAGTTGATTGAGAAAGCAAAAAACCTGAATTATGGCGCTGTTGATTTTGTCAAAAAAGTTACCATCCCCCAGCCCGAGAGATATGGCAGCAAAACAGGCAAGCGCATCGTGCTCATAGACTCCGGAGCCAAGATGGGCATTGTGCGCTACTTTGCAGACAATGGCTGCGAGGTCGTGGTGGTGCCCTGCACCTATTCGAAGAAACAGATTCTCAGCCTGGAGCCTGCAGGCATCCTGCTTTCAAACGGCCCGGGAGACCCTGCGCATTTGCATTATATAAGTCCGACCGTGCGCCAGCTTGCCGAGGAGGGGCTTCCGATTTTGGGCGTATGCCTGGGTAATCAGCTTGTCTCCCAGGCATTTGGCGGCAAAACATTCAAGCTGAAATTCGGCCACCGTGGGGCCAATCACCCTGTGCTTGACAAGAAACAGAACAAGGTCTATATAACAACGCAGAACCACGGCTATGCTGTCGACCCCAAATCATTGCCCGAGGAGCTGGAAGTAACCCATGTCAATTGCAATGACGGGACGGTAGAGGGCGTGCGCCACAGGGAGCTTGAGGTTTCCTCGGTGCAATACCATCCCGAGGCAAATCCCGGGCCGCTCGATTCGCATTATATTTTTGATGAATTTATCGTGAAGTTGGCAGAATACCCCGCCCGAAGGGCGGGGATGAATGCCAAGCGCCAACTTCACGAGAATTTTCCGAATGAGCCTTCATACCCTGCACATTGTGCAGGGTCTCTCGCATCAGCGAGAGAGGCTCTTCGGAAAATCTGATCAAGAGGGTGAATAAAAAAACAAAATAACCTGTTGTGATGGTGATTGGCATGAAACATTTGTTGAAAATCTCTGATTTGAAAAAGGCAGAGTTGGAAAAGCTGCTCACGCTGGCCGAGTCCGTGAAAAAGAACCCTGTGCGCTATGCCGGCAAGCTCGATGGGCTGGCACTGGCGCTCCTCTTCGAAAAGGCATCCACGCGCACGCGTGTGAGCTTTGAGGTGGCTGCGCAACAGCTCGGTGCTTCCTCGCTCTACCTTGACTATGTCACCATGCAGCTCAGCAGGGGCGAGAGCTGGGAGGACACTGCCAGGGTTATGAGCCGCTATGTTGGCGCCATGGTGGCAAGGCTCTACAAGCACAGCGATATCGAACAGCTTGCAAGATACAGTTCTATCCCAATTATCAACGGTCTGACTGATTTGGAGCACCCCTGCCAGGCGCTTAGCGACATCTTCACAATCCGGGAGAACGGCCTGCTGAAAAAGGGCAAGAAGTTCGTCTATATCGGCGACGGCGCATTTAACATGGCCAATTCGCTGCTGGCTGCGGTTTCCCAGACAGGCATGAGCATAACCATGGTCTGCCCGGCTAAATATGCGCCTGCCAGGGAATACCTGCAATTTGCAAAGCGGCACACCGATGTGGAAGTCGTTTCTGACGTGCGGGCTGCCGTGAAAGGGGCAGACATAATCTACACAGACGTTTGGGTTTCCATGGGCCAGGAAAACGAAAAGGCCGAGCGCATCAAGAATCTCATCGGCTATCAGGTGAACGAGGAGCTGGTGAAGGCCGCAAACCCAGGCGTGAAGGTCATGCACTGCCTGCCTGCCTACAGGGGCTATGAAATCACGGGTGAGGTAATATCAGGCAGGCACTCGGTAATCTACGACCAGGCTGAGAACAGGCTGCACCTGCAGAAAGCATTGCTGCTTACCTTGTTGGGCAAAGCTTAATGGTTTCGGGTTTCGAGTTACGGGTCTGAAGTCTAAGGTTCAAGGTTTAGGGTAATTTCATGAAAGAAAAAATAAAGAAAGTGCTAGTTTTGGGCGCAGGCCCCATAGTCATCGGTCAGGCTGCGGAGTTTGACTACTCAGGCTCCCAGGCATGCACTGCCCTCCGCGAGGAAGGGATAGAGGTAGTGCTTGTCAATTCCAACCCAGCCACAATCCAAACTGACATCGAGATTGCCGATATTGTCTATATCGAGCCCCTGAAGGCAGAGTTCATCGAGCGCATAATCGCACAGGAGAAAGTAGACGGCATATTAGGCACTGTTGGTGGCCAGACGGGTCTGAATCTCACCATGGAACTTGCCAGGAAAGGCATTCTGGAGAAATATAACGTCAAGGTGCTGGGCACCAGCCACCAGGCAATTGATGTTGCAGAGGACCGCGCCAAGTTCTGCGGCTTCCTCAAAAGCATCAATGAGCCCTATCTGGAGAGCGAGGCGGTCAATAATATAGACAGCGCCCGCCGGGCGGCAAAAAAGATAGGCTTTCCGGTAATCCTGCGCCCAGGGTTCACGCTGGGTGGGACAGGAGGCGGCGTTGCCAGCGGCGAGGCTGAGCTCGAGGAGCTTGTGAGCATAGCGCTCAAGCTGAGCCCGGTAGGTCAGGTACTTCTTGAGAAAAGCGTGGCAGGCTGGGCTGAAATCGAATACGAAGTGGTGCGCGACTCCTATGATAACTGCATTACCATCTGCAACATGGAAAATTTCGACCCAATGGGCGTCCACACAGGCGAAAGCATAGTCATCGCGCCCTCGCAAACCCTCAGCGACAACGATTACCAGAAGCTCCGTTCGGCTTCAATCAGAATCATCCAAAAGCTGGACATCCGCGGCAGCTGCAACATTCAATTTTCCTTCAACCAGCAAACTGGCGAATACTATGTGATTGAGGTGAACCCGAGGCTCTCGCGTTCAAGTGCCTTGGCCTCAAAAGCAACCGGCTACCCCATTGCCCGTGTTGCCGCGAAGATTGCCATCGGCCTGCCGCTCCATGAAATAAAAAACGCCATCACCAAAACTCCGGCAAGCTTCGAGCCCGCGCTTGACTACATAGTCACCAAGATACCCCGCTGGCCGTTTGACAAGATGCCAGAGGCGAGCCGCAAGCTCGGAACCCAGATGAAAAGCACGGGCGAGGTCATGGCAATCGGCAGGACATTTGAGGAATCGCTGCTGAAGGCGATGCGGAGCCTGGAAATCCGCAAGCCCAGGCTGATGCCTGAAAAGGAGCTGCTCCTGGGCCATTTAACGCTGCCAAGCGACCTCAGGCTGTTTGCCATATTCGAGCTTCTGAGAAATGGTATGGCAACTGTGGAAGAAATTTCAGGCGCCACGAAAATCAACCCCTGGTTCCTGCATAAAATAAATAATATCGTGCGCATGGAGAAGAGGCTCAGACAGGAAACCCTGAACGAGCTTGTGCTTATGGATTCCAAGCGCATGGGCCTGAGCGATGCGCGGATTGCCGAGCTCACCGACAGCAGCGAAGAGCAGATACGCGAGATGCGCAAAAAGGCAGGCATCCTGTCCATATACAAGATGGTGGACACCTGCGCTGCCGAGTTTGAGGCAAAGACACCCTATTACTATTCCACCTACGAGCGCGAAAATGAAAGCACCCCCAGCAAAAAACGCAAGGTGGTGGTAATCGGCTCGGGCCCCATCCGCATAGGCCAGGGCATAGAGTTTGACTATTGCTGCTCCCACTGCGCATTTGCCCTGAAGGAGATGGGCGTCGAGGCCATCATGGTGAACAACAATCCCGAGACGGTCAGCACTGACTTTGACACCAGCGACAAGCTCTATTTCGAGCCGCTGACATTCGAGGATGTCATGAACATAATCGAATATGAAAATGCGCCGGTGATAGTGCAGTTCGGCGGCCAGACCAGCATCAACCTGGCCACAAAAATCTCAGGCAAGGCAAAAATTCTCGGGACCCAGCTGGAAGGGATTGACATTGCAGAGGACCGCGAAAGGTTCCGCGCCCTCCTGAATGAATTGAAAATCCCCCAGCCTGAAAATGCCACTGCGACCAGCAGGGAGTCGGCGCTTGAGTCCGCCCACCGGGTCACCTACCCAGTGGTGGTGCGGCCCTCCTATGTGATTGCAGGACGGGGCATGCAGATTGTCTATAGCGATGAGGAGCTGGGGCGCTATATCAAGGAAGCAGTGGAAGTGAGCGAGGCGCGGCCTGTGCTCATTGACAAATACCTGGAAAATGCCATTGAATGCGAAATCGACGGGGTTTCAGATGGCAGGGAGCTTTTCATCGGTGGCATAATGGAGCACATTGAAAAGGCTGGCGTGCACTCGGGCGATGCGAGCTGCGTCACCCCGCCAGTGCGGCTGTCTGCCGGGCTTCAGAAAACAATCATTGGCTATTCCAATACGATTGCGCTTGCGCTTTCCACAATTGGCATGATAAACATCCAGTATGCGGTGAAGGACGATATCGTCTACGTGCTAGAGGCAAACCCCCGCGCCAGCAGGACCGCGCCCTACCTGAGCAAGGCAATCGGCATACCCCTTGTGAAGATTGCAACCCAGCTCATCATGGGCAAGACGCTCAGGGAGCTTGGCCTTCACGGAGTTGCCAAATCAAAAGTTTTTGCAGTGAAGAACGTGGTCTTCCCCTTCCAAAAATTGAAGGGCGTTGACTTCGTGCTCGGGCCTGAGATGAAAAGCACTGGCGAGAGCATGGGCATGGACTATTCATTCGGCAAGGCATTCTACAAGGCCATGCTCGGCGCAAACGTGAATATACCCTCAGAAGGCCTTGTCGTGGTTACGCTCAATGATGAGAGCAAGCCCCAGACAGAGGAGCTTGCCCAGCGTTTGCATGCACTTGGGTTCTCTGTGGGCGCCACCCGCGGCACTGCCGGACAGATGGGCAGGATGAAATCAAAAGTTGAGATTTTGAAAAAGGTGAGCGAAGGCGAGCCGAACATCGTGACCAGGCTGAAGAAGGGCGAGGTCGCGTTTGTGATAAACACGCCAAGCAAGGGCAAAAAGAGCTTCACCGACGGCTACAAAATCAGGCGCGAGGCGATTGACTATAATGTGCCCTGCATCACGACCATCGAGGGGGCCATGAGCATAATTGCCGCGCTCGAAGAAGTGAAAAAAGAAGGGGTCAGCGTAAAATCAATTGTGGATTACTGAGTTTATGGATTTCAATGCACTCGCCCCCCTGAAATCATTAAGCCTTCTTGCAGTTCTTTTTCTTTCGTTTTCCATTTTGTTTTTTTCAGCTTACATCTTCCTTTACCAGCCGGCTGCTTCTGCCTGTGCGCAATCCGGGCTTAGCGTGGTCATCTCGCCCAACAGCGATGCTGAAATCCTTGATGCAATGTCATCCGCCAAGGAAAGAATCTGGCTTGAAATGTACCTCTTCACCTCCACGGAAATTGCTGACAAGCTGGTTGAAATGAAAAAGAAGGGGATTGATGTGAAAGTGCTTTTGGAAAAAAGGGTGGTGGGCGGTGCCAACATGAAGATGTGCGACTATCTTGAACGGGGCGGGGTTGATGTGCGCTGGGCATCCGCCACTGAATTTCAATTGACCCATTCCAAGCTCATCATCGTGGATGGCAGGGCATTTGTCGGCTCAATCAACCTCTCGCCCTCGGCACTCAAAAAGAACCGGGAGATTGATGTCCTGATTGCAGATGAAAAGATTGTGCGCGAGCTCACGGATATATTTATTTCAGATTGGGAAAAAGGAGCATAATTTTCTTTTATTTTTCTTTCGCTTTCTTCCCTGATTGTTTCTTCTTCGTTTTCTTTTTCCTCTCCGTTTCCACATGCTTTCCGGTCATTCTCTTTTTAGCGCGTTTCACTTCACGCTCATATCCCGCCCTTGCCTCGCTTTCAACCATGATGCCTTCGCTGAGCGCTTTGTTTATGCACTCCTTTTCAGAAAAAGACTGCTCAATGAACGATTCTTTTTCCGGGGCAATTTCCAGAAACTCGTGCTTTGATTTTTTCAGCTCGGAAAGGATGTTTGCGAAGAATTCGCTCTGCTCGGCTGTCCGCTTGTATCCTTCGCTTATTGCCTGGTTCTTTTTTACTGCCTGGTGCATGGGGATGACCTGCAATCCAGCATATAACGCGGCTGCATGATTAAAATGTTTACTATAACTCTCGCTGGCGGCCGTTTTGCCCAGGCGTAAACTATTTAAATAATATCTGCTACAATGTTTACTATGCAATTCCAAAAATATACACAGTTTCTCCTTGCAGCTGTGTTCCTATTTCTCCTGCTGTCTCCCGCCATTCTTTCTCAACAGCCCATCCCACCCTCGTCTTCATCCACTACCTCGCCATCATCCGGGTTCACCACCACACAAACCAACTCGCCTGGAATTGTGATAACCAGCGAAAGCCCCTATGACGGCAAGCTCAACATGGTGCTCAGTTCTGGTTCCAAGGATAACAATGGCATCATGGTTGTAGCTACGGTTACCGGCTACAGCAAGTTCACCTATAAGCAGATTGCCAAATATGACCCTACGATGGTGGAACGTGTCATAGCAAATTTGGGACTTAGCGGTTCCAAAGCCGAGGCTGCAAGAGAAATGGCACAGAAGGGATGGCTCCTATTTGAAATCTCTGCCGGCAACCTAAACGATATCATTGATACCACTAATCTCAAAGAAAAATCTGTTTCCTTTTCCTATGGCGACCCGATTTCAGGCGATGTTGAGCCAGTCCCTGAGTGCAGTGGCCCAAATGCAATCCCACTCACTCTTTCCACCGGCCCCAACGGCCCCCAGCTCACGGCTGCCTGCAAAGTCCCCATCACCGTCACCTGTTCCTATGTTACAGCCAGCTACGCAGGTAATTACCAAAAGAAGCTCAAGGCCGAAACTGCCACTGCCCAGTTCTGCAATGGCCCACCCCAGAACTACGCGCTCGGGCAGGGTCTTACAAATGCAATCACAGCCACGCCCCCATTCGGGTTTGCCTGCTTTGCCGCCCTGTTGATTGCAGGCGTGTTTGTCTCGGGCATGTATTATGCTGGCAAGAATCCCCTGGCAATATTCGACATAACCACCCCGCGCCTTCCCAAGGCAAAGAAGCCCCAGTTCCAGCGCACTGTCCTCCAGCAGCACACCGGTCAGTTGCGCAAGCTCACCAGGCAAATGGAACGGAGCCTTGCCACTATCCTGCTCACAAAGGATTTGGCATTCCAGAACAAGAGCGCCATTGGCAAGGCCGGCTATCTCGCCATGGCAAAGGTCGCACCCAGCCTGCTCGCATCAGAGGACATGAGGCGCAAGCTTGCCACCATGCGGCGCGAGATGAAGCAGGCAATTGAAGCCGGCAATCTTGCTGATGAGGAGCGGCTTGGCAGGCTGGTCCAGGCTGCCTCAAAATACCTTGGCAGGAATGTTACAATCAATGAAGCTGGATTGGCCCAATTGGTGAAAGATACAGTCCATGCAAACCCTGATTTCGGGGTGGGCAGTGAAAGCAAGAAGCTCAGCGACATGCTCGTAAAGCTGGTAGGAGATAACCGGGTCACGGGTAGGGGACCAAATCTCAGCGATTCAGATAAGCATTCCCTTGACAAAATTTCCGGCATGTGGATGGCCATGTGGGCGTCCAAGGCAATAGAGGAGCTCACCGTCGGCAAGGGCTTGCGCCCCCTTACCAGCATTCCATTGTTTGGCGAGTTCGTGGCAGGCGCGGTAGGCTCCCTGTTATTCCCGCGCCACCTGGTGACAGGCGCAGGCAGGGCTGCAGCTACTGTCGTGGATTTGGGCTGGCGCAAGGCATTCAGGATGCCTGCGCCCATCCTCGGCGGGTTTGAGTTTGATTGGAAGGGCAGGCGCATCCGCTGGCAAGCCTCAATCCTTGACAAAACCTATCTTCCGTTCCTTGATGTTGCAACCCGGGGCAGGCAGCTCGCCAGAAGCATACTGACGGGCACCACAGGTGAAGCGATCGATGAGCTCATTAATCACTTGACTCCGGCGCAGAAGGATGAACTTGTTAGGATTTTGTCAAAGAAAGAAATAACACTTCCTGACGGGTCAAAGAGATACTTAACACTCACCGAAAAGCTCACGGATGTCAGGGACTTCCTTGCCAGGAATGGGATATCCGTCAGTCTGTGGGGAAGGTTGAACTCAACAGCTGTGCTTGATGATTTAATCAGGATTAGCGCTTTAGCATCACCGTCAAACACCCCGCGGGAAGACATGTTCCTGAGCGTGCGCATGCTCCAGCATCTCCAGGAGGCAGGCATACTCCAGCACACCACCATTGCCAGATGCAGGTATATGTCCAATGAGGAAGCTGCCTTCTCCATGGAAGATGCCAGGCGGATGATGAGGTCTGCCGAGCTTGCCAGGATGATGGCCGGCATTCAGGAGCATGAAACCTATGCGAGCTACGCCAAGCGTCTGGGTGAAGTTGAAAGCTACCTGGAAAATCAAGTCGTGCAGAAGGAAATCGGGGCCAAGAAATGGTTCGGCAGGCAGGTGGCGCCTGAAACTGCCGAGCAGATGCACCTGAAGCTCATGAAGGTCAACCTGGTGGAGCACGCAGAGGGCGTGCTGCCCTATTATTTCAGCGCCTATGTCCATACCAGCAACTATTTCTATGCAGGCATGGAGATGATGGCACGGGGCTGGATAAAGCCGGAGCACACCGACACCTACGACTCATATCGCGACCGGCTGAAGCGCGGCCTTACGTTTGCAGATATCTACGGCCTGAACCCGGATGAAATCAAGCCAGGCCCGATTGTCACCACCAGGGATTTCAATGTCATGCCCTACTATGATCCCATAAAGGGCAGGGGCACAATCCAGGAATACGATGCCATCATGCGCTTGACCAAGGGAGGCACTGCCAGTGGTGCAGCCCTCGACCTGGACGATGTGGTGCGCGTTCTCTCATCCCCGGCAGGCAGCCGCACCCATGGCGAGGTCAGGCCGATTGCCGAAGCCATACTTAGATCCACTGCCCCGAGGACTGAGGCCGAGCGAAACGAAATCCAGCGCATCCTTGCCAGCCATGGCGATGCTCAATTTATGGCAGCCTTCCTGGCGAGCAAATTCAACACTCGCCTGCAGGCATTGGAATCAGTTGCCAGAAATATGGGAAAACTGGGTGATGTCGAAACAGCATTTGCAGAAAGGTATGCAGACCGGGGAGCAGGCAAGGGCCGCTACCACCAGATGAGCTATGACAAGGTGCTGGGCGAACTTAGCTCAAGGGGCGGTGGTGTGCTCACCAAAGAGCAAATCAGGGACGCCCTTGGCCTGAACACCCACCAGATATTCCTATCCAGCCAGGGCGACAACGTGATGGGCAGGCGGCTCATCAACATAGCCGAATCCGGCCAGGAGCCAATCTGGGACCGCGTGGTCGGCTCGGTGCGCTCCCAGAAACGCGCCATGGTCCTTGAGAAATACGGCGATATCATAGCCACTGCCACAGGCATGGACAGGGATGCTGTCCATCGCCTGAGCTACACGGAAATTCTTAGCCACCTCAACAGCCCGCACATAGCTTCGCTCATCCGGGAAGTTGAGGGAGTTTACCAACAGCGTCATCCGGGCGAAGTCGTGGAAAGGGCCTGGGGCTGGCGTGCCTGGCGCGAGGGGCTTGATGACCACCTTGGCAGGAATGCCCAGCTCAGGATGATGGTCAAGCCCGAGGACCAATACGGCTCCCTGCGCATCGGCCAGGACCATGAATTCAAGCCGAACTTCAGGCTCGGCGCTGGCGAAACTCCCGGGTTCTCCCAAATCACCAGGAACTTCACGGCAGGCATGAACATTGCCTGGCAGCAGGGCCTTTCAAAATTGATAACGCCGGCATTCTATTCCATGACCTATGATGTCAATACGCTCCATGCGCGCGCATTTTTCTCGCAGATGTTCCTCTTACAATATGTGACTGCCATGCAGGGCGAAATCAGCGGCGATGCATCCAAAAGCGTTGAGAAGTCAATTGAGAAATTGGGAAGCAAATACCTGCCGGTGGTTTCAGTCCTCCACGGGCTTGGCAATGAAGGCAGCGGCAGCCTGCTGCACCTTCTAGAGAACGAAAACCAATTGGTGGGCGGCACGATTACCCCAGGCGGCACCACCAGCAGATACACTTTGCAAAAAGCGATCAAAGATATAAATGATGCCGCCACGAACCTGAGGACATTCGCAGGCTCTGGCCGTTATTCCCATGAGGAAATCCTTGAAATGAATAGATTGGCAAGTCAGCTTGAACATGTAAGGACTCAGCTCACAAGCGCCCAGCATGGCAACACCAATGCGCCAATCACCAAGGAGCATATGGAGCTTCTCTTTGGCAGGAACGGCCTTGCAGGCGTCCTCAACACCAGCGAGGCGAAATATTTCTACAAAGGCCTCGGCCAGGAATTTTCCGGAGGCACAGCCGCGCGGTTCACCAATGGCTTGCTGCACGGCGCGTTCAATGTCATGCCCTATATGTTCACTGGCTCCAGCCCGCTTCTCGCCGCGCAATACCAGGCAACCCAGGTGGGCAACTGGTATGTAAACGGCTTTGAGCACATCGTCATGCGTACTCCAGAGGCAGGCTCAAGCACATACGGCCCCCAGGCAAGGCAGGATGCCGGCTATCACAGCGGCATGGGCATCTATGGGAACATCATAGGCCTTGGGCTTGTCCGCACCCAGCACGGCGTGTTCACTGCCTATCAGGGTGCTGTGACCACCGGCTCCAAGGCGGCGGCGGCGCTGGTCTATCCCTCATGGGTGGCTGCCAAGGTGATTACCCGCCTGTTCAGGCCGTTTGAGGAAAAATTCCTTGGCACTGCGGTCTATGGCGACCTGCACCAGGGCAATCTTAAGTATAGCGCTGCCGACAAGATGAACGTGCTCAACCGCTGGCCATTCAACGTGAGCGAGGGCGCATCCATCCCAAGGGTTCAGAGCCCGATTTATTTAGATACAACAGGCGCGCTCAGGTTCAGGAATATCTTCAGGGACACCACCCTCTACGGAGTGAACAGGGATGACCGGGGCAAATACCTGGCAATGCCTACTGTAGGAGCAGTTCGCATGCACGAAAGCACATATGATGAACTATATGGCGATCGCGATCCAGAAACACCCAAGCCGAAAATCCTAAAACGAATTACTGACCCCCATAATCCAAGTGCTCCGCAGATGCTTGAGGTAGAAGGAACTTCCTGGGTGCCTTCCAACCCTGTCACCCGCAGGTTTGAGGAATTGCGCCAGCAGACAATAGACACTTTCAATGATCAAACAGCGACGATTGCACAGAAGCTCCTGGCAGCCGCACATCTTCGCGCATACAGCGCTGTCAATGATGTGGCAGGCGTGGGCGAGGAAATCACAACCGGATATGCCGGCGAGCAGAACGTGGTCGTCCGCCCCAGGTGGCAGGCAGGCATGTGGCGCGGGCTCTACTACAATATGGGCGCTGACTCCGCGGATCCATCCAGTCCCAATGTAATCGAGGGCTCAAGGCGGCTCGTGGTTGCAGGGCAAATGTATTTCGAGGCAGAGGGAGGCACCCGCCACATCATGCCGAGGGGCGCCAATGCCCTAAGCCAGATGTACGGCTTCGGAGCCATGGCCCCTGGCTGGATGCACTCCGAGGGCACACGGGATATCTGGAGGCGCTCCACTGATTTCACAATCGCGGATTTCACCTCTCACAGGGAAACCTCATTCAGGCACATGTATAGTTTGATGGTGCCCTGGAATACCACGCTTATGCCTGCAGCCATGATGACCCTTTCGCTTGCCAAGAGCCTTGGTCACAGGGCCGGGTTCACCCATGGCGAGGACCTTCTCCACCCTGGCGAGTGGTGGAGCCAGATGGCTGCGCCCTACCTGAAATACCGTGCAAAGGTCGCGATGGGCATTGAGGAGCAGCAGCGACTGGCTGGAGGCAGGCCTGGCATTTTACAGATTGTTGGCGGCTATGCCATGAGCCAGTTCCGCCAGCAGTTTACCGGCAAAGTTTATTGCTATGGCTGCGGCAGGTTCATTCCTCGCGGCGGAAGCTGCGGCAGGTGCGGCACGCTGGGCGATTTCCTAAGAAGGGCGCCGGGGTGACTGTTCAAGGTTTAAAGTTTAAGGTCTATTGATTATGCTATCGTGAAAACGCAGAGTTGAATCGTGCTGTTGCGCGATCAGTTTTCGCTAGCGCGAAAATCTCGCAAACTGATGTTTGCGATAGCTCGGCGACTGTTGTCGCCGAT
>Ga0066637_10002348_pt1 | contig 12599 bp, 10 predicted proteins | sample CryGeyCG2014_020_FD_62737 | JGI IMG/M metagenome (GOLD analysis project Ga0066637, IMG submission 62737) | Groundwater microbial communities from aquifer - Crystal Geyser CG08_land_8/20/14_0.20 | ecosystem: Environmental > Aquatic > Deep subsurface > Groundwater | place: USA: Utah: Grand County...
GAGACCTTTCCCACAGCTCTCAATCCCGGCGAAGAATAATCATTTGGTCCCCTAACTTTTCTCCTTCCTTTAAGGAGACCTGAGGAGAGAGCTCTATAATCTTCCCCCGGGAGGAAAACTTACTAACTTTGGTTATCTCAATCTTTCCTACAGTCTTACCTTCTTTTTCGATTAAGACTTTACTTCCTAACTTAATCCCATCTACTTCTCCTCTAAATATCTTAATCTCACCTTCTTCAAAGTAAACGGGACTACTAAAGGTCTTAAGTCCTTCTTGGCGGACTACTTTGGAGATCTCCTTCTCTTTTTCTTCCATCTTCTTCTTTAGATTTTTAATCTCTCGCTCAAGGTTAATGCCCTTTAGCTCAGCAGTTATAGCCTCATCTTTATAGTTGAGGGGAGAGAGCATACTTAACTGGGTTAATGCTTCTCCCAGCCGCCCTTGCTTAACATAAACTTTAGCTAAGAAATAACGAGCATCCACAAAGTTGGGGTCTAACTCTAAAGCCTTTTTATAAAGAGGGATAGCTTTGTCCTCATCTTTAGCTTTAGCAAAATATTGTGCTCCCCAGAAATATCCTTGAACATTTAACTTTTCATTTGCTACCGCTCCCTCTACCAGGCTCAATAAGATAAGCAAACATAGATAAAAAAGAGACTTCTTTAACTTTGCCATCTTCATCTCCCTCTTTATTTAGTCCATAGTCCGCAGTCCATGGTCCACAGTTTTCTTGTCGACTGTGGGCTATCTGTGGTTCATCTTCTACCTCCCACTTTTCATATTATTTTTGACATTGCAATTCGTGCAATTCGTGTTAATTCGTGGTTATCCGGAGTTCCCTAGATATCAAAAAGCACCTGCACTTTCCATTCTTTGTTATGCTCCACTTTTAACATATGATAAGTGACTGCCTTAATCTCCCGCAAAATTTTAGCTGAGCTTTTGTCTATCTTTTCTCCCCGGGCTACTGCCTTAAGTTGATAATCAGTAATACTCTCAATCTCAAACTCTTTAAAGATGAAATTATCTACTTCATAGTTATAAAGTAGTTCATTCAACCAGACTACTAAAAGAGACTCTAAATCCTCGGCACTCACCTCAATCACTACTTCCTGTTTTGGTTTTATCCCTTTGAGGTCAGTAATCTGGCTAAACATTCCATAAGCAGTATTGGTAAAAGCCTGGGAGAGGGTTTCTCCATAGGCTATAATCCCCAAATCAGCAGTATGGTCAATCACCTCAAAGGCCTTCATCTTGTCGCAGAGCTCCATTTGAGTTCATTGAGTTCATTGAGTTGCTTGAGTTTGTTGAGTTTATTGTAAGTGTCAGAGTGTCAGAGTATCAAAGTATCAGATTTTCTTCCCATTGGGATTGCTTCCCCCGTATTAAATACGGGGTCGCAATGACAGGATGCGGGGTTGGGAAACCCCGCCTATCGTTTGACACTCCAATTCCTTCATTCTCCATCCTTTAGACTTCTAAATCCAATTTGGCGTTCTCCTCACTGCTAATGCTCTCCAGAGCTACTACTTTATCATTAGCATCCAGACGCATCAGCCGGACTCCCTGGGTGCTCCGCCCCTGGAGAGAAATATCTTTTGCCTCCATTTTAATTACTATCCCTTCTGCTGAGATAAGCAGTATTTGCTCCTCAGAATTAACTACCTTAATTCCTACCACCTGCCCACTACTTTTAACTAACTTTATAGCTTTTATCCCTGAGCCTCCTCGGCTCTGGGCTCTAAATTTGGAAAGCTTTGTTCTCTTTCCATAACCTAAGGTAGTCACTACCAACAAATTAGCATCCTTACTTATAATATCCATTCCCACTACTTTATCTTCACCTTTTAAGCGGATTCCCCTCACCCCTCTTGCTGTCCTTCCCATTGAACGCACCTCATTTTCCTTAAAACGAATAGCCTGTCCTTTTTCAGTGGTTAGAATAATCTCCTGAGCTCCATCAGTCAATTCAACCCATTTTAGTTGGTCTCCTTTATTGAGGGTCAGGGCGATCTTACCTGCCCGGGGAAGATTAGCAAACTCTTTTGAGTTAGTCTTCTTAACTATACCTAACTGGCTGGTCATAAAGAGGTAATGCTTCTCATCAAAATCTTTTATGGGAATAACCGCAGTAACTACCTCAGCGGAGCTAATCTGGAGCAAGTTGACAATAGCTGTTCCTTTAGCCTGCCGACTGCTCTGGGGGACCTCATAAGCCTTGAGGCGATAAACCAAGCCCAGATTGGTAAAAAAGAGGATATAATGATGAGTGGTAGCTACAAAAAGATGAGCTGCTACATCTTCTTCCTTAATGCTCATTCCCGTAACTCCCCGGCCTCCCCGATGTTGACTGTGGTAAGTGCCAAGGGGCAGGCGCTTGATGTAACCATCACGGGTAATAGTAATAATCATGTCCTGCTGAGGAATTAAATCTTCCGTCTCTAAAATAGAGGCTTCTCTTTCTCGGATCTCAGACCTTCTAGGGTCACCATATTTTTCCTTCATCTCCTTTAATTCGTCTTTAATTAAATAAAATATCTTGCGTATATCTCCCAGAAGGTCTTGGAGGTAAGCAATCTTTTTAATTAGCTCTTTATACTCTTCTTCAATTTTCTTCCTTTCCAGTCCAGTCAAGCGCTGAAGACGCAGATCTAAGATAGCCTGAGCTTGCACCTTGGTTAACCTAAATTTAGTTATCAAAGCCTCCCGAGCGATATCCACTGTCCGGGAGGAACGAATAGTCTTGATGACCTCATCCAGATGGTCAAGAGCAATCTTTAGTCCTTCAAGGATGTGTGCTCGCTCCTGAGCCACCCTTAGCTCATACTGAGTGCGGCGAGTAACTACTTCCCGACGATGCTCAAGGTAAAGTGAGAGCATCTCTTTTAAATTTAAGACTCGGGGTCTTCCTTTATCCAAGGCCAGCATAATTATTCCAAAGGTGATGTGCATCTGGGTATATTTAATCAGTTGATTTAAGACTACCTTTGTCTCAGCATCACGGCGCAGCTCTATTACTATTCGTATCCCACTGCGGTCCGATTCATCCCGCAGTTCAGAGATTCCCTGAATTTTCTTCTCCCGCATCAGCTGAGCAATCTTTTCTACCAGATTGGCTTTATTCACCTGGAAAGGAAGCTCAGTAACCACAATTCTCTTTTTTCCTTCCTTTATCTCTTCAAACTCCCATCTTGCCTGGACAGTAAATATTCCTCGCCCGGTGGAGTAAGCCTGATATATTCCCTCTCTTCCCCAGATAAAACCACCAGTAGGAAAATCAGGACCGGGGATTACCTCCATTAAATCTTCTAAACTAGCTTCTTTATTATCAATAAGCATTATACAGCCGTCAATTATCTCGGATAAATTATGGGGTGGGATATTAGTAGCCATTCCTACAGCAATTCCGGAAGAGCCATTTATTAAAAGATGGGGAAGTTTTGAAGGAAGAACGGTTGGCTCTTTTAATGATTCATCGAAGTTGGGCATAAAATCTACCGTCTCTTTATTGAGGTCAGAAAGCAGCTCCAAAGAAGGAGAAGATAATCGCACTTCAGTATAACGCATTGCTGCCGGAGAGTCACCATCTACTGAGCCAAAGTTACCATGACCGTCAATCAGGGGATAACGACAGGAAAAATACTGAGCCATTCGGACCATAGCATCATAAACAGCTACATCGCCGTGGGGATGAAATTTACCCAAGACTTCTCCCACAGCCCGGGCTGACTTCTTATGGGGTTTATCGGGAGTTAACCCCAGCTGACTCATGGCATAAAGTATTCGCCGATGCACTGGTTTTAAGCCATCTCGCACATCAGGTAAGGCTCGACCTATTATTACGCTCATAGCATAGTCCAGGTAAGAGCCTTTAATCTCATCTTCAATCTTAATGGGAATAATCTTCTCCTCAATCGCAGCCTTCATACTTATCTCCCTCGTAGAGACGACCCGCCGGGTCGTCTCTACAATAGGCAGGGTCAGACCCGTAAACCCCGTTGTGCGGGGTCAGACCCCTTGCAAATAGATTATAGCACAAAGATAAAGATTTAGCAAGAAAAACTTTTGACTTTATTTGAAATAAATGTTATAATAAATAGCATCAAGCTCAGGAGATCTTTCCCACAGCAAGAGGGGAAAAATGAAGAGATTACGGGATAATAAAGTAAGAGTCCTTCTCTTTGGTTATAATGGTGAGAATAATACTGGCTCAGAGTCAAGACTGGTAACTATTGTTGAGGATATTAGAAAGACCTTGGGAGAATATGGAGAATTAGAATTAGTAGCCATAGCTCTCAGCGAGGAAAATGTCCGACGCTATCTAAAGGACCCCAAGGTGAGGATAATTGAGCTGGGAACAAGCTGGCCAATTGGAGTAAAGTGGATACCTAAAGTTTTAGGGTTAGTTCTTGCTCGCTATGACTTACTTATCTTGGTTGAAGGCTCGACCTTTACTGACCATTTTTCTTCTTTTTTATTGTATAGTTATCTCTTTGGTACCTTGTTAGCAAAACCTGTTGACTGTAAGGTTGTTGCTTATGCTGTTGATTGTGGAGACTTAAAACCCTTGAATCAAAAATTTACTAAATGGATTGCTAATAAGATGGACCTCTTAATTACCCGCTCCTATGATGCCCGAGATAAATTAAAAAGATATGGAGTTACTAAAGAGGTTTTTGTCACCACCGATACAGCATTTCAGTATAAACCACCAGGGGAGGACTATACAAATGATTTGTTAAGAAAATTAAATCTTGACCCTAAAAGACCACTGATTGGATTTGCCCCCAAAGAATTTTTCTGGTGGCCAGTAACAATCAGGTTCTTTGGACCCAAGGAAGACCTGTATCGTTATCCTTACTACCATACCTGGGGTAGGAAAGACCGGGAAAATAGTGAGAAAGTAAAGAAAGAATTTGCAAAATATGCTGATTATTGTATTAAAGAGCATAATGCTAATCTCTTAATCTTTTGCATGGAGAGGATGGATTACCCTCCCTCAAAAGATGTTTATGAGCTAATGGAATACAAGGATAGAGCCAGGCTTATTCCCAGTAATGATTATAACCTAAAGGATATTACCGGTCTTTTATCAAAGTTAAAATTTTTGACTAGCACTCGCTATCATGCCTGTGTCTTATCAATGGTATCTTCCATTCCAATGATTTCTGTCTCTCATGATGTTCGCTGTGAGAGTTTATTTAAAGAGACAGAGATAATGGAGTATTATATTCCTCATACTACAGAAAATTTATATCAGACTATGGTTGAAAAGACAAAATTGTTAGTAAAGAATGAGGAAGAAGTCAAGACTAAAGTTAAGTCTGCCTACCCAAAATTTCTTGACCGCTGTCTGCAAAATCGCCAGCTTTTAAAGGGTTGGTTTGAGAAGACATTTGAAGTAAGAGGAGGTAAATATTGTTTGGTTTAAAATTCATTCTTTTGCTTATTTTAACCGGGGGGATAATTGCTTATGTTGGTGACCTCTTGGGACGGAGAGTAGGACGAAGAAGACTTACTATCTTAGGTCTGCGTCCTAAATGGACAGCAATTATAATTACCATTATCAGTGGTATATTGATTACTTTAGTTACTTTAGCCGCCTTAAGCGTGGTCTCAGAAAATGCTCGGGATGCCTTGTTTAGAATGGAGAAGATAAAAAAGCAAGTAATTGCCTTAGGGAAAGACTTAAGAGTCCTAAAGGGAAGATATGGTCATCAGCAAAAGAATCTTCAGCAGAAGAGAAAAGAGCTAAGAGAGAAGGTAAGGGACCTAAGAGTGCTTTCCAAGAGAACAAAGGTAGAAAGGAAGGAGTTTTATAGGCTGCAAGAGGAATTAGAAAAAGTTCTTGCTCAACGCAACCAAATCCAAGAAGAGCTATCTAAACAGGAGCAAAGAATAGTTAAATCTAGGGAAGAAGCAGAGAAGTTAAAGGCTACCAAAAGAGAGCTGAATCTTAGACTGAAGGAGTTAAAGCAAAAAGAGGTTGGATTGGAAGAAAAGATAAAAAAGTTAAGAGTAATTGGTGACGAGGTTTTTGCTCGCTTAAGAAAAGCCCAGTTGGAGAAAGAGAAGGCTGAAGCAGGCCTGGAAGAGACTAAAGCTGGTCTTCTAATCTTTAAGTCCGGGGAGGAGGTCATCCGGGCAGAAATCCAAGGGGGAGGGGAAGGCTCAGCAATAAGGTCCTCTTTAATTGAGATTCTTAAGAAGGCAAACAAGATAGCTTTATCTCGGGGGGCAAAGACTAAAAAAGCCCAGGAGGGGATTGTCGTTTATCAAAAACAATTAGAAGAAGTTGTTCAGACCCTAAAGATAGGGCCAGCTGATATGTTGTTAAGATTATTCTCTACTCAGAATGTAATAGCTGGTGAGCCTCTCTATCTTAGGTTTGACTTTGTGGAGAATAAGATAATTTTTAAGCAGGGTGAGGTTCTTATTGAGAGGATTATTAAGCAAGGTATATCTCAGGATAGATTGGAACAAGAATTGCTCCTTCTTCTTCAGGAAAGTCGCCAGCTTGCTTTGCAAAAGGGGGTGCTCACTGACCCTCAAGGGGAGATGGGGGAAATCAGTGCCTTTAAATTTTATGATTTAGTTGATTTGATAAAAGGGTCAGATGTTAACCTAAAGGTGCAGGTAGTGACGATAAGAGACATTTATACCCGCGGTCCTCTGGAGATAGATTTGAAAGTAATAAAAATAGAATAAGAAATGTCAAATGCCAAAATCATTTATGGAGTGCACAAAGCTGTTGTTGCATGCATTGACATGGTCAATGCACTCCAAATGAGGATAAAGGTGATAAAAAGTCAGGTAGTGCTGGCTATTGACCCCGGTAAGGAAAAGTGTGGGTTAGCAGTGGTGGATAGGGACAAAGGAGTGTTAAAGAAAAAGGTTGGTTTATCCCTGAATTTAGAAGAAGAGATAAGGGAGATGATAAAGGATTACTGTCCTTCTTTAATTATCCTTGGTGATCGCACCGGGAGTAAGGAGATAAAAAGAAGTTTGATTGAGGCAAATTTAGGTTTAGATATCCGGGAGGTGGATGAACACCTTTCTACTTGGGAGGCTGAGAAGCGTTTTTTAAAAGAAAATCCTCCCCGGGGCATCTGGCGTCTTATTCCTCAATCCTTACAAATACCAAAAGAACCCTTTGATGATTATGTAGCTGTAATCTTGGCGGAAAGATATTTTGCGACTACGAATAAACCACAGATTAACACAGATTAATACAGATAATGTAATCGCCAATTTTAATTGGCGCTGATATAAAATCAGCGATTACAGTGTTTATCTGTGGTTTTTGACAATACCCTTTTAATTGGCGCTGATATAAAATCAGCGATTACAGTGTTTATCTGTGGTTTTTGACAATACCCTTTGAGGAAGATGGAGGTAGAATATGAAAAGGAGAGCAAGGTTTTATTCTCTAATAATAATTAGTTTATTGAGTTGTACTTCTCCTCTAAAAGGGAACTCTTTACTTAAGAGGACCATTACCCGCCAAGTAGACCCGATTATCGTGAAGGGAGAAGACTTAAGTAAGTTCTTAGGCAAAAAGGTAAATAGTCTTTATTTATATGCTAATCGGGGTCAAACCTCCGTAGAGACGACCCGACGGGTCGTCTCTACCGACCCTGTGGGGTCTGACCCCGAAAAGTTTGTGCCTATTCCTTTTCAAATAGACAGAAGAGATTCTCAAGGAGATTTAATCTTCCCTTCCTCTAGCGTAAACCCCGTTAGAAATCAAAGATTTCTAAACGGGGTAAATTCCAAATCCCAAATCTCAAATTCCAAAAATCTGAACTTTGGGAAGGATTCTAATTCTTATAGTCTCTTGAGTAATAATGATGAACTTGTCTTTATGGCTAAAGACTTAGGGAATAGAGTCCTCCAAAAAGACTGGATTAAGGATAGAGAAGAAGGCTTGGAGATTGAAGTAATTGACCCCCTTAATGGTTCGAAGGGGTGGGCTTACCTCTTTTCCTTTTCTTCTCCAAAGAAGAAGTCTTCTCTTGACTATGTTGATTATCTGCCTAAAGAGAATAAGATTAAAGCCCAGAGGTATATTGTAGGATTTTGCCCGCAGGCAGAGATGGTCTTTGATAACCTTACTATTACTAAAACTGGAGGCGGAGATGGGGTTGACATCTTTGATCGTTTTAAGGTAAGAGTTGAGGCCAGAATGTTTTTAGGGGTTCGTTTTTCCAAAAATGAGGAGGATTTTACCTCTCAGGTAACTGGTTACCTAGATGGTCCGGTAAGGGTGATTAGAAGGTCAAAGAGTAGGACTAAAGTATTTGGAGTCTTTTCCACCCCCTGGGCAAATTCCGATTTCACTGCTTATTGCAGCTTTTTTAAACTTCCCATCATTATTAATCTACCTTTTGATCTAAGTTTACTCTTATCAAAGCTTTCTCTGCGGATGAGTGCTGATGCCAGCTTGATTACCGGAAGGAAATTTTATAACTCTAATAATCTTAAAGGAGTTGAGCTTGACGGGGTTATGTCTAAAAAAGAGCACAAGCTGGATTATGGTCCGGCTAAATGGTTAGTGGTAGCCGGGACAAGAGAAGGTGATACTGGGACCTGGCTAAACCGACTCCTCATTCCTCCCTCTTCTGGCCTTATCCCTAATCTTTATTATCAAGATGACCTTGAGGCTCTGGATGGGCCAGAAGAAGTGCCCGGTCAAATTGGGAATATAGGGTATGAGATTACTAATTTTACTCATCTAAAAGGAGGGAAATACAAAATCATATCTATTATGTATACTCTGCCTAAATATAAAGTAGGAGATGAAAAAGGATACCTTGATGTCTTAGACCATCCTTTAAAGGTTGTAGTAAAGGAAGGGCTCTAATCCCACTGCCTTTTGTGGAAATCCAAAATCCAAATACTACCAAATCCAAAATCCATCCTCCGTAGCAGTAGCCTGCTACTGCGGAGGACGGGCAAATCCAAAATCCCAAGGGAACAGATAAAGATTTGGGATTTGGTAATTGGGATTTGTTTGGTAGTATTGGTAATTATTGGGATTTGGGATTTAAAGAGGGAGAGTCTACCCAAATTTATATCTTCATCCCTTCACTGCTCCTTTAGTTAATCCGGAGACAAAGAAGTCCTGTAAGATGATAAATAAAGCTACTATTGGAATGACAGCAATTAAACAAGCCGCCGAGATGGAGTGATAGGAAACTTGATAAGTATTGCTAAACATATAGATTCCCAGAGGTAGGGTCTGACGAGCCTGGGAGGAAATTAAGACTAAGGCTAAGACAAATTCGTTCCAGGAAGCAATGAAAGTAAAGATTGCTACTGCCGATAAGCCGGGTAAAGAGAGAGGAAGAATAACTTTCCAGAAAGCCTTTAATCTACTACAGCCATCAATTAAGGCTGATTCATCAAGACTAAAGGGGATGCTGTCAAAAAAACCTTTTAAAAGCCAGATAGAAAAAGGAACATTGATTGCCGCATAAATCAAAATTAAAGCAAGATAAGTATTAAGTAAGTGGAGTTTATTCATTATTAAATATAAGGGGATGATATTGGTGACCCCAGGAATCATCTGGGTTCCAATAATGACCATTAAGATTGCGTATTTACCCTTAAAGGTATGGCGAGAAAACCCATAGGCGGCTAAGGAAGCAAGCAAAAGGACTAAAAAAGTAGTAGAAAGAGCAACAATTAGGCTATTTAAAAAGTATTGAGGCAGTGGTGTTCCTCTGAGGACATAAACAAAATTTTCTAAAGTAGGGCTCTGAGGAATTAATTTAGGAGGATAAGAGAAGATTTCCTGCCTTGGTTTAATAGAAGTAGAGACTACCCAGATAATTGGCAGAGCGGCAAATAACCCAGCCAAGAAATATATTAAGTAAAGAAAAGAATCGCCTACCCTTTTTCTTGTTCTTGCCTTCATCTCTCACCTCAAACTTTACTATGGACTATGGACTGTGGACTATGGACTACTCTTTGCCTTCATCTTTCACCTCAAACCAGACTCACTTCCTGGTCTTGTCTTAAGACTCTTATATAAATTAAAGTAAAGACAATATTTACAAGGAACATTATCATAGCCAGAGCTGAAGCACTGCCTAATTTAAAGAAAGCAAATCCTTCTTTGTACATATAAAGGGAGATAACCTCAGTTGCCCTCACTGGTCCTCCACCGGTTAAAGACATCACTAAATCAAAGGTGTTAAAAGTAGCTAAAGTTATCATGATTATGTTAATTAAAATTGTTGGCTTGAGCCAGGGAAGAGTAATATAGTAAAATTTCTGAAGAGATGAGGCACCATCAACATTAGCCGCCTCATATTGTTCGTCAGGTATAGTCTGTAGGGCGGCAAGTTGGATAATCATAGAGAAAGCTGTTCCTCGCCAGGTGTTAGCGGCAATAAGTGAGAGCATCGCCGATAGAGGATGGGAGAGCCATTCTACTGGTTTGACCCCCAAGGAGATTAAGCAGTAGTTAATCAAGCCGTAGCGGTCACCAATGAACATCCATTGAAAGATAAGACCAATGATAATCCCGGGAATAACCCAGGAGATAAGAAGAAGCACGCGGACCAGAACTCTTCCCCTAAGTTTTTGGTTCAAAGCAAGAGCTAATCCTAAACCCAGAGTAAATTGTAAGAAGACACAAGAAAAGACAAAGATGAAAGTATTCTGCATAATTGCAAAGAAGATGGGTGAAGAAAGAAGGTCAGTATAATTTCTAACCCCGACAAAACTCTTGGTGGGGTAAAGTAAAGAGGCATCAGTAAAGCTTAAATAAAATGCATAAAGGACCGGATAAAGGGTCAAGGAAAGGATAAAGATAATTGCCGGGAGAATAAAAGGGAGGTGACCTATCTTCTTCTTTTTCTTAAACATAAAATTTTCTTCCTAATTTTTTATATTTTATTTTTCATTTTTGATTTCTCTTCCTCATTCTCTTATATTCTTCCTCTATTTTCTTACTTGCCTTATCTAAGGCTTCTTGAGCAGTCTTTCCCCCGGAGACTACCTCTCCTACCGCTAATTGAATCTGTTCGGAAATATTAAAATAAAGGGGAACTCCTGGTCTTGGTCTTCCATATTCTAACATCTTCATAAAGGCTTGGTAATAAGGGTCTTTTGAGAAATAAGGGTCAGCCTTATAGGCACTCTTTCTTGTTGGTAAGCCTCCACCGGCTTTATTTAACATAACCTGAGCGGAAGTAGAGGAGATATGCTGGATAAACTTCCAGGCAGCAGACTTCTTTTCCTTATCTTTAGAAAAGATGGCATAGGTAAATCCACCGACAGTGGTAGAATGTTTTGCTCCTTTGGGCATCGGCAGGTCAGTAACTTTCCAGAGGTTGGCAACTTCGGGGCTAAAATTTCTAATGGTATTAATCTGCCAGGAACCCCCATTAAACATAGCATATCCTCCGGCATAAACCCGCGGCTCAACATAGCTTTCTCCGTCAGAGAGAACTACATCGGGAGGACTCACCTTTTCCTTATTTACTAAGTCTGAGTAAGCATTTAAGATAAAGATTAAAGCCTTTTTATTCTTCCCTTGATTAAAGACTGGTGCTCCTTTTTCATCTACTAACCTTCCCCCTTGTCCCCAGAGATAAGGGAGAAGACAACATAAAGTCCCTTCATTCCTTCCGGCAGGAAAACCAAAACCCCAAACCTTTTTTGTGGTTACCTTCTTGGCGGTCTTAATCAACTCCTCCCAGTCTTTGGGAGGCTGAGGGATTAGGTCGGTGCGATAATAGAGACAGCGAAGGTCAGTCCCGTACCAGAGAGCATAAATCTTCTCTCCCTTTGATGTTCCCTGAATGCAAAAGGGGAAGAAATCCTTCTGGTCCTCCTTTGACCAGAACTCACCTAAGGGTTGAAGGTAACCTAAATCATAAAACTTAGGCACCCAGTAAGAGTCAACTGTAGCCACATCGGGAGCATTCCCGGTAGCTGCCGCCATTAATAACTTGGTCTTAAAAGCCTCTAAGGCTGGCATCATCTCTACGGTTATCTCAATCTGAGGATACTTCTTCTCAAAGGTTGTATAAAGTCTCCTCCAGGCTCTGGCTATATCCTTATTCTCAGACAAGGAAGTCCCAAAGGGTTGAGTCCAGTAGACTATCTTTATCCTTCCTCCCTTTCCAATAATTAATTGCTTCCCAATCTTTTCCCCCTTCTCTCTTTCCATCTTTTCTCTAATTGCCTCTTCCTTTTTTGTCAGCTTAGTCTCTGTCTTCTTTTCTTTCCGGGCACAGCCAGAAGTCAAGCTAAAGAGAAAGACTAAGACCAGACCACAGATAAAAGTTTTTCTTCCCATTCTTATCCCCCCCTTTAAGTCGCTTTGCTCCATTTGAGTTCATTGAGTTGGTAGGAGTGCCGGTAGGAGTGCCGGTAGGAGTGCCTTTAGGCACGATTTATCATGAATTGTATCGGGCATGAATGCCCTCCTACCATCCTTTAATCTTCCAATCTTCCAATCCGATTATATCATTTATTTTCAAGAAGTCAAGGTGCTCTGCAGCCTATTTTTTGACTTTTTGGGGAAAATACTTTATAATTAACAAAGAGGAAAAGGAGGGGCAAGGATGAGTTTTAGGACTCC
>Ga0066637_10002351_pt1 | contig 12591 bp, 12 predicted proteins | sample CryGeyCG2014_020_FD_62737 | JGI IMG/M metagenome (GOLD analysis project Ga0066637, IMG submission 62737) | Groundwater microbial communities from aquifer - Crystal Geyser CG08_land_8/20/14_0.20 | ecosystem: Environmental > Aquatic > Deep subsurface > Groundwater | place: USA: Utah: Grand County...
AACACCGTGCTGGGGACGTCGAGCTTCACCATGCCGACCAGGCAGCCGCCGAATATGCCCAGGAAATCGGCGAACACGGTCAGGAGCGGCAGCATTATCATGAATGCAATATAGCGCGGAACCAGCAAATAGCGCGTGGGGTTGGTTCCCAGCGTATAAAGCGCGTCTATCTGCTCCGTCACCTTCATGGTTCCTATCTCGGCGGTGACCACGGCCCCGGCCCGCCCCGCCACCACAATGCAGGTAAGCACCGGACCGAGCTCTTTGAGCATGGAGAAAGCCACCAGCGTGCCTATATAAAGCGGCTCGTTAAAAAGATTTTTGGAGGACTGGCCGGATTGCAGCGAGAGGACCATGCCGGTAAAAAAACTCGTCAGGGCCACCACGGTCAGGGAATCTACGCCTATGGTCACGGCCTGCTTGACAGTTTCGCGGGCTTCGAACTTGGAACGGAAGAACCAAAAAAAAACCGACTTCAGCATCAGCGCCGCCGCGCCCAGGGCCTCTGCGAGGTTCATGAACTCGCGCCCGATATATTCGGTAACGGGATGTTTCATTCTATGCACACCCTCGGGACCCGGGCCGAAACCAGGGTAACTATTTCATAATTTATGGTCTCCGCAATATCGGCCAGCTCTCCGGCGGTTATCTCCTCGGAGCCCTGCCTGCCCAGCAGCACAGCTTCCGCACCGACGGCGGCGTCCTTGACGGCCGTCACGTCCACCATGGTCATGTCCATGGTGACATTGCCGAGAACGCGGCAGCGCAGCCCGCCTATAAGCACGTCGGCCTTATTGGAAAAACGGCGCAGATAGCCGTCTCCGTAACCCGCGGGAATTGTGGCTATCTTCATGGGCCGGCCGGCCCGGAAAGATTTATTGTAGCTGACATAAGCGCCTTCGCGCACATTTTTCACAAAGACCACGCTGGTCTTTATCGACATCGCGGGCTCAAAACCTTCGGCCAGGCCGTAGGCCGCTATCCCGCAGCGAACCATGCCCATCCGGCTGTCAGGGAAATTAACCGCGGCGCAGGAATTTGCCGCGTGCAGAATAAGACCGCGCGCCCCGCGCGCTTCAAGCCCGGCGGCTGTCTCGCTGAAAATAGAAAGCTGCGCGGCGGTATACTCCGCGTCAGTGTCGGCGCTGGACAGGTGGGTGTACATCCCGGCCACGGAAACCGCCCCGGAAGCTGACAGCTCGTCGTAAATTTTAAGAACCGCCGGTTTGCGCGCGCCTATGCGACCCATCCCGGTTTCAAGTTTGATATGGCAGACCGCCTGCTTCCCCAGCTTCCGGGCGGCTTCAATAACCTGCCCGGCGGCGTCCAGGCTGGCGATAGTCACTATCAGGTCCGAATTGATAGCCTCGACAAAGCTCTCAAAGGGATACAGGCTGCCAAGAACCAGCACCGGGCTTTTTAAACCGGAGGCCCGGAGGGCCAGTCCCTCTTCAACCGAAGACACCCCGAAACCCCAGGCTAGTTTTTCGCGCTCGGCGAGGCGCGCGAGCCAGGTCGCCCCGTGGCCGTAGGCGTTAGCCTTGACCACAAAAAGCAGCCGCGCGGGCGCGGCTGCTTTACCGAGTTTTTTCAGGTTTTCCCTTACGGCCGACAGCCGTATTTCTGCCCGGGTCGGGCGCAGGATGCGCGGAGCGCTTTCGGTATCGGCAGGCATGCAAGCCTAGAACACGGCCTCTTCGGTCATCGGCTCCATCTCGGTAACGGCCGGATTTTCAAACTTGGTGTACTCGTGGAAGAAGGCCAGCGGAACGTCGCCCACGGGCCCGTTGCGCTGCTTGGCGATAATGAGGATAGCCTGGTTCTTAAGCGTAGGGTCGGTGCGGTTGTAATATTCCGGGCGGTGGATAAGCGCCATAACGTCGGCGTCCTGCTCGATGGAACCGGAATCGCGCAGGTCCGAGAGCTGCGGGCGGTTTCCTTCCCGTCCTTTGTCCTCGCTGCGGCGGTTAAGCTGGGAAAGCGCCATTACCGGAATCTCTGTACTGCGGGCCAGGTCTTTGAGAAGGCGGGAAATTTCAGAGACTTCCTGCTGGCGGCTTTCGGAACGGCCGGGGCCGCGGATAAGCTGGAGGTAGTCTATAACGATGAGGCCGAGCTTTTTATTCTCGGATTTAAGCTGCGACATCAGCTTGCGGGTACGATTGCGTATCTCAAGGATAGTAAGTCCGGGGGAATCGTCAATATAGAACGGGGCGCGGGAAACATCCCCGGTAAACCGGGTAAGCTGCGGCCAGATCTCGCGGGACAGGCGGCCGTTGCGCACATTACCGAGGTTGGCGCGGGCCGCCGAGCAGATCATACGCTGCATGATGGAATACTTGTTCATTTCCAGGGAGAAGAAAGCGGTGGGGATATTCTTGCCTACGCACGCATGATAGGCCATGTTGAGGGCCATCGCCGTCTTGCCCTGGCTGGGGCGGGCGGCGAGTATTATCAGGTCGGAATTCTGCAGGCCGCCGGTCATGTCGTCGAGCTTGGTAAAGCCGGTGGGCACGCCCGTTATGGCGTTGTTATTGGAGTAATATTTTTCTATCCGGCCCAGAACTTCGGTGGCCAGGTCGGACGCCGAGCTGAAGCCGTGGGAGGTATTGCGCTGCGCCACGCCCAGAACCTGCTCCTCGGCGAAATCCATTATCTTGTTCACGTCGTCCGCGCCCTCAAAAGATTTCTCGACGATGGTGGTGGAAACGCGGATAAGCTCCCTGAGCAGGGCTTTCTCTTTTACGATCTGCGCATAAGCCTGGGTATGTGCGGAGGTGGAGACTTTCTCCATCAGGTCGGACAGGTACTTCTGCCCGCCGAGTTCCTCCAGGCGGCCGTTTTTCTTAAGTTCTTCGGAAAGGGTAACTACGTCAACAGGGAGGTTGCGCGCGCGCAGGTCGAGGATGGCGTCGTAAATCTTGCTGTGCCTGTCATTATAGAAATGTTTGGAGTGGAGGATCTCGGAGACGCTCTCTATGACCTCTTTTTCAATGAGCATGGCCCCGAGTACGGCCATTTCCGCCTCGGAAGAATGTGGAGGAACCTTGCTGTAGGTCATAGACTGCCCCCTTGTTTTGTGTTAAATTTAAACCCGGGCCTCGGCCTTGAGGCCTCGGCGCCGGGCTTAAAGGAGTGTTTACTTACTTGCTCTGCGCAGAAACCGCAACCTTGATCTTGGCCGAGATGTCCATCTTCAGGGCGATCTCTACTTCAAAAGTTCCGACGGCCTTGATTGAGGCGGGCAGGCGGATCATCTCTTTGTTGATCACCATGTCGGCGGCGGCCAGGTTCTTGATAATGTCGCTCTTGGCCACTGAACCGAACATTACCCCCTCCTCCGAGACGGGACGGGAGAAAGAAAGGGTGATCGCGCCGAGGCGCTTTGCCAGGTCGTTAAGCGCGGCGTCTTCGGCGGCCACGCGCTTGGCGCGCTTGTCGGCGCTGTTCTTCCAGGCCTTCAGGGCGCCCTCGGTGGCGGTTTCCACCAGGCCGCGGGGCATAAGGAAATTACGGGCATAGCCGTCTTTAACTATCTTTATCTCGCCGGAACGGCCAAGGTTCTGAACATCTTTTTTGAGTATAACTTTCATTTTAAAACTCCAGTTTCTAGTGTACGTGAGCTGCCCCTGCAGCGGCCGCAGGGGCTAAGCCCTCAGCCGGCCATGCAGGCAGTGATCAGCCGCTATAAGACATCAGGGACAAATTGCGGTTAACCTTAACCGCTCTCATTATCTGGCGCTGGTGCTTGGCGCAGGCGCCGGTGATGCGGCGGGAAAGTATTTTGCCGGTGTCGGTGCAGAAATTTTTCACGATCTGCGCCTGTTTGTAATCCACCATGTCGATATGTTCGGCGCAAAGCCTGCAGACCTTGCGGCGCGGGGCGAAGCGGCGGCCACCGGAGGGGCGGCGGGGAGGGCCGGACTCACGGTGCATGGGCGGCGCGCTCACGGGCCGGGGGGCGGCTGCGGGCTGTACGGCGGGGGTTGTTTCTTTATTCTCCATAAATGTTTACTCCTGCGCTAGTCTTAAAACGGAACTTCTTCTATACCGGACACATCGCCTTTCGGCTCAGTATCGGCTTGGGCTTCCTCCGTTTCACGGGAGGCCGCTTCGCCGTTTTCCGCGGCAGCCGCTTCGTGGGTCAGCTGCTGCACCCTGCGGGCGGTAACTTTCATCTCTTTACGCTTCTGCCCGGTCTTATCGGTATACTCGGAAGCGGCCAGGCGCCCCTCTATTATTACAGGGCTGCCCTTCTTTAATTTTTCCTTGCAGCGCTCCGCCGCAGGGCCCCAAACGGTAACGGACACAAAAGTCGTGTCATCCTTCCATTCGCCGGTTGCAGGGTCTTTATAGCGGCGGTTTACCGCCACCGAAAAGAAACTCATGCCCTGGCCTTTCTGGGTGAAGCGCAGTTCGGGGTCGCGCGTCAGCCTGCCGGCAATTAAAACCTGATTCAGCTCTGGGATCCGTATGTCCATATGTCACCCGCAAGGGTTTCGTCAGGCTTTTTTAACGGGTTCCGCTTTAGCTTTAATCATCATGGAGCGAAGGATGGCTTCCTGCAGTCCAAGAGTATGGTTTATTCCCTTCACGCTGGAGGGCGCGGCCTTAACCTTCATATAGACGTAGAAACCGTCGCGGTTCTTACCGACGGCGTGGGAGAACTTTTTGCGTCCCAGCCTGTCTTCGGCAAGCACTTCGCCTTTCTCGTCGAGGAGGGCCTTTTTGGCTTTCTCCACCGCTTCGCCGACTTCTGCGTCGGTAAGCTGCGGATTAATAATCAACATTAACTCATAGGTAGTCATAGTAGATTTAGGATAGCAAATTAGCGACCCCTGTTCAAGGCTTTGTCGGTGAGACGCGGGGAGTCAGGTTTTCCCGGGGCCAAGACCAGAACCTGCTCGCCGGATTCGCCGCTGAAAGGGCGCCGGGCGAAATCCCCGTAGCGGGCCAGCACCCGAAATCCGTTATACCGCACCAGGGCAAGCAGCTCCTGCGGGTAAAAACAGCGCAGATTGAGGCTCTTTTTAACGGTTTTGCCCGTTTTTTCGCTCCGGTAGTGCCAGGTAATGCGGGAAACCTGGCCGGCCTTATCATAAGAATAGGTTTCATTAACCAGGATCTTGCCTTTACCGGAGGGATCCTGGTAATACGCTACCGGCAGCATTTCCTCGGTATCACGCACCAGGCAAAGCGGGTTAGGGTTAAAAACGTCGAATATAAACAGCCCGCCGGGAGCGAGATGCCTGGAGACAGAGGCAAAAAGCCCCTCTATCTCCTCAAGCCGCCCCAAATGCTGCATAGAGTGAAAAGCCATGAAAACAAGCTTGAATTTCCTTCCCAGGCTGAATTTCCTGGCGTCCCCGCGCAAAAAACTCATCTGCAGGCCGGCTTCGGCCGCTTTCTCCCGCGCTCTCTCCAGCATAGGGACGGAAAAATCAAGGCCGGTAATGTCCACGCCCTTCTTCTTAAGGGGGATGGCCAGGCGGCCGGTGCCGCAAGCCAGCTCCAGGACCGGGCCGCGGGCCTTTCTAGCCTCGGACAGGTAAAATTCAAGATCGTCCTGCGAGGGCGCGTTAAAAGCGTCGTAATGCCGCCCGTCCCAGTAAATGCCTGAACCGTCAGTTCCTTTTAAAGCCATAAGACATTTTACCTTTTTAGACGACCGGCCACTTGCTATAATTGCGTGATGCCAAAAGACATAAAACTCCGTGCCGCCGCGCCGGCGGGCATCCTCCTGGCGGCCTTCCTGGCTTTCGGGCTGACGCTGAAGGGCGGCTTCATGTGGGACGATCACCGCATGATAGAGCGGAACCCGGGCATTACGCTCTCAGCCGCCAACCTCGCCAAAGCTTTCAGCGGGGATCCCTTCGGGCAGGGCCTTAACTACTACCGCCCGCTGCAGACGGTCAGCAATATGGCAGACTTCGCCGTCTGGGGCTACCGGCCCTTCGGCTTCCACCTGACCAATTTTATTTTTCACGCGGCGGCCGCCATACTGTTTTTCTACCTTGCCCTGGCGCTGGGATTCGGCCGGAAAGGCGCTTTCTGGGCCTCGGTCCTGCTGGCCGCGCATCCGGCGGCCGTAGAGCAGATGCTGGTAATAGCCGGCCGGGCGGAACTGGCCTCCGGCGCCTGCATACTTGCCTCCCTGCTGCTCTTTATAAAGAGCCGGACGGCTCTTTCTTTTATTTTTTTCCTGGCCGCCGCCGGCTTTAAGGAGAACGGGATAATAATGCCGGCGCTGGCCGCGGCAGCCCTCTGGTACGCGGGCCGGGACAAAAAAGACTACCTTAAACTTCTGCCTTTCCTCGCTTTTATCCCTGTTTACCTTTTGATCCGCCATCAGGCCCTTGGCATGGGCGCATTGTCGCATGGCTGGCTGCCGGTGCTCTCAGGCTTGTTCTTTAAAGTACCCCGGGCCATCGTAGTCTATCTCAAAGAGCTCATCCTGCCTTTCGACATGCACTCCCACCGGATGCAGCCTTCTTCCGGCCTGCTACTCTACATCTCCCCGCCGGCCCTGGCAGCCGCTGTTTATTTCACGCTTAAAAAAGGAAGCCGTGTTTTCATATTCTGCGCTCTTTGGTACGCGCTGAACCTGGCGCCCAAGGTTCCGCTGCTTGCCGCCAACGACCTTATGCTGGACCACTGGGCTTACCTGGCCAATGCGGGTTTTTTTCTTTGGGCGGCGGACTACCTGACGGGACGGAGCAAACTGCGCCTGCTGCTGCCGCTGGCGGCCTCGATACTGATCGCGGCCTCTGCGTTCAATATTCCGCAGCGGAACACGGACCTGAAAATTTACGAGCACGCGGCCCTTAGGTCTTCATCAAAACCTATGCTCTACAATCTGGCCAGGGAATATTATTTGTCCGGCCGGGCGGTTAAAAGCCGGGCTATCCTTGAAAGAATAATTAAAGACGCTCCCGGCAACTCGCTTTATCTTAACGGGCTGGCGCTGGCCCGCTTTAAAACCGGCGACGCCCCGGGGGCGCTTGCGGCGCTGGAAGAGGCGCTGGAGGCGAAACCGGGAGACGCGGAAACTCTTTTTAACAGGTATACGGTCCTGGCCGGGGCCGGCAGGAAAGAAGAAGCGGCAGCCGCGATGACCGGCCTGCTCAAAGAGCGGCCCGACTATGCCCCGGGACTGCTTGTGCTGGCGCGCTCCGCCGCAACAGCGGGCAGGATGGAAGAAGCGGCCGTTATGTACAGGAAAATATTAAAAACCAGCCCGGGGAATACGGAAGCGCTGAACGATTACGGGATCCTGCTGGCCAGGCGGGGCGACTACGCGGCCGCGGAAGAACTTTTCAGGAGCGCTCTGCGGCTTTCCCCGGGGCTGGCCGGGGCCAGGCAGAACCTGGACCGCATACAAAAGATCAAAACCGCGAAGCGACCTTGACCACTATCTTAATGACCGCCCCGGGAGCTCCGGCCGCCAGCCTGGGGGCGTGTGCGTCCTCCGGGTAAAGCACGGCAAGGCCGCCTGCCTCCAGAAGCAGCGGTGTCCAGCTTCCCCCGGGAACCGCGCCGAAACAAATGTCTTTTTCTTCGTCGTAAACTTCACTCACCGCCATCACAGGCAGCGGCGCACAGCCTATAATTTCCGCCCCGGCGGCTACGTACTGGACATCGATATATTTCCTGTGCGCCTCAAACCTGGGCTCGGGCAAAGCTATAGTTTCATAGCGCTGCACCATCGCGAACACCCGCTCGCCGTCTATCCCGTATTTGCCGTCAGGCAGGTTTTCAAGACCGGGCCGGCGCAGGAATTCCAGCGCTTTGCCCAGGGGGCCCCGGGGCGAAATCCGGAATTCCGCGTTTTCAAGATCAATAATTATCATAGTCGGCTCAGGACTAAAAAGGCTTAACCGCTGCGGCCCGCAGACGCACGGACTCCAGCCGCTCCAGGTCCCCGATATCGCACCAGAAAGGGGAGATATCCTCGCAGCCGTTTATTTTTTCCCCCGCCGAAGCCAGGCGGAGATACACCCCGGTTATGGAGAACACTCCTGTTTCAGACATTTTGGAAAATATTACCGGGGAAATAACCTGTATGCCGCTGAAAGCGAACGGCTTAAGCCCCGCGCCTGCGCCTTCTCCCTCCCTGCCTTTCAGACGCATCTCGCCGTCAAAGAGCAGGCGCCTCTTGGAGGGCCTCTGCCTTACCGCCAGCGTAGCCAGAGCCCCGGAGGACAGGTGCGAGGAATATAAAGCCTGCAGATCCCCCTCGGAGTAAACGTCCGAGTTGCAAGCGAAAAAAGACTCTCCGCCCTCAAAAAAAGCCGCCGCTTTTTTCAGGCCGCCGCCGGTTTCCAGCGGGCCCGGTTCCTCCCGGGAAAGAGTTATCTTAAGCCCGAAATTATCCTTCGAAAAAAGGAACGCCTCTATCTTTTCGTGGAAGTGGTGAGTATTTACAATAAGTTCCGTGACGCCGGCCGCGGCCAGGCGGCGTATAGCTATCTCAAGCATGGGCACGCCGTTGATATCCGCCAGGGCCTTGGGGATAGTATCGGTCATGGGCCGCAGGCGGGTTCCCAGGCCGGCGGCGAAGACCATCGCCTTCATTTAAGAGGGCTCCCGGGGAATTCCCTGTGCGTCAGTTCTACCCGCGCTCCGTATTTTTCTTTTATCCTGGCGGCCAGGGCCTCGGCGCAGTATACGGAGCGGTGCTGTCCGCCGGTACAGCCGAAGTTGACTATCAGCGAAGTAAAGTTGCGCGAAAGATAATTTTCCACGCTGATGCCGGTCAGGGCGAAGACATTTTCCAGGAACTTCGTTACCGCTGCCTCTTTCTTCAGGAATTCGATAACGGGTTTATCCCTGCCGGTCTGCTGCGCGTACTCGGGATAACGCCCCGGGTTGGGCAGGGCTCTGCAGTCGAAAACAAAGCCCCCGCCGTGGCCTTTTTCGTCCAGCGGCAGCCCGTTCTTGAACGAGAAACTGGTTATGCGCACGGTAAGGCCCAGCCTGGTTTTTCCGAACTGGCGCAGGTAGGACGAGGCGGCTATGCGCTTAAAGCACTGCGTAAGCTCCGGGACCTTCACCTCCAGCTGGGCGTTGCGCAGCAGCCATTCTATATTGCGCACGGCGTAAGGAACGCTGTTGAGAAAGTGGGTCTTCCGCTCGTAAAAACCGCGCAGGCCGTAAGCTCCCATCGCCTGCATTATGCGTATATAGACAAAGGCGTGGTAATGCCGCATGAAAGCGTTCAGGTTCAGTCCCGCCGTCTCTACATAAGTTTTCATCAGAGCGGTGCGGGTTTCGGAAGGCAGGTCGGCCTTGCCGTCATAAAGCAGCGAAGCCACGTCGTAATGAGGGGCCCCGCGGCGCCCGCCCTGGTAATCTATGAACCAGGGCTCTCCGTCGCGCAGCATTATATTGCGCGACTGGAAGTCCCGGTAAAGAAAACAATCGGCCGGGGCCTCCAGCAGGAAATCCGTAAAGCGGACAAAATCGTCTTCCAGCTTCTGCTCGTTAAAAGGGATCTTGGCCAGCTTCAGGAAGTAATACTTGAAATAATTCAGGTCCCACATTATAGACTGCCGGTCAAAGCTCGCGCGGGGATAGCAGTATTTAAGGTCCAGCCCGCGGCCGACCTGGGCCTGAAACCGCGGCAGGCATTCCAGGACTTTCTTATAGATCCCAATGACCTGCGGAGGAATCTCTCCGCCTTTGCGCTCCGAGACCAGGTATTCGAACAGAGTGGTACTGCCGAGGTCCTCTTCAAGGTACACTCCCTGGGCCCCGTCAGCGGCGTAAATTTCCGGCACCGGCAATTTTTCGGCGCGGAAATGGCGGGAGAATTCCAGGAAAGCCCTGTTCTCCATATTGTCCGGTCCGAACGCGCCTATTACGGAACGGCCGCCGTCTTTCATCCGGAAAAGCTGCCGCGCGGAGCCGTCCGCTTTAAGCGGCTCAAAAGATTCCGGCTCAAGGCCGAAGGTCTTTTTATACAGGGCCCTGAGCGGGACTTCGGGCCGGTTTTTAACCTGCCCGGTTTCTTTCACGGTGTTTTTAAGCGGCATATGCCTCAATTATACAATGCTATGCATGTGCCGTGACAAGAGCTATGCTCATCGGACGGCCAATGCTATGCGTGTGCCGTGACAAGAGCTATGCTCATCGGACGGCCAATGCTGTGCAGGTGCCGTGACAAGAGCTATGCTCATCGGACGGCCAATGCTGTGCAGGTTCCGTAACAGGCGCTATGCGCGACATAAGGCCGTCAGGCAGCCTGGAGAAATGAAAAAGGCCGAAGGAAGATTCTTCAGCCTTCCCCGCCTTGAGACCGCCCGATCAGCGCAGCAATGGCTTAAAAGAGGACAGCACCGAGGAGTAGGCTTTTATATTGGCCTTGGCGATGCTCATTGGGGCATAATAGCGCAGGACAAAAAAACCGTGCTTTACCGGGACTACCGCGAACTTCTCATAGATATGTATTTTTTGGGGGTGGAGGGCGCCGGCAGGCAGATACTCATAAACCTTGCGCTCAAAAACTTTGGCGTAGTATTTGCCGGCTCTCCCGGACTTCACCTTGCCGTAGACTTTGCCGTCCAGGTTGACCTTTATGGCCGGTTTGGAGTGCAGCTGTATGAATTTTTCCGCGGTAGCGTACAGCTGGTTGCCCGGCGCGTAGTAGTGCGCAGCTATCTTTACGGCCAGCCCGCCGGTAACCGGTCCGAAGAACTCCACTCCGTAGTATTTTTTCTGCGGTTCGGAAAGGCCCAGCGCCTCGTCTTTTTTTACCCAGCCCGGAGGAAAGATAACCGAAAAGTATTTACCCTCGGTATAAGGCTGGCCTGCCGGGGGCGCACCAAAAGCCGTAACCGCGGCCAGGCACAGAACCGCGGACATCAGGATATTTTTCATCAAATATTACCTCTCGGTTTAAAGGGTCGGAACCGAACCGCCCGAGCTGACGGTTCCGTATTTCTTCCTGAAAGCCAGGGCCGAGGCGTCGTTGACCACGTTCTCCTGGTAGCTCATGGTATACCATTTGAACCGGGTGTTCATAAGTTCACGGTAATCCCGGAGATCTTTCTGCTGCTCCGCCGTCATCCCCGACGGGTTGGAGCGCTGCAGGGCCTCCAGGGTTTTCACCTGCGCCGCGTAAGTCTGCGCCATCTTGAACTCCCTGGCGGTTCCGCCTTCAAAACTGTCTATGCGCGCGTAAAGCGGGGCCTTCAGCGTGTCCAGGGCCTCCACTCCGCCCTGCATGAACTTTTCAGCGTTATCTACGTGCATAGCGTGAAAATTAGCGTAGCAGCCCGCCCCGCCGTTCTTTGAGCAGTACTCTATCATGTGCTTGGCGGATTCCGTATTAGAAAGGTTTTCCTTGGCGCGCGTGTACGGGTCGCTGCTGCCGCTGGAGAATTTTTTATAGTCGGTCCCCGCCGCTATCGCGCGCGCGGTCTGGTTCTGGTGCTCGGCCTCGTGCACCATAGTAGGGGAAATATAAAGCGCCAGCGCTTTCATTCCCGCCTTGTCCTCCATAAGCTGCGGCACGGTCTGGCCCCGCCTGGCCGCGAACTCCTCCGCGACCTCGCTGTTTATCCTGATAACCCTGGCGTCGGGATCCCAGTAGCCGAAGACCCCCGGCTCGCGGGTGAAGGCGAAATCCAGTTTATTGCTGCCAGCCTTCGCGTACTTAGGATCGCTGTAAAAATCCACGGTGCGCTTGCCGGCTTCGGTCTGGGACATCACTTCAGCAAGGTCCCCGACCGGCTTGCCTTTTTCCATGCGTATCAGCCGCTCACCTAAAGCTTTCTCCTGGTCTGCCGTCATCTGCACGGGCGCTATGGCCGTACCTGTCCCCGGCCCGGCCTTGGAGCCCGACCCCGTGCCCGGCCTGAGGGCTCCGGGCCTGGAAGCGGAAGCGTTATCGAAAGTATGCGCAAGGTAGTCGCCCTGACCGTCCGGATTTATAGACGCCAGCCTGTCCGAGGCGGCCGCGAGATCTTTTGCTTTTTTATCCGCGGCGGAAGGGGCCTCGGGCTTCTTGTTCCCGGCTTCTTCCCTGGCCATAGCGGCCAGGGCGTCAAGTTTGGCCCTGTAAGGAGCGTCGTCGGAGAATATCAGGTCTTCGCGCAGCACCGAGGCGAGGCCGGCTATATCCAGTTTTCCGGCAGCGCTCTTAAGGCCCGCCGCGGCGGACAATTTGTCGGTTTCTTTTCTGGCCCAGGTAGAAAGCTCCGAATAGCGGCTCATGATGCCCTGTTCGTTCCAGGCGGCCTTGTCTTTGCCGTAATCAGGGGAAGAAAGGGAAGTTGTGCGGATATTGCCCAGAGCGTCCCAGGTGCGAACCTCGCGTTTAACCTCAAAAGCGCGTTCGCTGGCGTATTTACCCACCCAGTCAAAAGTGGTCTCCGGTTTGGGCCCGAGGGCCATGTCGCAGAGGGCGCAATCCGGTTTCTCCAGAACGCGGGCAAGCGCCCTGGCGCCGTGGAAACCGTCCTGCTTAACCACTATTCTTTTCAGGTCAAGCAGAGCGTTATTATTGGCTATAAGTATGCCGGCGGCTTCAGGATCTTCATAGGAGTACCTGGCCAGCAGGACCTCCGGGGAGCCTTCGTTAAGGCCTTT
>Ga0066637_10002352_pt1 | contig 12589 bp, 8 predicted proteins | sample CryGeyCG2014_020_FD_62737 | JGI IMG/M metagenome (GOLD analysis project Ga0066637, IMG submission 62737) | Groundwater microbial communities from aquifer - Crystal Geyser CG08_land_8/20/14_0.20 | ecosystem: Environmental > Aquatic > Deep subsurface > Groundwater | place: USA: Utah: Grand County...
CGAAATGAAATAAATATTTCATTGAGCAAACACGGGTGGAGTCAAAGAGGCAAGCCTCTTTTTCACCCTTCACTGCGTTCGGGTAAATGAAGCTGAAGCTTCCTCTTTTTCGTCTATATCCATTAAACCAAAAAACTAACAATTAGTAAAGCAACAATATTCAAGACTTTAATCATTGGGTTGAGAGCGGGACCAGCAGTATCTTTACTGGGATCCCCGACCGTGTCACCGGTAACAGCTGCCTGGTGAGCAAAAGAACCTTTGCCTCCTAAGTTCCCTTCTTCAATATATTTTTTGGCATTATCCCAAGCTGCGCCTCCAGAAGTCATTTGAATAGCTAAGAAGATGCCCACAATTATTGAGCCAATTAATAATCCTCCCAGGCCTTTGGGCCCCAAGAGAACACCAATGATGATCGGGAAAACAACCGGTAACAAAGCAGGAATTATCATTTCTTTCAGAGCAGCTTTGGTCACAATATCAACACAGCTCGAGTAATCTGCCTTAGCTGTTCCTTCCATTAACCCTTTTATTTCTCTAAATTGTCTTCTAACCTCTTCTACTACTTTAGCCGCAGCTTTTCCTACAGACTCCATGGAAAGAGCAGCAAAATAGTAAGCTACCAGACCCCCTGCCAATAAGCCCACTAAAACCTTTGGGTCTTCTAAACAAAACTTAACCTGCTGCCCTAAATCCAAGAGTTTCTGGGTATAAGCAGAAAAAAGTACAAGAGCAGCTAAACCTGCTGAAGCTATAGCATAGCCTTTGGTCACAGCTTTTGTAGTATTGCCAACTGAATCCAGAGAATCAGCCACCTTTCTGTTCTCTTCTGACAAACCTGCCATCTCAGAAATACCGGCTGCATTATCAGTAATAGGACCGTAAGAATCCAAAGCCACAATCAAGCCTGCTAAAGAAAGCATAGAAACTGCAGCTATTGCCAGACCATACATGTTTCCCAGCCAGAAACTGATTAAAATAGCAAAGGAAATTAAAACCACGGGCAGCAAGGTAGCTTTCATCCCTACTGAAAGGCCAGCTATAATATTGGTTCCATGTCCTGATTGAGAGGCTTTGGCAATAGACTGGACAGGAGAATATTTCTTTGAGGTAAAGAACTCAGTAATTAAGAACATGCCACCTGCCACCAAAAGCCCAATTAAAGCAGGCAGGTAGAGATTGAAGAAAGAAACCTTAAACCCTGAACTAAACTGAAGGATAACCGGGATAAATCCTAAAGCTGCCAAAACCGCAGCTCCAATTAATCCTTGATAAAGAGCAGCAATGACGGATTGGTTCTTGGGCAACCTGACCAGAAAAGTGGCAATAATGCAGGCCAAAAGGGCAACTGAGCCCAGAATTAAAGGCAAAAGTATGGATTCACCCAAATTGGGAAAAAGCAGTCCTCCCAAAACAATAGCTGCTACCATAGTTACCACATAAGTTTCAAAAAGGTCGGCTGCCATGCCAGCGCAATCTCCAACATTGTCTCCCACCAGGTCAGCAATAACTGCTGGGTTTCTTGGGTCGTCTTCAGGAATACCTTGCTCCACTTTACCTACCAGGTCAGCTCCAACATCAGCAGCTTTGGTATAAATGCCGCCACCCAGTCTGGCAAAAACAGAAATAAGACTCCCCCCGAAGCCCAAAGCCACTAAAGCAGTTAAGTCTCTGGTTAAAAAGTAAAGTCCAGAAACAGAAAGCAATCCCAAGCCCACCACTAAAAATCCAGTAACTGCTCCTCCTTTAAAAGAGAGGTTAAGAGCCTCTTTTAACCCTTTCTTAGTCGATTCTGCCACCTTAACATTAGCCTGGGTTGAGACCATCATCCCGACAAAACCAGAAAGGCCGGAAGCCAGAGCCCCGATTAAAAAACCAAGAGCAGTTTTAAAATTGAAAGCTATTAAAAGAATAAAAAACAAAAAAACAGCAACAATGGCTACTGTCTTATTCTGGCGCTTTAGATAGGATATGGCTCCTTGCCGAATAGCCTGGGAAATTTCTACCATTTTCCCTGAGCCAGAGGGAGCTTTTTTCACTTCTTGAATCAAGAAGTAAGCAAAAACCAGAGAAAAGATGGAAACAACTATGGGAATTAACAGCATGGTTCTTATTTTGTTTTCTTCTCTTTTTCTTTCTCGACTTTCTCTGCTTTCTTTTTTTCTTTTTTGGGTTTTTCCTCTAACTCTTCTGTCGGAGCTCCTTCTGCTTTGACGTCTATCTTCCAACCGGTTAGTTTGGCTGCCAGCCTCACATTCTGTCCCTCTTTGCCAATGGCTAAAGACAGCTGATCTTCTGGGACTATGGCAAAGGCTTTGTTCTTTGGCATAATCTTCACCTCCAAGACTTTAGCTGGAGAGAGAGCGTTGGCTATATACTTTTCTGGATCGTCTGAATACTCAATAATATCTATCTTTTCCCCTCCTAGTTCATTGATAACTGCCATAACCCTCGTTCCTTTCTGCCCAACCGCACTGCCTATTGCATCCATGCCTTCTTCTTGGCTCCAGACCGCAACCTTGGAACGAGAGCCTGCTTCCCTGGCAATAGATTTAATCTGGACTTGGTCGGCCGCTATTTCTGGCACTTCCAGTTCAAAGAGTTTGGAAACCAGTTTAGGATAAGCTCTGGACAAAAAGATGGAGGGCCCTCTTGGAGTTTCTTCTACTTTTAAGATAAAAACTCTAAGCCTTTGGCCTGGACGATAAAACTCTCCTGGCACCTGCTCTTCTTTGGGCAGAATACCCAGGGTCTTACCAATGTCCAAGAAAATATTCCTCCCCTCAATCCTCTGGACAATGCCTGAAATAATTTCTCCTTCTTTTGACTTATACTCCTCCATAATGCTTTCTTTTTCAGCTTCTCTTATTTGCTGCATAATAACTTGTTTGGCAGTTTGAGCGGCAATTCGGCCGTAATCCTGTTTAGCTGTCAGAGCTATTTCCAGCTCTTCTCCCGCTTTTATCTTTGGTTTTATTTTTTTAGCTTCAGCTTCCAGAATGTGTCTTTCTGGGTTAAAGCGTATCTTCTGGTCATCTCCAGACTCCTCTGTCAAAGAAGGCTCCGCCTTCTTTTCCACCTTCGCTTTCATTTCTGAAAGCTCGGTTTCAGAATAAATCATGTCTTCCATCACAACTTGTTTTACTTGCCAGAACTTAACCTTTCCTGATTCTGGATCAAGCTTTGCTTTAATAACCTGGCCCTTCTTGCCATAATCTTTTTTGTAGGCGGCAGCTATTGCCATTTCAATCGTTTCCAAAACCTTCTCAGGCTTTATCCCCTTTTCCTCTGAGATTTGGGCTAGGGCAGATGCAAAAGATTTGATATCCATATTTTTATTAAAGAAGTCCGCAACTTGGCGGACTAAGCTCAGTTTAGCAAATCCAAATCAGCTGTCAACCCCGTTAGAAATTTTACGCGCATAATTATTAGTGAAAGAATTAGTTTCATGAATTTTTATACGGGGTCAATAGGGCGAAGAGGATAAATCCTCTTCTTCTCTCTTCGTTATCACTCGAGAGGATGAAAAGCAACAACTAAAGCTCCCGGTCCTGTATGAGTGCCAATAACAGGCGAAACAGAAGCTGAAAAAGCAATCTCCAAACCAGGAATCTTTTCTAACTCTTGATTTAACTTTTCTAATCCTTTTGGGTTGTCAGCATGAGCTAAGGCAACTCTTAATTTATCTTTCCCTTTTTGCAGCTCAACTTCTTTGGTTAAGATTTTGGCAGTATCTCTGCCAAGCCTGACTCCCAAGAACCTAATCCTGCCATTCCTCAACTCAATCAATAGCCTTAGACCTAGTTTTTGGACAAAGGAAATGGGGCCAAGTAATATTCCTGGTAACTTAAACCGGCCGCCTCGAACCACGTATCTTAGATCATCCAAACAGCCAATTAAGACCACTTTTGGACAAAACTCTTCCAGCTCCTTTATAACCTTTTCTTTAGTCTTGCCTTGGGATATCAGCTCTTGGGCATAAAGAGCAATTAAACCCTCAGCTACTTCTGCGGTAAAACTATCAAAAACATAAAACTTAAGCTTCTTGGGTTTCTTATAAGTAGAGCGGGCTATTCTGGCAGAACTGTAAGCCCCAGAAAGTTTGGAACAGATGGTAATGACCAAAACCTCTTTAAACTTCTCAAAGGCTTTTTCATAGGCTCTTAAAAACTCCTGGAAGGAAGGAGCGGAAGTCGTCGGCAAGGGGCGTTTTAGCCTGAGAGCTTCTCTCATCTTAGAATAAATGTCCTCCTCTCTATCAATTACCTCTCCATCAGGAAAGCGGGTGGTGTATTTCACTTCTTCCATCTCATATTTTTGCACAAACTCTCTTGGTAGTTCAGCTATCTCATCCACTACCAAACCCAGAGGTTTCTTTTCTGTCTCTTTTAATTGCTTTGCCATATCTTCTGTTCTCTCTTCAAACTCTGGCAAATCTTTGAACTTTTCTATCACGGCTTTCGGTCTATCTGTATGAATGTGAAGTTTTATCTTCTCATCTGCCTCAATAACATCTAAACTGTCTCCTAAAGAAGAGAGTTCTTCTTTCACTCTCTCAACGGTTATCTCTCCTTTTTTCTGAAAACTCAAAACCACCTCATAAGGATACTTTAAGGGTTCGGCTGCTAGAATCTCGGGAGTGGGGATTGTGGTTTTGGTTTCTCTTTCTGGTTCTGGGATTTGGCCTTTTAAGTTCTCTAGCCAAGCTTCCAAAATTTTAACAAAACCCAAAGCTCCGGCATCGACCACATTGTTTCTCTTTAAAACCTCAAGTTTATTCTTAGTTTCTTTTAAAGCAGTTTCGCTTTCTTTCAAAGCTTCTTCTAAAATCCTTATTATATTCTTTTCTTTTTTTTCTTTTACTACCTCAAACGATCTTTCGCCAGCAGCTCGGGTAACATCTAAAATAGTCCCTTCAACAGGTTTAGCAATAGAGTCTCTGGCTGCTTTTATTCCCTTTTGGAGGGCGAAAGAAAAGTGAAAGGCATCCACTGTTTCTAAGTGTTTTATTCTATCTAAAACTTCAACCAGGTAGCCGGTATAGATTATGCCAGCATTCCCTCTGGCATTTACCATCACAGCTGTCTTCATATCTTGGGCTAGCCCCCTAAAGTCAGAATATTCTCTTTTGGAAACCACTCCTTCTATGCCTAATAAGGTAGCTGCTAAATTGTAGCCCGTATCTTTGTCAGCCACTGGAAAGACATTGATTTTGTTAATTTCTTCCTGGTGGAAAACAATCTTTTTGGCAGCAGCTATCATCATCTTTTTAAAATCATCTGGTTTGAGTTCTGTCACTACCCTTTCCGGCTCTCGGGAAACCAGCTTCTCAAGAGGCTTTTTAGCAAGTTCCATTCCTTGTTTGGCTACCTTCCAACCCGCTTTTGGGGGAGCCATTAGGGTGCTGGTAATTGGCTTTATGATTTTACTGGTTTTTTGAAATCTCCACTTAAAATGGGGTTTCTCATCATCAAAGAGCAAGCGGTTTCTGATTAGAATGAGTTTGAACTGAATCTTTTTGATTTCCTCAATCGGGCTGAGTCTTTTTAGGAAAATAGGGAGCAAAGACAAGGATACAAAGAAACCTACTGTTTCAAATTGATTGAAATACCAAGCCAAAGAAATAGCAACTAACAAAAAGAAAATGGTGCCAATGGCTGCATCCCAAACAGCCGCTAAAACAACAAGGGGAATGACAGAAAAACCAAGGAGTTTGGGGGATAAAGCTAAAAAAGCACCGATAAAGGTGCCAATTCCTCTTCCTCCAGCTAGTTTTAAAAAGACTGACCAATTGTGCCCGGTAACTGCAGCCACCCCAGACAAAGCCTGAATTTCAGAAGAAAAGCCCAGTTTCTGGGCTAAATCTACTGCCAAATAACCTTTGGCTACATCTAAGAGACCTGTAGCTACCCCCTGCCATTTACCAACATTTTTAAAAACATTGGAGCCTGATGTTTTTCGCCAGCCAACCTTGAGAATGTCCTTGCCCGCAAGACGAGAGAAAATATAGCCCGAAGGAAAAGAACCCAATAGATAGCTAACAATTATCCAGAGAAATCCTGACATTAAATTATAATACCATTTTTTTGTGGTGTTTACTGGAAAAAGTTAGAACCCATTACGAGCAAAATCCGGATTCTGACTGACTGTCCGTCGCGGGCGACGGGCAGAAATTCGCAGCCTTACTTTGCAGAACAGCAACCGGGGAAAATTTTATACACACCTTACTCTAATTAAACTTCTTTTAGATTACATTTCTCTATCATTTTCTCCCACGGCCAAGCGATCCCCATATCATATTTATCACCCCTAAACATCTCGTGAGTCGTTATGCCTTTGAAGTATCCAATTTCGGGCAACTGAAAGGAGATTTTATTTTGGGGAACTTGCCGAGGAATATTAAATTTATCACAAAGGTGATTAACAAGACGACAGACGGCTTCGACTTGTTCATCGGGAAATTTAACGGAACCATCAGCATCTTTATTTCTGCCCTGCACAATATCGTTAGCAGACTGTATATTTCCGTAATAATCTTTCCATATTCCATCATTTAAACGTACTGGTCCGATATTGACAATCTCAATCGCTATGGAGCGTTTATCATTCGCCCAATTTCTACTATGCTCGACGCTTTCAATAGCTAAATGATATGCCCAATATTTCTCATTAAAAAGTTGAATGAAATATTTTGGTCCTTTTTTATCGACAATGAATGGAATAGCCATGCGATAACCAAGCTTCTGAGGAGCTGTTAAGAATTTATCGTATGCGTGCTCCCATTTATGGCCAGCGGTAAAATGTAAAACAATTAATTCTTTTTGAAATTCTTGCTTGAAATAATTTTCGGGCGTTAATTCTTTCCAAAGAATCTTATTACTGACATTTTTGGTCATAGGCATGATATCGATTACTTCGTTTGGAGCATCTACTATCTTAATTTGAGAAGGCATCTTCTGCTCTGTTGGATGTATGTTTGAATCTTCTTTTGAGGGCAACTTTAAAGATAGCTCCTTTGATTGAAATATTGAAGATAGATTTTTCAAAAATTTTATAAAATATATCAGGAATCTATTCATAATTTTATTTCTCAATAAATTCTTTAATTTTTACCTATCTATTAAAGAGGGAAAATTAGAGGAATGTACGTGTGAGGGACTAATCGACTGTTTCAAACTTAATTCCATGGTCATTCAAAAATTCAAAAATTAATTCTGGGTGCACGCCCCAACCAACATTTTAAAATTGATTTTCTTCTACCATTTTACCGTCTTTTTCAATGCTAGGACTAAAGCCTAGGGGAAAATGTTGGGTTCTGCTTTGAATACTCCAAACTATCCCTTCTTTATCAAAAATCGGCCCACCACTTTGTCCTTTTAATCCAGGAGAAGAAGTTTCTAAAAATCTAATCTTAAATTTTGATTGATTTGTTTTACTTTTTAGCTCTATATTTCTAGTGTAAATTCCTTCGATCGGAAAGAATGGTAAGGGCAAAGTATTTTCTGCCAGAACAAAACCTTTGCTCTCATCGAAAGTAGCTTTAATCTCATAAAAAGGATAACCCAGCTTACATAAAGAAGTACCAACAGCAAGGTTTTTTGGGTTCTTAAACTTAGGATATACCATTGCTGGATTAGGTTGAAAATTCTTTATTTGCCCTATCGCAATGTCTCCCTCATAAAAGAGTTTAAATTCTTCTATTTGAATTCCATTGATACCCCACCAAAATGAATGATTAGTAATCCATTTTTTATTTGGATTTAGTTTACCGGTTTTTTCTCTTTTTTGATTTTCATTTAAATTATCATCATTTTCTATCTTTTCTACTTCTTTTCTGTATCTGTCGAGTTGTTCTTGGTGTTTTTGAAAAGCAAAATGACTGTTTAAAATATGGGCTACGGTCAAAATCCACCCTTCATTATTTAATAGAACAAAAGCACCGCATCCGCACTTTACTTCTCCATCTAAAGTATGGGTAGAGATAATAACCGGGTGTGTAAATTTTGTGGCTTTTTTATAGGCATTAGCAAACATAGCTGTGGATAAGTCCCTTGTGGACTTTCTATTTTCTTTCTATAATTAATTATAGAGCAACCGAAACCACTGTCAACCCTATGTTCACCAAGAAACAAAAAAAAGTCCTGGATTTTATTGAAGATTACCAAAGAAAGAAAAAATACTCCCCTTCCCTGGAAGAAATAAGGAAGCAATTTAAATTTGCTTCTGTTTCTACTGCTCATTTCCATGTTAGTAGACTTGAATCTCTTGGATATTTGAAAAGAAGACATAATAAACCTCGTTCAATTGAGATAGTTAAAAAAGAGACGATGGTAAATATCCCCCTTCTGGGTCTTATTGCGGCCGGACAACCGATTGAAGCAATAGAAAACCGCGAGGAAACAATTGCCGTACCGCAGAATAAGCTTTCCGGCCCAGGTGAATTTTATGCTCTCCGGGTAGTCGGTAATAGTATGGTTGATGAAAATATTAATGACGGAGATATTATTTTAGTAAAACAGCAAAGTGTCGCTGAAAACGGTCAAAAGGTCGTTGCGCTAATAGATAACTATGAGGCAACGCTTAAAAAATTCTATAAAGAGAGAGGCTATTATAGATTACAACCAGCAAATAAAACCATTGAACCGATAATCATTAAAAAGGATAGGGAATTTGCTATTCAGGGCATTGTAATAGATGTAATTAAGAACGAGGGAGAATTACAGGCAGAAGAAATTTTTATCCCAAAAGAAATCAAACGAAGTAAAACATTACCGCTTAATAAGATAATTTTAGGGGACGCTTTAAAGGAACTAAGGAAATTACCAAATGAAAGTTGCGATATAGTCATCGCTGATCCTCCCTACAATATCGGCAAAGATTTCGGAAATAATCTCGATAAAAGAGAGCTTGGAGAATATATTAGGTGGTGTAAAAGTTGGATTAATGAATGTATAAGAGTAATGAAGCCCACCGCGACGATATTTATTTACGGATTTAGCGAGATTTTGGCTTATCTTTCAGTTGAAATTCCTATAAATAAAAGGTGGCTTATATGGCACTACACCAATAAAAATGTTGCTTCATTGAATTTTTGGCAAAGAAGCCACGAAGCAATCATTTGCGCTTGGAAGAATAGACGGCTTTTCAATAGAGATGAAGTCAGAGAACCATATACAGAAGGATTTTTAAATGGCGCTGCCGGCAAAGTGAGAAATGGGACATTGGGAAGGTTTAGTAGAGAAGGGGTAAAAACAATATACAAAGCTCACGAAGCTGGAGCGCTACCAAGAGATGTAATAAAAATTCCCGCTCTTGCTGGCGGGGCCGGAATGATTGAAAGATGGTTTTTGTGTAAAACTTGTAATGATGTTTTTGAACCTCAACAGCTTAAAAAACATCTGAAACATAACGTGGTAAAACACCCTACCCAAAAACCGCTTGAACTGAGCAGAAAATTAATCAAATCCGCTATGCCAAAAAAAGACGGCGTTGTGTTGGTGCCGTTCGTTGGTACGGGTTCAGAGTGTGCCGCGGCAAAAGAACTAGGACAATCTTATATTGGTTTTGAAATCAATCCTGATTATATCAGGATTGCCGAAAGATTCTTAAAAGATACGAGGTTTATCCAAAAATTACTTTAAAGATTCGTCTATCTCTTTTTTCTTTCTTGCGAAAGCAAGGGGAGTAAATACGACAAAACCATTTGGGAGCCTCTTTAATTCTTTGTTCTGAATGAATCTAAGATAGGGCAATTTATATTCCCCGTCTTTTTTCTTTGGGTTTTTGAAATAATCCTCACTCGGCACTTCATACTTAATATCTATAAATTGCCCCTTTATTTTCTTTCCCACCTTCTTTTCTTGTCTAACTTCTCTACTAAAAGACGTCTTTTTTACTTGGTAGTTAAGTATTTTATCACGATATTTAACTTGAAAATCAGCCCCTTGATGATCAAGTTCTGCTGACATAGCTACGCTCCCCTCCCCAAAAACCGATTCAGCAACATAGCCGGCATGTATCTGAGTTATAATACTTGCCCAGGTACGATAAATTCTTGCAGGCAATCCTCTATAAAAACAGTTTTTGCACATTGTTATCTTCTTCCTAAAGTTTTCGATTTCTATTTTGTACTTTTTTAGATATTCTTTGTAAAAAGCTTCGTAGTCTAAAAACTTTTTTTGGTCCCAATATACTCTATAAAGTAGGGAAATTGCCTGAATTTCTTTCGGTAAATCCATTTCAACAAGCTTAATAGGCCTATATTTTTTACGATAGGTATTTAAATTTACTGATACTAAAAATTTTTCAAATTTTTTGGCTAAAAACATATTAAATCAATTTAGTTGTGGACCCAGGCAGATTCGAACTGCCGTTTCCACAATGCGAATGTGGCGTCTTACCGCTAGACCATAGGCCCAATACTTTCGGGGTGCCGAGATTTGCACTCGGGCTAAATTCTCCCGAAGAACTCGTGCTACTATTACACTACACCCCGCAGGAACAAATTTCTAACATAAGCGTTTAAGCGAGGCAATGAGTTTCCAAAGTAGCTTTCGGAGCCCTGCCAGCATGGTCCGAGTTTTACGAGGTGGCAGGGCGAGAACGCAGGTTGGCCCGACGCGCTGGAGTCGGGAACAACTGGTACTTGGGAAACTTTATTGCCGAGCTATGTGACCCAGTATTTTTTCTTTGTCATCTCGTCTCGCTTCATCTCCACCTTCCCTCTTTCCTCTGCTGCTTTTTCAGCCAATTTCTTCAGTTCTGTTTCTTTTAGTCTTCCTAATCTCTTTATTTCTTTTTCCAGAAGGTCTTTTTTATTCTTTTTAGGATCAGCTAAAACATAACTCAAGAGAATATCTAAAACTTGTCCTATCTCAGGTCCCGGCTTAATTTTTAGCATTTTCATCACGTCTTCCCCGGAGACCTTTAGCATTTTAGCTGAGATGGGGTCTTGAGAAACCTTTTCAATAATATATTTTAAATGCCTTAATTTATAAGGTTCAGCTTTGGGAACGCCAGAACCTATTCTGTCTGCCATTCTAACTTGCAAGAGTTCCTCCATGTTCTCTGGCCCCACCTGGCGGACCAATCTCCTGACAGAGGCCTCACCCACTTCAGCCACATTGTAGTAAAAGAGGTGATACCTGACAAGTTTAACCACCTTCTCAATCTCCTTTTTGGAAAACTTAAGTCTGGTCATAATTTGAGCTGTCATTCTAGCTCCAACCACTTCATGCCCATAAAAGGTAGCATCTCTGCCTTCTCCTCTTTTGGTTCTGGGTTTGGCTATATCGTGGAATAAGGCAGCCAACCTTACTTCTTTGTTAAAATTCTGGCGGGCAGCGTAATCCAAGGAACGCAAACTGTGGTCATAGCATTCATATAGATGGTGTTTGTTTTGGGAAACGCCATAACCTTCCTCCAGCTCCGGGATGATGTATTTTAAGAGACCGAGCTCTCTTAACAAATCCACTCCTTTGGCAGCTGTCTCTGCCATAATAATTTTTATCAGCTCGTCTCTCACTCTTTCTTTGGAAATAGCCTGTAACCAAGGAGAATTCTTTTTAATGGCTTCTTTTGTCTCTTTTTCGATTGAAAAGCCCAAGGTGGCAGCAAACCTAACAGCCCTCATCATCCGCAAGGCATCTTCTGAAAACCTTTCTTGAGGATTTCCCACCGCTCTGATTGTTCTATTTTTTAAATCTTTCTCCCCGTCAAACAGATCAATGACTTTGTTTAGGCCTGGCCTCAACAAGTCAAGGGCCATGGCGTTTATTGTAAAGTCTCTCCTAGTCAAATCCTCTTTTAAGGTTTTGGCAAACTTTACCTCATCTGGATGGCGCTTGTCAGTATATTTGGCTTCTGACCTAAAAGTCGTTATTTCTATCTCTTTTAATGTCTCTTCCTTGCTTCCTGTCTGGACAGTAACTGTCAGAAACCTGTTCTCGTAAAAGCTCTTGGGAAAGACTTTTTGAATCTCTTGTGGTCGGGCCTTAGTGGTCACATCCCAGTCTTTTGGGGCTTTTTCTCTTAAAAAATCCCTAACACAACCCCCAACAATATAGGCCTCAAACCCCTTTTTCTTTAACTTCTCCACCACAGATTTTACTTCTCTTGGTATTGTCATTTTGTTTACCAGGTAGTAGAAATTTCGAATTTTCACTACCTGGTTCATCTTATCTTAAAACCTTGTTTTCTTCAATTACCGAGCGAGGCGAAGCCGAGCGAAGGTCGAAAAGAGATTTATCTCTTTGAGTGTTAACCACCGAGCGAGGCGAAGCCGAGCGAAGGTCGAAAAGAGATTTATCTCTTTGAGTGTTAACCACCAAGCCCCGCGAAGCCGAGCGAAGGTCGAAAAGAGATTTATCTCTTTGAGCATACACCAAGCCCCGCGAAGCGGGGCGCAGCACCGAGCGTTAGCGAAGTGTGAAGAAGAAGATTTATCTTCTTCGCCTTCCCGAGCGTTAGCGAAGTGTGAAGAAGAAAACTTGTTTTCTTCGTCCTGTTATAATAAGATAGGAGTTGCTAAAATAAAGCAACCAGGCCCCATCGTCTATCGGCCAGGACATCTGGTTTTCATCCAGAAAAG
>Ga0066637_10002353_pt1 | contig 12587 bp, 12 predicted proteins | sample CryGeyCG2014_020_FD_62737 | JGI IMG/M metagenome (GOLD analysis project Ga0066637, IMG submission 62737) | Groundwater microbial communities from aquifer - Crystal Geyser CG08_land_8/20/14_0.20 | ecosystem: Environmental > Aquatic > Deep subsurface > Groundwater | place: USA: Utah: Grand County...
GATTGGTAAATAAATTTTTCTCCCAGCACCCATTGTTCATTTACGCCTTCTTTCCAAAAAGAGGAATCAGTAGGAAAATTTAATTTTTGGAAGAGTAGAGGAAATGCAGAGATGGCCTTTACCAAAGGTGGATGCTCAGGGTTCAAACGATAATCCAAAAATTTTACATAACTGTATCCAGCGGGGATATGAGCTAATTCGTCCATTGTGGCTGATTCTTGAAGAGAAACCCTCCACATTATTAGAAAAGACGTTACAACCATTAATCCGACTAATGACCATTGAAAAATTTTAGACATAATTTGATATAATCATTATACAAGAAAATGTCGATTCTTAAAAAACCGAAAACATTATTTTGGACAAGCCATGCTCAAGGCAAGATGCATTTTTACCAACTTTCTGAAAACCGCGTAAAAAGAGTGATAAATTCACCTCATCGAACAGAGAAAGGAATTGCGCCAAACACTATTGGGATGATGCAGAGAGCTGGTTCAAAAAAGCATCCTTATGAAGTTTGGACTATGATTCAAGACGAAAAAGGTCGTCGCAAAGTCATTTCTAGCTGGCGTTATCCGGGCATTACCAAGCCCGGCGAAAAACTACCAGAAGAAATTTTAAAAGAAATAAGAGAAGCGATATGAATCCCGTTAGAGACAATTCTTTTTATTATATTTATGTTTTACAAAGCAAAAAGAATAATTTGTGGTATACAGGATTTACCGGTGATTTACGGAAGCGCTTCAAGGAGCACAATATGAATAATGTTGGTTGGACAAAAAACCGAGGACCATTCGAACTTATTTACTATGAAGCATCCAAAAACATTATTGATGCAAGGTCGAGAGAAAAATACTTAAAATCAGGCATGGGAAAGCGTTATTTAAAGAATAGACTGAAGCGCTTCCTGTCTCTAACGGGATGAAGCTATCAATCGGCATCATTGGCTTGCCTAATGTTGGAAAGTCAACATTATTTCAGGCCCTAACAAAAAAACAGGTTAATATTGCTAATTATCCCTTTACCACGATTGATCCAAATGTTGGTGTCGTGGCCGCCAAAGATGAAAGATTAGAACAAGTCGCTAAGGTTATGAAATCAAAGGAAATTTTTCCAGCGGTTTTTGAATTTATTGATATTGCTGGTTTAGCAAAAGATGCTCACAAAGGAGCTGGTTTGGGCAACCAATTTTTGGCCTGTCTTCGAGAATGCGATGCCATTATTCATTTAGTCCGAATCTTTAAAGATGAAAGTGTAATTTATTATGATAAAGAACATAATCCAATTGATGAATTTGAAATAATTTTGGCTGAACTAAAATTGAAAGACGAGGAATCAAAAGAGAAAATTAATCTTTTAAGCAAAAAACCACAGCTAGTGATTTTAAACGGTCCAGCCGAAGAAGTAAGCAAAGACTTGGTGGCAGAAATTGAAGCTTCTAGCCATCCCTATCTTGTTATTAATTTAAAAGATGAATTAGCCGACAAAGATTTAAGAGCTATTTTTGAAAACTTTCATCAATTTCTTGATTTGATAACTTTCTATACGGCCAATGAAAACGAGGCTCGTTCTTGGTTTATCAAAAAAAGGACAAAAGCACCTCAAGTCGCCGGCATAGTCCATACTGACTTTGAGAAAAATTTCATTAAAGCCGAGGTAATTAATTGGGAAAAATTAATAGAAGCCGGTGATTGGCATAAGGCGCGCCAAAAAGGTTTGATTAGAGTTGAGGGTAAAGATTATCTGGTTCAAGACGGGGATGTTATATTAATAAAGCATAGCTAAGCGGAATCGTTTGACAAAATCATAAAAGTTTGCTATGCTGTGATTTAGTATACTCAAATGATAGCGAGATAAGGCAATACAGTTCCCCCTCCCACCGCAAATTATCCGCGGTTTGCAGGTAGTTAGCCGACTCAAACAGAGCGGATCTAGTCTGCTTAGCAACTGGCAAAATTACTTCGCCAGCGGGAGGGGACGCAATTTTAAAATTTAAGAAAGGAGGGACAAGTGAACTCGAAAATTTTATTTGTGGCTGTTTTTCTTGTTTTAGCTAATACCGTGAGGGCAGATGAAGTATTTTTAATGAAGGGAAAATTCCAGCAGATAGTTGGTGATAAAACTGAGATTGACTCAATGATTAATCAGGATTATCGTAACTATATTTTTCAAGATGCCATCCAAAGATTTAAAGAAGTAGAGGCGACCGAGCATCAGTATTTTGTCTATGTCGATCGGAATCCTCAAAAACAGCTAATCTTTGTTTGCTTTTTTGACAGCAAAAATCAAAAAGTGATTGAGATTGGCAAAGACCGCGTTTCCACTGGTAAGCCAAAGAAAGGGAAGGGTTATTTTCTGACGCCCATCGGGATTTTTAAAAATTCCCTTGATAACTTTAGTTATCGGGCCTTAGGGACAAAAAATGATAAAGGTTGGCGTGGTTTAGGCAAAAGGGGAAGCCGTGTCTGGGATTTTGGGTGGCAAACGACTGAGGAAATTATTAAAGGAAAAAAACAGGAATTTCTTATTCGATTGTTAATGCACGCCACTGATCCGAATTTCGGTGAACCACGACTAGGGAATGTAGATTCAAAGGGTTGTATCAGAATTTCAGGGAAGCTTAACGATTTTATTGACCGCTTTGGATTGCTTGACAAGGATTACGAGAAAAACAATCATCACAAGAAAGTTGCTTGGCTTTTGCGAAAAGACAGAGAGCCCGTTAAACACCAAGGAGTTTATCTTATCGTCGGCGATTCAAGCGAATGGTAAAATACGGAAGCCCCGAGACTACGTTCTACTCGGGGCTTTTTCATTTTAGCTCTACTACTAAAGCATTTTGAGGAATTTGGTCTTTTTGATTTGGCAAAACATAGTGAAGATTTTTGGCGTTTTGCTTTTCTGGAGTGAAGGTGTCGGTTAGAAACATTACAGTTTGGGCTGGCATTGGCATGCCCCTGACGTCAACACCACTGGCATAAACAATGACATATTTGGGTAATTTCTCACAGCCATCGCCACAGGTTGCTTTAAGTTCGCGGCCGATTCTTACCAAATTTTGGTTAAAAGCATCAGCTACATTAGGATTTTTAGCCCAAAGGATAAAATAAGTAGTATAAGCCTCAATAATTAATAGAGCCAATAGCCAATAGCCAATAGCCAATAGAAAACTCCGTTTTTGGACATTCGTGAAGATTCGTAAATTCGTAAGTTTATCATAAAGCCATACCGCGCTAAAACCAGCTAAAATAAATACCGGCGGAGCCATCAAAATAGCACGTAAGGCATGAGGAAGACCTTCATTAGAAATAATTACTGGCAAAGATGTGATTATTAACCAAATAAATAAAATCCAAAATTCAAAACTTTTAACATTTGAGCTTTGGATTTGATTTGATATTTGAGCTTTGACATTATCTTTTCTAAAGACTGAGCATAGACCGAGCATTATTCCAATTGCGAAGAGTATTCCAACTGGCCAAAATAACTCTGGCTTCCCAGCGTAATTGTGCCGCCAATTAAAGTCGCCGACAAAGTTGAACATTCCCAAGGTTTTCAAGATACTTGCTCCCAGATCTTTTATTGGTGTTAATGAGTTAAAAATGGAAATCTGAGTGGTTCGGCCAAAAAAATCAGAAGGATTTTTTAGAAAATAAATCCCGAGCGGCAAAACGACGATAATAGTAAATAGCAAAAAGTAGAAAGTAGAGAGTAAAAACAGCCTTTGCCATTTTTCTTTTACTGAACGGACAAAAAAATAAATTAAAATAATTAAAATTAATAATGGCGTCACGCGATAAGCAATATAAGAATAAAATCCAAAACCATAGAAAATACCAGCTAAAATACTAAACAGAACAATTTTTCCAACGGGCTTATTAATAGGCCTATTGCCCGCGGACATTCGAAAAGTTAGCAACAAAAAATATAATACCCAAACCAAAAAGAACGGTGCCATTATGGCCCGAAAGCCGATCCGGGAAAAATTGATGTGCCAAAAGCTCGTAGCCAAAAAAAATGATGAAAGTAAAGCTATTTTTTGGCTACGAGAAATTCTAAATTCTAAATTCGAAATTCTAAAATTTTTTGAGTTTTGAGAATTTGGATTTTGAGTTTGTTTAGAGTTTAGAGTTTCGGGCTTAGAGTTTTTTTCTCTAAATAATTCTTTCGTTAAAAAATATACTCCTAAAACAGTTAAAATACCGAAAATAGCACTTGGCAATCTTAATACCCACGGCTCAGTAACTTTAAAAAGCCATAAAAATATTGCTTGGATATTTATAAAAAGCCCTTCTCGACCATTGTTTTCTGGATAAAAAACCTTGAAATGATGGGTGCTTAGAGCCTCTAGGGCATTGTTGCCATTCATTGCTTCATCAGGATAAAGTCCTGGGGGAACGTTTTTCAGATTGTAAAGCCGCAGAAAAGAAGCTATAATTAAAATTAGCAGGAAGTAGAATTTAGGGTTTCTAAACATATTTATATTTTATCATGATTTCTAACGGGATGGAAAAAATTGTTAATCTCTGTAAAGTTAGGGGATTTATTAATTTATCTTCAGAACCTTACGGCGGTTTTTCAAGTTGTTATGATTACGGGCCATTAGGAGTAGAATTGAAAAATAATATTAAAAGAGCTTGGTGGAAGGAGATGACCCGTCATCAAGAAAATATTGTGGGTTTGGATGCCGCGATTTTGATGTCGCCAAAAGTCTGGCAAGCATCAGGTCATTTGAGCGCTGGATTTAGCGATGAGTTAGTGGAATGCAAAAAATGTCACAAACGATTTCGTTTTAACAACCTAAAACCTATAATTTGTCCTGATTGCGGCGGCGAATTAACGACTCCGAAAAAATTTAATTTAATGATGAAGACATTTGTCGGACCAGTTGAAGATAAAGCAGCTGTTACTTATTTGCGAGCCGAGACTTGTCAAGGAATTTATATGAATTTTAATTGGGTGGAAAATTCAATGCGATTAAAAATTCCTTTTGGCATTGCTCAAATCGGAAAAGCTTTTAGAAATGAGATTACTCCTAAAAGTTTTACTTATCGGACCAGAGAATTTGAGCAAATGGAAATGCAGTTTTTTATTCATCCCGATGAAGCTGATAAATGGTTTGAATATTGGAAAAAGGAACGGATGAAATGGTATTTAAATTTAGGAATTAAAAAAGAAAATCTGCGCTTTCACGAACATACCAAAAAAGAGTTAGCTCACTATGCAAAGAAGGGGATAGATATTGAATATAACTTTCCATTTGCCTCGCCTACCGCCTGCCTGTCCGGTAGGCAGGGCAGGCAGGGCTGGCAGGAAATTGAGGGGATTCACAATCGAGGTGATTGGGACCTAACGAATCATTCAAAATATAGCGGCCAAGATTTGTCTTACTTTGACGAAGAAAGCAAAGACAGTTACATTCCTCATATTATTGAAACCTCAGCTGGCGCTGACAGAAGTTTATTGGCGTTTTTAGTAGATGCTTATTCAGAAGTTAAGGGCGGAAGAACTGAAACAACAAAAAGCACTAAAGAAATAGAGATTGTTTTAAAATTAGACAAAAAATTGAGCCCAATCAAAGCGGCAGTTTTGCCTTTAGTTAAAAATAAAGAAGGAGTGATTAAAAAAGCGCAAGAAGTTTTTGAGTTGTTGAGAAATAATTTCTTAACTCAATATGACGAGGCTGGTTCAATTGGCAGGCGTTATCGCCGTCAGGACGAAATCGGAACGCCATATTGCGTCACTATTGATTTTCAAACCTTAGAAGATAATACTGTAACGGTTCGGGACAGAGACACGATGGAACAGAAAAGAATCTCTATAGATAAATTAGAAAATATTTTAACTTTTTAATTTTGCCGAGGTAGCTCAGTGGCAGAGCAACTGTTTCGTAAACAGTAGGTCGTGGGTTCAAGTCCCACCCTCGGCTCATCGGTATTTCTAACAGGGGAAACAAGTCGCGAGCCTGCCCCGTAACTCAATTAATTGAGTTACGGGGTTCAATCTCGCCTCCGGCTCAGGCAAACAGCCGGGAGGTAAAATAAATTAAATATTATGATTACCAAAGTAATAATTCCAGCGGCTGGTTTTGGAACGAGATTTTTACCTCAAACTAAAGCCATGCCAAAAGAAATGTTACCGGTCGTTGATAAACCAGTTATTCAATATGTGGTTGAAGAAGCAGTAGCTTCAGGAATTCGTGACGTTGTTATTGTCACCGGTGCGCAAAAAAGGGCGATTGAGGACCATTTTGACAAATCTCCTGATTTAGAAAGATATTTGAAAGAGAGGGGGCAAGATAAAGAGTTGGAAGAGATAGAGAGGATTGCTCAACTGGCTAATTTCATTTATCTTCGTCAAAAAGGAAATTTATATGGCAACGCTATCCCGGTTTTAACTGCTGAGCCGGCTGTTGGCAACGAAGATTTTGCTGTTTTGTGGGGAGATGAATTTATCTGGGCCGAACCACCCCGCTTAGCTCAGATGATAGAGGTTTATAGAAAGTATCAGGGAGCGGTTATTTCAGCTGTTCGGATTGAAACAGAAGATAATCTTTCTCGTTACGGGATTGCCGATTTAGAACCGGTTAAAGACCCCATTAGAGATAAAATTTCTAACGGGGTTTCCAAAATTAAAAAGATTGTTGAAAAACCGCTGCCTAGCGAAGCTCCTTCAAATTTAGCCACTCACGGAGCTTATATTCTACCGCCAGCAATTTTTGAAATTATTAAGAATTTGAAACCTGGCCGGAGCGGAGAAATCTGGTTAGTGGATGCGATTAACGAACTAATCAAAAGCGGTTATCCTGTTTATGCCTGCGAAATTAAAAATGCTAAATATTACGATACTGGTAATAAATTGGAATATTTAAAGACCGTCGTTGAATTTGCTTTGCGTCATCCTGATTTTAATGATGAATTTAGAAATTATCTTAAAGACCTTAAACTATGAACGAACGTTTATTACAACAACTTAAAGAGCTTAAAGAGCAAAGCCGGCGCTTAGCCGGCTGGCTTTGACATCGAAAATAAGCAAAATCGCCGTCGGGCGCTAGAGGATGAAGTGGGAAACCCGGACATTTGGAAAAACAGGGATGTTGCTAACGATAAAATTAAAGAATTAGGTGAATTAAAAGAATTAATAAAGAAATTCGAAGTTATTAAAAATACTTTAGAAATAATTGAGATAAAATTAAATTCTGGAGAACGCCTTGATGAACCACCTAAAGAACTTAATCAGGTAAAAAAAGAAATTAGTCAACTCGAAATTGAACAACTCTTCAAAGGTAAATACGATAAGCAATCTGCCTTTTTATCTATTTTCCCGGGGGCTGGCGGAGAAGATGCCGAAGATTGGGCGAAGATGCTTGAGAAAATGTATTTTAATTACGCCAAGAAACGAAATTGGTCAATCAAACCGATTGACAATAATCCAGTTATTTTTGAGATAAAAGGGGATTACGCTTATGGTTATCTTAAAAAAGAAACTGGCGTTCATCGTTTAGTCCGAATTTCTCCTTTTTCGCCAGAGAAGAAACGCCACACTTCTTTTGCTTTAGTGGAAGTTTTGCCCGACTTGCCGGAAATAGACGAAAAAGAATTTAGAATTCCCGAAGAGGATTTGAGAGTGGAATTTTTCCGTTCTTCTGGCCCTGGCGGTCAAAATGTCAACAAAGTAGAAACGGCGGTGCGGGTTATTCATCAACCAACAGGAATTTCAGTAGCCTCACAGGTTGAACGCTCTCAAACCCAGAACCGCCAACGAGCTTTAAAAATATTGAAAGCCAAACTAATTAAATTAATGGAGGAAAAACAAGAAGAGGAATTATCAAGGCTAAGGACCAAAGTCAAACCAGAGTGGGGGAATCAAATCCGCTCATATGTCCTAAATCCTTATAAATTAGTAAAAGACCATCGAACAGCCGAAGAGACATCTAGAGTTGAGGCTGTACTTGAAGGAGACCTTGATATATTCATAGAGAATGAGTTAAAATAGCAAAGTATTCGCATTATATTTTCATGATTGCTTTTCAAGATGTTACAAAAACTTATATTGGCAATGGCAACAGAATCATTGCTTTAGATGACGTTACCTTTAGAATTAATCCCAAAGAATTTGTTTCTTTGGTCGGACGCTCAGGAGCTGGAAAATCAACAATTGTTAAGCTTTTAATTGGCGAAGAAAAACCGGACAAAGGAAGAATTATTTTTGGTTCTTACGATGTCAATAAACTAGAACCTAAAGAATTACCAGAATTGCGTCGGCATATTGGAGTAGTTTTTCAAGATTTTAAATTACTACCAAACAAAACTGCTTATGAAAATGTTACCTTCGCCCTAGAAGTAGCTGGCCGGCCAGATAAAGAAATTAAAGAATTTACTCCCAAAATACTGGAATTGGTCGGATTAAAAGAAAGAATGGAAAATTTTCCAAAAGAACTTTCTGGTGGCGAGTTGCAGCGAGTCGCTATTGCCAGAGCTTTAATTCATAATCCCGATGTTTTGGTGGCTGATGAACCAACTGGAAATCTAGACCCAATCACCAGCCAGGAACTTATTCGTTTACTTTTAACAATTAACGAAATGGGCACCACTGTGATACTGGCTACCCATAACAAAGATATTATTAACAATTTAGAACGGCGAGTGATTTTATTGGAAAATGGCAAAGTTATTCGCGACGAAGAAAAAGGAAGATACATATTAATATGATTCATGATTCAAGATTCATGATTTAAGAAGCATGCTAACTAATCTATCGAGAATTATAAAATTTGGCTTGCAGAGGTTTTGGCGCAACGGTTGGCTCTCAACCGTCACCATCGCTATTATGTTTTTGGCGCTGATTGTTTTTGGGGGAATTAATCTTTTTAATGTCTTAGCTAAAACCGCTCTTTTCTCTATTCAAGAGAGAATTGATATTAGCGTTTTTTTTAAAAAAACTACCTCAGAAGATGAAATTTTAAAAATTCAATCCGTTGTTAAGACTTTGCCTGAAGCAAAAAGCATTGAATATATCACGGCTGATAAAGCTTTGGAAATTTTTAAAGAGCGCTACAAAGATGATGAAACAATCGCTCAAGCCATTGAGCAGTCTGGAGAGAATCCACTTTTAGCATCAATAAATATTAAAGCCTACGACCCAAAACAGTATCAAGTAATCGCCTCGTTTTTAGAGGGCGAAGAATTTAAAAATGCCATTGAAAGAGTGTCTTATGATGAAAGGAATGCAAAGATGATTGACCGCTTGGTAAAAATTATTGATACCACAAAACTTTTTGGATTAAGCCTAACTGCCTTTTTAACATTAGTAGCAGTACTGATAACTTTTACTGCCATTGGCTTGGCTATTTATTCTTCCAGAGACGAAATCGCTATTATAAAACTTGTTGGCGGCACTAATTTTTTCACCACCGGTCCTTATATTATTGAAGGAATTACTTATGGTTTAATTGCCGCAATTTTATCAACGATTATTATTTGGCCACTTGTTTATTTTGCCAGTCCTTATGTTAAAAATTTTATTCCAGAAATGAACCTGCGGCAATATTTTGCTTCGCACTTTTTTATTATTTTGTTCCAGCAGATTTTATTCGGCATTGTAGTCGGCGTTACTTCCAGCATCATCGCCGTCAGAAGATACTTAAAGGTCTAAACTCCATTAATTAAGAGGTATATGAAATCTTTTTCTCAAAGGATAATTTCAGTGGTTGCTAAAATTCCTAAAGGAAAATTCAGGAAAGTTCAACCTTGATTGATTTGACTCAAAAAAAGCCAAAGGTCATAAGAAAAGGAGCGGATTACAAATATGCCAGATTTATTTGATAAAAAATTTGAAGAGAACTTAAAAAAAAATGCTCCTTTAGCTGATAGAATAAGACCTCAGGATTTTAATGAATTTTTTGGCCAAGATGAATTGGTAGGGGAGAATAGCCCTTTAAGAAAAGCCATTGAAAGTGATAATTTAAGTTCTTTAATTCTTTGGGGCTCGCCAGGGTCAGGGAAAACTACTTTAGCAAAAATAATTGCTAAAAAGACAAAAGCTTATTTTGTTAGATTTTCAGCAGTGGCAACTGGAATTAATGAGGTTAAGAAAGAGATTGGGAAAGCAAAAGAGAGATTAAAATTCAAGGATCAAAGAACTATTCTTTTTATTGATGAAATTCATCGTTTTAACAAAGCTCAGCAAGACGCCTTTTTGCCTTATGTTGAAGATGGCACAATAATTCTAATAGGAGCGACTACTGAAAATCCTTCTTTTGAAGTAATTTCTCCTCTTTTGTCTCGTTCAGCAGTTTATGTTTTGAAACCGCTTTCTGACTCAGCTCTTAGAAAAATTTTTCTTAGAGCATTAAAAGACAAAGAAAAAGGTTTAGGAAAATTGGAGCTGGAAATTACTGACGAGGCCTTAAATAAACTTATAAATTTTTCTGATGGCGATGCCAGAATAGGATTAAATGCTTTGGAATTTGTAGTCAATTATTTAAAAACCGAAGGTAAAAAAGTAATAGAAGAAAAAGAAACTTCCCAGATTTTAAAAGAACATGCTTTAAGATATGATAAAAAAGGCGAAGAACATTATAATTTGATTTCTGCTTTTATTAAAAGTATGAGAGATTCTGACCCTAATGGAGCTTTATATTGGTTGGCAAGAATGGTGGAGTCAGGAGAAGACCCTCGGTTTATTGCCAGAAGAATGGTGATTTTTGCTTCTGAAGATATTGGTAATGCCGATTCAAACGCTTTGAGAGTTGCTGTTTCTGTGGCTCAAGCAGTGGAATATGTTGGTATGCCTGAAGCCCAAATTAATTTAGCCCAAGGAACTACTTATTTAGCTACCGCTCCAAAAAGCAATGTTTCCTATATTGCTTTGCTAAAAGCCAAAGAAGATGCTAAAAAAGGTTCTTTTGGCGTGCCTTTACATTTAAGAAATGCGGTTACTTCTTTAATGAAAAAACTTGGCTATGGCAAGGATTATAAATATGCTCACGATATTCCTGATAAAAAACCTTTTCAAACCCATTTTCCAAAAGAAATAGGCGAGAAAAAATACTATCAAAAAGATGGAGAAAAATAAAATGAGAAAAATGTTAGAAATTGGTGTTTTAGGTTCAACCAGAGGAAGCGATTTGCCTGCGATTGTTAAGGGCATAGAAAAAGGGGAGCTAAAAAATCTTGCAAGAATTGCGGTGGTAATTTCTGATAAAAAAGATTCTGGAATTTTGGAAAAAGCAAGACATTACAAATTACAGAACTGCTATCTTGACCCGAAAGGAATGAAAAGAACTTCTTATGATAAGAAAATAGCTGAAATGTTAGATGAATATAATGTTCGATTGGTGATTTTAATTGGCTATATGAGATTGTTTAGCGAATGGTTTGTAAGAAGATATAAAAATAGGATAATGAACATTCACCCATCTTTGTTGCCTTCTTTTCCTGGCATAGATAGAAATGTTCACAAAGCCGTATTAGATTATGGATGTAAAGTCTCTGGTTGCACCTTGTTTTTTGTAGATGAAGGCAAAGATACTGGTCCAATCATAATGCAAAAAGCTGTCCCTGTTTATGAAAATGATGATGTTGATACTTTAAAGACAAGAGTCCAAAAAGCCGAACAAGAAATTTATCCTCAAGCAATAAGATTATTTGCTCTCGGGAAACTAAAAATAAAAAGAAGAAAAATTTTAAGCTAAGATTCCACGCCATAATTTTATTTTTTAATTAATTCCTTGTCCCGTAGTGAAACGCAGGTTCTACTACTGGGGTTTCCTCGCCCCGTTAGAAATTTTTGATTTCTTTTCGGGGTCAACTTGCCCTGAATTTATTGAAGGATTAATTTTTTGCCCTGAGTCGTGTCGAAGGATTCGACTGTTTAATTCTTCTTCAGCGATAAGTTTTCTATATGCACAATATTCGCATTTTTCTCCGGACGCAGGAATTTTATCTGAATCAAGACATTTTTTAATATCAAGAATAGCAGATTCTATCCAAGAATCATTTCCCTTATAGGGAATAATTGAGGTCTTAAATTCTAATTTCCCGTCAAATTCCGGACGGTTCCTGCCGGCGTTGGCAAATAGAAAATAACCTGTCTTGGAAACCTTAAATCCCATTTGCCTGAAAATCCACTGGTAAATTTCCATCTGTTTCTTATATCCTTGTTTGTATTCATCCTCTAAAGAAATTACTTGACTGGTGCTTGTGGCTTTATAATCAACAATATAAAGCTCTTTGGTTTTTTTATTAATCCAAATATCGTCAATAATCCCGCAGATTTTTAAATTAGTTTTTTTATGCAATACGCAAGCCCCAATGTGTTTATAATTATCATCTCTCCAAGTCGGTAAATCGGGGTGGTCAAACGGAACAGCGTTAATCTTATACTTGTCCATTAATTTGTGTGAACCCCCTTTTTTCCGTAAAAGGTCAAATTCGTTCTTAAGCAGCTTATCAACAGCGCTGTTCAACGACCAACCCGGCATTCCCGGCCTAGGCACTCCCAGTCTTCTATCTAAATAAAAACACCTTGGACACTCCAAGAAAAGATCAATTTTTGAACGGCTTATATTAAACGGCACACCAAGG
>Ga0066637_10002358_pt1 | contig 12580 bp, 8 predicted proteins | sample CryGeyCG2014_020_FD_62737 | JGI IMG/M metagenome (GOLD analysis project Ga0066637, IMG submission 62737) | Groundwater microbial communities from aquifer - Crystal Geyser CG08_land_8/20/14_0.20 | ecosystem: Environmental > Aquatic > Deep subsurface > Groundwater | place: USA: Utah: Grand County...
ACTCAATTTTATCTTTTTGTTTAAAACTTCTATCTTTCTCATAGGATATCCATAGATATCCTAAGTATTTAAACCTTTCGGTAATGTAAAATCAATTTGGACAAGCTCTACGAGGGAAAGCGCAAAAGTTTAGTTATAGGGGTCTTTAAAAAGCATAGCCCCTTAACAGGATCATTATAATAAAACATCAATGTTAGGGCATTGAATTTTTTGTTTAAGCTCGGCGGGGGCATTAGTACCTTTTGGTATAAACAAGGGATGTACAAAAGGCTAGATTTTAATTTTCCAGCAGCCACTTCCAGACAGGCTTAAGAATGATTTTCTTTTTTTCTATTTCAAATTCATCTGCTTGATTGTAAGTTAATATCAGCCCTTCTTTTAATTTTAATTCTTTCATTGCTTCTAATAACCCATCCATCTCTCTTTTTTTATTTTCGTCATTAAACTCGTAACAAACCTGAATAGCTTGTGTAATCTTTTCTTTTTCTTTAATAATAAAATCACATTCTTTATTTTTTTGAAAGTAAAATATTTGAGAATATTTCCTTCTTAAGCTTAAGAACACATTGTTTTCCAGCATCTTTCCTTTGTCTTTTGAAAAAGAAACAGAATTTGCATACGAAAGCCCATTATCTATGGAGTATATCTTTTTTGGGCTTATCTGTTGTTTCTTAAATGAATAGCTAAATTTAGGAACCGTGAATATTAAGTATGCATCTTCTAAGTAAGATATATAATCAACAATGGTTTGAACAGATTTTACTTCAAACATCCTTTTAAGAGAATTGTATGAAAACTCCTTTCCAACATTGCTTATTAGGTAGGCGGCTAATTTTTTTAAAATAGAAGTGTTTCTTATGCCAAATTTGTTTACAACATCTCTCATTAAGACATCTCTGAATAATTCATGCAATAGGGTTTGATCTTTTTCTCTTAAAAATTCTGGGAATCCTCCCTCATAAAGATAATCTGCATAAGTATCTGCTGACGGCTTTAGTTTTAAATAATCTAAAAATTCTGTATAAGAAAAAGGAAATAATTCGCAGTTTAAATGCCTTCCAGTAAGCCGGGTTCCAAGTTCTCTGCTTAATAAAGAAGCATTAGAGCCTGTAATCGCTATTTTTGATTTTTTATCTGCTAAAAATCTAATAAACAACTCCCATTTATTTACATTCTGTATCTCATCAAAAAAGTACGTTCCACCTTCTCCGTATACCTCTCTAAATATTTCATCAGCTTTATCAAAGTCGTTTAATTCAAAACCTTCAAGTCTTGGGTCTTCTAAATTTAAGTAATAAAACTTTTTTTGTCTGCTTAAAATCTGGCTTAAAAGAGTGCTTTTCCCGCATCTCCTTATCCCAGAAATAACCAATGCAAAAGATTCTAATAATTTAATATCTCCTAATTCTCTTCTGTTTATACCTCTGTCTATATTAAGAATCCATTCTCTTTGCAATTGTATAACTTTTTTCAGTTTTTCTTTATCTAGCATAATTACCCCAAGCAAATGCCCTTTATAAAGGTTTCTATTAGTAATAGAAACTATTGTCTATTAGCAATAGAGGCTTATGAGAAAGGGTAAACCTTTTAAAAGTAATACAATATTTGTAACACTTTAGATATTGGAAGAAATGAAAGAAGAATAAAAATATTAGAAGTATAGTACAATACTATCTAACCGCTTAAGTGTGACAAGTTTTATAAACTCAAACAGCATCGGCAAATTGACAATTTATGCCTGAACAGGGGCATAAGATAAAAAACATCCCTTAAATGTGCCAAGAAGCCCTAGTGTTCGGCGGGGGTGCTCACATATTTTGTGATTTTCAGGGGACACTAAATTCCCTTGACACAAAATAATTAACTTTGCCTATCATTTTTATGTACGTATTTTTGTACGATTTTTTCGACCAGTTAGTACTGGAACGAGTTTAAAAACCTTGTCATTCATCGATGGCATTTTGACCTTGGCTCAATCCCAGCAAATTTAATAACTATATAGTAGTCACAAATAGAAAGGTTTAAAAATCAAAGAAGAGTATAATAATTATGGTAAAATTAATAGAAATGGTATGCTCTGGGAATTCAGGAAGGTCTCCTGTCGCTGAGCTTTTAGCTAAAAAAAGGGTTAAGGAACAAAGAGCTGATGAAGAATATGATTCAATTTCAAGTGGAGTTTATGTTGATCTTATAAGACAAGGAGATTATACAATTCCTTTAATGGTGCCTTTTATTGAACTAGCTAAGCAAAGAGAAGATGTTTTTACACCAGAAGAGATTAGTCAAGTTGACAAGGCTATAAGAAATGGGGATACAGAGACTGTTAAAAGATACTTTGTTTCAGTAATAAAAAGATTTTTTATAGAGGAATACACAAATAGGACAAGAGCACTTGAAGAATTAGGTATCCAAGGAGATATAAAAACAGGAAAAGACCAGACAATTGTAAGACCAGATACATTGGCTGTTTTATCAATGGGGGATAGAGAAAATGGAAGAGTTCGACAAATTTATGATGGCTCTGCATATAATCCAAAAATAGAAATACTAAGTGTATTTGCAACAGGAAATCCAAAGGCAAGGTTAGATAATTCTTTTGGTAGAGGATATGTAGTATACAAAGAAATGATAGAACAGATGATTAAACAAGTGCCTGTGGCTGTTGATAAGCTAATAAGGGCATAGATGTTTTATTTTAATATTTTAATTGTGCCCTTTTCTCCATCCATTTCAACTTCATCACCATCTTTAACATTATCTAACAATCCTTTAATGTTGACAATGCAGGGTTTTCCTAATTCTCGAGAAACTATAGCAGCATGACTTGTGATTCCTCCAAGCTCTGTCAAAATAGCAGAAGCTTTAGTAATAGCCGGCATTAATTCTGGGTTTGTTTCAGGCGCCACTAAAATTTCTCCTTTTTTGAATTTATTAAGGTCTTTAGAATTCATTATTATATTCACGTTTCCTCTAACTTTTCCTTTTGCAGCTGGAATTCCTTTTAATTCAGTTAATTTTGATTCCTTTACTTCCACTTCCTGTTTAATTCTCTCTGCTTCTAGACCTTCAAAAAATTCTAAATTACCATATATAAGTTTGAACACAACAAGTTTTCTTCTTTGTTCCAGATTAATATTTTTTATTTCTTCTGCGTTAAGTTCTAACTCTTCTTTTCGCAAACAAATCAAATCTTCATAATCCAGATTCAGTTTTTTTGCCATTATTTTTAAGGCAGGCATAAAACTAAATAAGAGTTTACCAACAAGGTATTTTGTCTGAATTCTGAGGTATCCCCCAACTTCCAACATTCTCAAATATGCTTTATGCTCTTCATCGAAATTCTCCAGAGCTTTTTCTTTTTCCTCTAACTTTTCTTTATAAGTCTTCTCTGCCTCTTTAAGTTCTTTTTCTATATTCCTGTTTTCTATTTCGTCTTTAACCATTTTCTTTAGCATTTCTAAGTCAATAACATACCCTGCTCCCCAGCCTACAGATACCCAAGCCCACTTGCCTAAGTAAGATTGATAAGCATTTTTATTTTCTGGATTTGATTTAATCTCTTCAACAAGCTTCAGAAAATCTCTTTTTTCAGATAGAGCATAACTTTTTTCTTTTGGAAACATGGCTTTCATAATAATTGTATCTGCCTCTTGTTTTGTTTTGCCTTTTTCAATTAGATACTCTATTGGTCTGTCGTAGGTTCTAACTCTGTGTCCGGGGGCTATTGTAGAGGCAATTTCTGCTATTTTACTATAAAATAATTGATTGTTCTTTTCGAATTTCTCTTTATCCATTTCTTTAAAATCTTTTTTTAGAAATTCGTCTGCCAGTTTCGATGCAGAATTAAGAATTGATTCAACTCTCTCTAAAAATTCTTCAGGATAATTATAATTACTTTTTATTAAATCTGCTTTGTCTATCTGTTTGCCCTTTATATTATCTGCAAATTTTTCTGATAGAATTTCTAAACTATTTTTCTCATTAAATGCTTTAAGCATGTTATTTTCAAATAAAACTATCAATTTTATTTGTTTTGATATTCCTGGTGCCATTAAACTCCCCATTAAGATTGGTGCAGGAAACATAACTGTTGGAAAATATTCTTCTTTCATTTTGCTTTTTCTAAAATTTTAACTATGCCTTTATCTGCATCTACTTCCACTAAGCTACCCTCGGGAATAACTTGGGTTGCTATTTTTGTGCCAATAACGGCGGGTTTCTTTAATTCCCGAGCAACAATAGCAGCATGGCATGTGATTCCTCCTTCATCTGTAATTATTGCTGCTGCTTTTTTTATTAGTGGGGCAAAATCCGGGGTTGTCATCCCTGTAACAATTATATCTCCTTCCTTAAAATCAGTAACATTACTTGAGCTTCTTAGTACCCTTGCTCTCCCCATAGCTTTCCCGCTATACGCTCCAATTCCCTTTAGTTCAGAGACTTTTAAGTCTGTTTTCAGTTTTATTCCTTCTTTTTCAAGAATCTTCTTTCCTTCTTCTCCTTCATGCAGGGTATAGCTTCCATCTTGAAAGATTCTCTGAACAAAAAATTCGCTTCTTGCCTTCAGTTTTTCTTTGAGGTAATTAAAGTCTTTATCTTTCATGAATTTTTCAATAATAGAGTCATCAATATAACGTGCAAGTTTAAAATCCACTCTCAAGATTTCTGCTAATTTGTGAGCGATAACTTCATTTACATAATAACATATATGACTGTTGTGCATCTTCCTATCATCTTGCATTAGAGTTAGTGTTTGTATAATACTGAATAAATCAACAATTTCTTTGTTGAGTTTGAACTTTTTAATGCACTCTTCTTGTTTTAGAGTATTATTTATCTCATCTTTTTTCTGAATATTATCATTTAGTGCTCTTTTTACCTTATCGATAACTTTTTCTTCATCCCAGATTTCAGGTCCAACATACTCGTAGGGAAACCAGAAGTACTCTCTAGAAAACTTTCTTATCTCTTCCTTCACTTTCTTATCTCTTCCTTCACTTTCTTACTGCCTAAACCTTTTTCTCTTGCAATTTCAACAATTTTCTCAAATTTTTCTTCTTCTATTTTGCTATAAGAGGCTTCTGTTGTAATAGACATGATTTCCATAATCTCCTTTCTTTCTATTTCATTGTGGTGCGAAAGAAGTTCATTCACTTTTCTTTCTAAGGGAACATTTCCAAAAACCCATAGAAGCATGTTGTTTTTCATAATCCCTCGGTATAATATCCCAAATTCCTTAAAAAAATTCAGATAATCTTTTAATTGTCCTTCGTAAGCTCTTTTCGCAAACTTTTCGCAAAATCTAATTAGCTTTTCTCCGTCCGGCTGGCCTTTTTTTCTCAGATTCTTTAGATTAGTCTTGTTTTTCATAAGTATTTCAACGGCTCCCTTTCTGAGACCTTTTGAACACTCCTCCCCCCAAATAGCCTGAACATTTCCATTTTCCCAAGCGTGAATCACATTAAAGAATGCATCAGGGATTAATTCAGAAACAGGCCATGAAAAATAAACCAGGAAAGGATATGACGCAGGAATATACCTGCTCCTTACCACGTTCCATTTGGTTTCACTTTCTTTTGCTTTATTTTCTTCTTTGCCGATTATTTTTACAACCCCTATATTGGCATCTACTTCCACTAAATCTCCATCTTTTAAAACTTTTGTTGCTATCTTAGTCCCTATAATGCATGACTTTTTCATCTCCCTAGCTACAATAGCTGCATGGCACACGACGCCCCCCTCATCCGTGACTATTGCCCCCGTCTTCCTCATTACAGGGATAAATTCTGGGCGAGTCATGGGAGTAACCAAAATATCTCCTTTATTTATCTTATTAAGCTCATCTTCTGTATAAACAATCTTTACAATGCCTTTAACAATGCCTTTTTGTGCTATTGCTCCTCTAATTTCTGAAGTATCTTTAATTTCGGGGTCCTTTAAAATAATATCCTGAGACTCTAAGAAGTTAGGGATTTCTTTGGATAAGATAATCTCTCCTTTATAAAATAAAAATCCATTTTTTCTGTCTTTTGATTTTTTCTTAACATCATCCCTTTTTTTTATTTCATCTAATGATAAAAAGAAAGGGTTTACTTGCCTATCGTTTATAACTGAATTGGCAAAATCAATCATAATACTATCTCTTCTTCCAGCATAATCTTCTGTTTTTTCTCGTATTCTCATTGCTTCATTTCTAATTTCTTTGGGCACAAAATCAAGCCCCGGCAACACCCGAGTGTAAGCAACGTATTTCATATAATCCTTAAATAACCAAAAAAAGTCTTGAAACTCCTTCATAGAATTAACAGCGAGGTCTCCATCAAAATATTTTTTAACTTGTTCAAATACTCTTAATGATTTAGAAAATACTTTTTTCCTGAACTTGGATTCTTTTGTTATTTTCTCCCCAATTTTAGCGAGTCCGGGTAATAACTCTTTCATATCATAATAAAGAGTTACAAGCTTTTGGTTTGGGTCATAAACAAAAAACGGATAAGGAACTTGGTAGTTTATTTCTTCAGATATCTCAGTTAAAAATTGATTGTATGCTTCAATCTGAAGTACAGAATATGGACGAGAAAGAAATTTATCAAATATGACTGGAGCTTTCTTTGATTTGATATCTTTATCTAATGTAGTAATAGGTCTGCTTTGGGTAATATAAAATTCTCCTTTTTCTTTAGCCCATTCAATATCAACAGGAAAACCATAATGATCCTCAATTTTTATAATTAATTTAGAAAGCTCAATAATTTCCTTTTCATTCAAAACCTGTTTCTTTCCATCTTCTCCTAATTCTTTCCACTCATTTCCTTCATCTTGTTTTCTAAATAATCCTTTTGATTGCTCGCTTACATTTATATCTAAAACATTCCAATTTTGTTTATCAACAACATAACTATCTGGGGTTATTTGCCCAGAGACAATTGCTTCACCCAGCCCATATCCTGCTTCTATGATTAACTGGTTTTTATCTTGTGTTACAGGATGAACAGAAAAAGCTATGCCTGATTCTTCACTTTCTACCATTTTTTGAACAACTACAGCAACAGATATTTTCTTTTTATCTAGCTTTTGTTCAAATCTATAGAAAATTGCTCTTGGTGTAAATAAAGAAGCCCAGCACTTTTTTACATTTTCTAATAAGTCCTTTTCTGTTGTGTTAAGATAAGTTTCTAATTGTCCTGCCCATGCAGCAGAAGCAGAATCCTCTGAAGTAGCCGAACTCCTTACAGCAACAAATTTAGAATCAAGTTCTTTAAAATGTTTATTAATCTCTTTTGCAATGTCTTTTGGAATTTCCTGACCCAAAACCATTGCCTTTATTTTTTCAGAGGCATCTTCAATAGTGTGCATTTCTTCTGTATTCACTTCGTCTAAAGCTGCATCTATTTCAACATTTAAGTCTGTTTCTTTAAGAAACTGTTCAAACACATTAGACAAGACAACAAAACCATTTGGCACAGGAATTCCTGCTTGAATCATTTCTCCTAATGAAGCTCCTTTGCCTCCAGCTACTGCCACATCTTCTTTAGATATTTCTTTGAGTTCTCTTATAAGTTCCACATGAGGAATAGAAAAAAGAGGATTAAATACATTTCTATTCAGAATTAGCCTTACTTCCTTAGCACTAGCTCAGGTCCGCTTCAGCAACGAGAATTTGATTTTATGGTGACTTTTAACAGATTAGCATTTTTAGTGTCCCCACAAAATCACAAAATCAGTTTGGTTCGGCAGGGGCATTAAGTTAAATTTATATAATCTTTTTTCTTTTCTCCGATATGAAAAAAGAGTTATCGAGCTTGGCCTTAATCTTAATTTTATTAATCGTATTTCCCAAATTTTCATCAGCAGATTATTCTCCGATTATTTCTAACATAAAACCAGAAATTTATATCTGCGAGGGAGACTCTTTGTCTTATTATGTCAATATAACAGACAAAGATGGAGATAAACTAGATATAAATCTCTCAAAAGAATACCCTTTTAAATTCATGCAAATATCTCAATCGATAGACAAAAAAATCTATATGTTTAAACTAGCTTCAACTATTCTCAGCAAAAGAGAAATTGGTTTTTATCAAGAAACACTTTACGCATCTGACGGCAAGTATGTTGATTCCAAACAATTTAATATAACTATCATAGAAAAAAATAATGCTCCACAGGTTCAAAAAATTGGAGTTCAGACCTTCCAAATTAATGGAAACAACAAAACATTTAGGTATAAAGTAGTTGCTTATGATATAGAAGACAAAAATCAAGATTATGAAAACCTTAAATTTAATTTAACATTTTTAAGCGGAAAACCTTTTCTTGGAATCGATCAAAATGGAACAATAACTGGAATTATAAATGAAAGTTTAATAGGAGTTTACAATTTAAGTGTATGTGTCGCTGATAATGGAATAAACAAAACACATCCAGATATAAGCTTATGTGGGCAAGATGGCAAACCCATTTCAGTTTGTGAAAATTTTAGTTTAACTCTAACCAATGAAAATAGACCTCCTGCTATAACTTTAAATCAGCCAGAAAATTTAACAATAAGCTCAATTAAAGATAATAACCTTACTTTTAAGATATTCAAGTATGATCCCGACAAAACAATCCCAGATTCTTATTGGTATCTGGATTCTAATCTTAAAAAGTATATCCCTGAAAGCTCTTTTGACACATTTGAATGCTCTCTTCCTTGCAAAATAAATGAGAGTCATACAATAAAGGTTGTTATAACTGACGGCTTATTAAATGACTCGCTCCAATGGGATATAAGCATCAAAAATTGCCAAAAAGATTATAAAGAACCTGAAACTCCGCCAGAAACAGAAGAAGAAGAGGTAACCATTAACAAAACTGAAACAAGTAATTTAGTTAAGACAATCAAAAAAATAAATTTTAAATATGCTTTAATAATCTTTGCCGCTATCTTGGCGATCCTTGTAAGCATTTACTTTTATAGATTTTTAAAGCTAGTTAAAGAGGTAAAAAGGGAAAAACTTAAAAGTATGAATGAATTTTTGCACTATGAAAAAAAATAAAATTAAGAGTATAGCACTCCTTTGCGGGGTACTAGGTGTACTAGTCATAATGACAATCTATTTTTGTTTATTGTACCTAGACAATGAGGATAATAGTAGATTAAACAAAACTTCAGAGGGAGAATTTACAATAATTGTTCTTCCAGACACTCAAAAATATTCTCAAGATTACCCTGAAATATTTTCTTCACAAACTCAATGGATCGTAGATAATAAAGATGAATTAAATATAAAATTCGTAATTCATGAAGGAGATATTGTTGATGATTCAAATGAAATTGAACAATGGAATAATGCCAATGAAAGTTTAAGCATTCTTGATGAAAATAGCATACCTTATAGCGTTATCCGAGGAAACCATGATAAAGGAACTGAGCTATACAAAGGATATTTCCCTGCATCAAGATTTTCAGATGAAAGTTGGTGGGGAGGAGAGCACAAGAACAATACAAACAATTTTCAATTATTAACAATAGGCGAAAAAGAATTTTTGTTTATTAATTTAGATGTCTGTCCAGAAGAAGATGAAATAAAATGGGCAGATGAAGTTTTAAAAAATTATTCTAACAGAAAAGCAATTTTAACAACTCACGCTTATTTAGATGATAATGCAGAAAGAAATGTTCATGTATGCAACAACACAGAGTATATTTGGGATTTAATAAAAAAACACGAGAACTTGCAGATAGTCTTATGCGGGCATGTTCACGCAGAAGCACAGAGAACAGATTTAAATGACGCTGGCAAAAAAGTGCATCAGCTATTGGCAGATTATCAAGATGAAGAAAATGGTGGAAATGGCTGGCTGAGAATTCTGCAATTCTCTCCTAAAGAAGATAAAATTTATGCTGAAACTTACTCTCCTTATTTAAAAGCATACCAAACAGATGAAGACAGCGAGTTTGTGCTGGATTACGAGCTTTAATTTTTTGATACCTTAATAATATCTTGGTTTGTTCACCTCATAAATAATATAACTCACAACTCCAATTATTGCAATAATAATCCCCCCTAAAAATCCATAAAACCATAAATTCTTCGGTCTTTCCTCTTCTCCGCAGCAAACTCCAAGACTGCAATAATAACTTAATTGAGTTTCATTTGTCAAACAAGTTTCTTTACACGCGCCACCTTTAGCTTTGCATTCTGTAATCCCGCTTCCAACAACACACTCTCCTAAACAACAATCACCATCGCTCGCCCAGCCAATTGTGCCGTTGCAGTACTGAGTTGAGTTGCATATTTTTCCATTTTGTTCAGAACAAGTTTTATCTTGCTGTGTTATAATAGTCTCAGTTATGCAATTTCCTAAACAGCATTCTCCATCGCTTGCAGAAATAAGAGTTCCGTTGCATACTTTATCAGCTAAACATATAATTCCGTCTCGCTCTTGGCAGGTTTCTTCTACGGTTTGCAGAGAGCAACATACTCCACTTGAACAATTATAATTAACTTGAGTTTCATTCGCAAAACACGAGGTTCTGCATGTAAAACCCGCTTGCGAGCAGGCTTGATTATTTTGGCGTTTTTCTAATTCAGAAATCTTAAAACTACCAACATACCCCCAGATAGTTTCATTTGTTTTTGTTAGATTGTTGCTTGACCTTATTCTAAACTCATAATTTTTATTTGTATCAAGACTATTTAGTGTAATGCTATGTCTAGTAACCAAAGATTTATCTCCTGCGCTTCCATCAGGGCCATCTGGCAAAGAAGTACGTGTATACCACCACACCTCATTACTTGTATAAGAAACATTGCTGTCAGAAAGCTCGTTTGTCTCCCATTTAATATTAACAGAAGTATCACTAATATATTCAACATTAATATTCACAGGAGTTCTAAACCAACTTGTTTCAAGATTAAGGGGCCAGCCAACGTCTGGATGAGATAAATATTCTTGCTTTCTTTTTTCATATGCTGGCTTGAAGTAAAGGAGAAAAGCGCTATACCTAAACCATTGTAACCCATTTAAATTTTCTCCCATGAGCCGTGCTTTTTCATTTTCAGATAAAGCCTCTCTTTGATTAGTAATAAGTATATGGTGCGGGATAGCTTGAGACATTCCATAATTTGAAGTAAAATATCTAAAATAAGGATCATTAGGGCTATCTACCTGCGCTGATAAGCCCATATATGTTTTGTTAATAAGGGTGTGGTCTGTCTCTCCGGAAACAGTATAATCTGCATAAGCATCAATCATAATTTCCTTTAGTCCACGATATTTCAACCAACCATCCCACGCATCAACAGAATTATGGATAAATATAATCCCTTCGTCACCAACATCTTTTCTTACTTGTTTTATGAATTCATAGTTTTTAAGAAGATTTCCCCTATAAGTGTCAACATTATCAAAATACCAGCCAGATAAATTATATTCTTTCTGAAAATCTCTCATCCATTTTAATGTAGTTTCAATATCTTGGTTGATTCGATTAGGGTCAAAATTTCTTGCTGGTATGTAAGTTATAACTTTAAAGCCCTTGTCGTTCAGTTCTTTAATATACTCTTTATATTCGTTTGGGCTCTCCATCTCAAAACCGATTATCCCGCTCCCATCAGACAATAAATAAGGAAAATCTTGTTCTCCTGAATTCCCTTTGGATTTATTATAAAAAGTATTCCAAAGAATAACAACTCCAAAATTATCAGTTTTATGGTAATCCATACCATCTTTATTTAGGCCTGTTGTATAGAAAACAATTGTAACAAATGGTCTTGCTCCTGCCCCGTATAACCTATCAAAATCAAACTTCTTTGGAGGGTAAACCATTTCTCCCATAACATCCTCTGAGTTCATACTAATATCTGTAGAGTCTGTAGTTGTATTTGCTGTTGGACTTCCTTCAATAAACGCATGCAAACTCCCCCCATAACCATCTGTCCACATTCTATCTAAACCTTTATCTAAAAATCCTTGCTCTGGCTTATTCCAGGGGGCATTTGAAATTAAGTTTTTATGAGTATATTGAAAATTTCCTTTTGCTTTAATAAAAAAGAAAGAATCTGAATTAAACTGAAAATCTGCTAAATCACTTGTAACATAGGCTTCTATGCTATTGTCACTAGTTTTACTTAAACCAGTAAGACTTGAATGAAATTCTAGTTCAGCGACCTTTATTGGATTTTCTGAATTTGTATGGGGGTCTATTCTTCTCCACATTTCTAGTTTTGTTGGGGTTAAAACATATTCTGCGCCTGTTGTGATAACCTTAATTTCATTAGAATCTCCTGTTACAGATTCTATTTCCATACCATAAAAAGGCTTGTCATCTGCAAAACTTCCAACCGCCATCCCTGTTATTCCAACTTTTTGCCTTTTCGCATCATGAAGTATAAACACAAAACTAAATAAAATTAGCAATAAAGCAATTCCAATTAACGAGTTTAATAAGTACTTACTTTTCATTTCTCCCTCTTTTTTCTTTTATCTTCTTAATTTCCTTGCTATCAAGCTCAACAGCCAAAAAATCCCCTTCTCGAACATTAAACCTATCAACAAAATCAGCCGGAATTGTAGTTACAAATGAATTTCC
>Ga0066637_10002360_pt1 | contig 12577 bp, 13 predicted proteins | sample CryGeyCG2014_020_FD_62737 | JGI IMG/M metagenome (GOLD analysis project Ga0066637, IMG submission 62737) | Groundwater microbial communities from aquifer - Crystal Geyser CG08_land_8/20/14_0.20 | ecosystem: Environmental > Aquatic > Deep subsurface > Groundwater | place: USA: Utah: Grand County...
CCGCTTGTTTAGATATGTGAGTGCCACCGTCTATTTCAATAACCAATTTAAATTGAGGGCAATAGAAATCTACCACATATGAGCCAATACTATACTGGCGTCTAAATTTATACCCCATTTTTTTATTATTTAATCTTTGCCATAATAATATTTCACCTTTGGGCATTTCTTGTCTTAGTTTTTTTCTTAAAAACTTATTTTCTTTTCTATTAAAGATTTTTTCCATTTTAATATTGACTTTTTTATTTATTAACCTCCCCAATGAGGCTTCGCCTCTATCGCCCCTCCTTGAAAAGGAGGGGACAGAATTATACAGCCACTCTCTTGCCCTGCCTTGTCCGCCAAAGGACGGATCCCGCCAGAGGCGGAAAAAGGAGGGGACAAATAGAGTATTCAAACCTTGAAATGGAAATGATACAAATTTTTTTAACTACTTTTTATTACTTCTCTTATCTTTTCTCCTATCTTTTCCATTTCCCCAGCTCCATATTCTTTACTTGGCCAATGGACAAGCCCGTCATTAGAAAAACGCGGAATCACATGAATGTGCAAATGCGGCATTATTTGACCGGCAGCCTCTCCATTATTGATGCCAATATTTATACCATCGGCCTCAACAGCGCTTTTTACTGCCAGGCTGATTTTTTTTACTATTGTAATCAAATTTTCTAAAGTTTTTTCATCAGCATCAAACAGATTTTCACAATGTTTTTTTGGCAAAACCAGGGTATGGCCAAAATTATTAGGATGAATATCTAAAAAAGCCAGGATATTTTCATCCTCATAAATTTTTTCCGCTGGAATTTCATTAGCAATGATTTGGCAGAAAATGCACATAAAATTTGTATTAAGTATTATGAATTATGTATGATGGTAATTAAAATTTGGGTTTAACGAAGCGGATATTGGCAAATTTTCGCACCACCATAACATGTCTGACGAGCCCCGATGAGCAAAGCGAAATCGGGGCGAGGAGTTTTATGGAAGAAAATTTGCCAATATCCGCGAGGATAATTTAACACAATATGCATAAATTATAACGCGGTTTTAATCTTCAAGTTTTATTTTATACACCACTCCCCCGCCTTCCATATTCTGTCCGGCATAAATTTCTAAATTTTCAAAATTAAATTTATTTTTATTCAGCCAGTCCGCGCTAATGCTGGCGTTATTATGAAAATAATAAAAATTCTGTTTAGGCAAAAAACTAAAAGCTTTTCTGATTTCTGGATATTCCACATTATTTTGCGGCACGATAATATGTTTTAATTCCGGGAAAACAATCTTATCTGCGCTCATATCCAATAATATTATATCATCTTTATCAACAATTTCTAAAATACTCCGGGCTTGAATATTGTATTTTATCAAATTATTTTTAATAGCTGGCAAAGATTCCGGACCAGAGAAAATTGTATTATGTATAAGGTATAATGTATAATGGAAAAAAATAATAAATAAAAAAAATTTAAACAACAATTTTATTCTTTGACTTTGCCAGATTTTTACTAATAGCAAAGCAATAAACGGCAGACTAAAAATATAAATTGGTAAAAAATAGCGGACATAAGACGAACCAATGGAAATTAAATTTTGAATCGGAGAATCATGAAAAACCCAAGAACCGTAATAAAGCAATAAGTAATAAGTGACAAGCGACAAGGAAAAAAATAACTTCTGTTCGTTGGTTTTTTTATTTTTTATAAACACAAATAAACCAACTAAAACCAAAACAGCCCAAGGCCAAAATAATTTAAAAATATAATTATAAACAACTAAAATAATATTTTTTAGGTGAAAGCCAAAAGGCAGAAACACGGCTTGCCAAATACCAATTTTATTAACCTGGCCAGTTTCCAAATTAGAACTCACGGTTGTTAATGGATAGCCAGTGGAAAAATAATTATTATACAATATTTTGTTATGATAAAGAACTGGCACAAAACAGGCGCAAAAAATAACAGCGCTGATTAAAAAATATGGCCATAAATTTTTTAGATTTTTTCTGTAAAAAAATAAAATAACTAAAACTATCAGGGCAACCCAAATTATTTCGGAAGTACGCGTAATCAAAGCTAAGCCAAAAAATAAACCAGCCAAAGCGGACAAAATAAAATTACGAATTTGTGTTTTTTTGTGTTCATATTTGTGTAAATTTGTGTGAAAAAAATTTATCAAAAAATATAATCCAGCTATCAACAAAGATAAGAATAAAACATTATTAAACATGGTGCGGCTGGAATAATACCAAAAACCTGGAAAAATCAGCATCAGCAAAGCGGAAACAAAAGCAACTTTTTTATCAAAAAATATTTTAATCAATAAATAAAAAAACAGCGCGCAGATAACAGCGAAAAACGGGGTCAAAAAAGGAATTATTATTTCTGCCAATGTGCGTTCTGTAACTCCGACCTTCAGGTCGGATATTAAATTAACCGCTTTTCCAATCGCGCCGTAAATCAAATCCAAACCGAGGAAATTGCCAGGCGTGATTTTATTTTCTATGACTAATGCCCAGCGGGGAAAAACTACCTGGTTCATAATCTTGTCCCATGGTTCAAAATAAAAAAGCTCGCCACTTCTCGCATACTGATTGCTAAAATAATAGTTAAGCACTTCATCAGGCGTGTTAAATCTTAAAGACAGATTAACATTATTTTCTTTTTGCCAATTTATTTGTGACAAAGGAAGATAAGAATAAACAAAAAACATGGCCACGCCAATCAAAGCCAAAATTAAAAATAATCGATTTTTACGCCAAAATTCCATATAGCTTAATTATAAACCATTGCTTAATTACGGGCAACAAGAGTGCATAAAATGTGCACAAAAAACGGCTTGATTAAATATAATGATTTGATAAAGTAAAGTCATGCCTAATCCAAACATTGACCGCTTGCCGCCGCAAAACATAGAAGCCGAACAATCAGTGCTCGGCTCTTTAATGATTGACAAAGACGCGATTATCAAAATAGCTGATTTTCTAATACCTGAAGATTTTTATAAAAACGCTCATGCCAAAATTTATGAAGCCATGCTTGAACTTTATAATAATCGCGAACCAATTGATATTTTAAGTCTGGCTTCGCGCTTGGAAGAAACAGGGCAGTTGGAAAAAATAGGCGGCCGGACTTATTTAACCACCTTAGCCAACAGCGTGCCAACTGCTTCGCACATTGTTTATTACGCCAAAATAATTCAAAAAAAATCAACTCTTAATCGCTTAATCAGAGCAGCCACGGAAATCGTGCAATTGGGTTATAATGAAGGCGAAGAAATTCAAAAAGTTTTGGATACGGCCGAAAGCAAACTTTATAATGTTTCCCAACAATTTTTAAAAAATCAATTCAGCTCAATCAAGGACTTATTAAGCGAAGCTTTTGACAGAATTGATGAACTGCACCGCGACGCCGGCAAACTCCGCGGCTTGCCCACTGGTTTTTATGAACTGGACCAAAAATTGGCTGGCTTGCAAAAATCCAACTTATTGATTCTCGCTGCCAGACCGTCAATGGGCAAAACTTCCCTGGCTTTGGATATGGCGAGAAAAATCGCGGTGGAGCAAAAAATTCCTGTGGGCATATTTTCTTTGGAAATGTCCAAAGAAGAATTAGTTGACCGGATGCTTTGCGCCGAAGCTGATGTTGATATGTGGAAAATGCGCACTGGTAAATTATCTGACCGGGAAGATTTTAGCGGCGAATCTGATTTTTCCAAAATCGGACACGCCATGGGCAAATTAGCTGAAGCAAAAATTTTTATTGATGATTCTCCAACTGCCAATGTGATGGAAATCAGAACTAAAGCCAGGCGTCTGCAGGCAGAACATGGCATTGGTTTTATTGTTTTGGATTATCTGCAGTTGATGGATAGCGCCAGCGCCAGTTATTCTGATAACAGGGTGCAGGTAGTGTCTGAAATTTCCCGCGGCCTCAAAGCAGTGGCTAGAGAATTAGATATTCCTCTTTTAGCTATTTCACAATTATCACGCCAAGTGGAAAACAGGCCCACAGCTATTCCCAAATTAGCTGATTTAAGAGAGTCCGGTTCTATTGAACAAGACGCTGATGTGGTCCTCTTTATTTACCGCGAAGAAATGTATAAAAGAGATACAGTGAGACCGCATATCGCCGATATCTATATTGCCAAACACAGAAACGGGCCCACCGGCGTAATGGAATTATTCTTTGATGAAACTAAAGCAAGTTTTAAAAATTTAGAGAAAAAAATAGAGGGACAAATGCCATCAGAATCCTCATAATTTTGTCCCACCAACCATTGTGATTTTTATGTCTTTACCAATCTCAATCCGCAATTTAATCAATCACTTTTCTTCTCTGCCAGGCCTTGGCCAAAAAACAAGCGAGCGGTTAGTTTTTTATTTATTAAAACAGGATAAAAATTTTCTTGCCAGCTTTGCGGAAAATTTATTGCGCATTAAAGACAATGTTAAAAATTGCGCTTTATGCGGCTCTCTGACTGAACAAAATTTGTGTTCAATATGCAATGATTCAAGACGCGACCATTTAGCAATTTGCGTGGTGGCAGAATTGTCTGATATTCAATCTTTGGAAAAATCACGGGAATTTAACGGCGTCTATCATGTTTTAAATGGCTATCTTAGCCCAACCGAAGGCATAAATCCGGAAAATCTGCGCATTAAAGAATTGCTTGAAAGAATTAACAACAATCGAATTAAAGAAATTATCTTGGCGCTTAACCCGACTATTGAAGGCGAAACAACTGTGCTTTACTTGACAAAATTATTAAAAAGATATAATATTAAAATTACCAAATTAGCCAGAGGATTACCTCAAGGCAGTGATCTTGAATATGCGGACGAGGTGACTTTGGCAAACGCCATGAAAGGCAGAACACAGGTTTAATTTTAATCATAAATAAAATCTCAGAAAATTTCTTCTGGGATTTTTATTTTTTCTTATTATTAAATCTTACGCCGCGGCTTTTTCTTTTTTTCTCTTAACATCCGCTTTTATCCCACGAAAATCTCTTTTTGCATCTTCTGCTAATTCTGCACCTTGATCAGCCAAACTATCAAATAAAATATCAGAAACCAGCACCAATTTCCAAATAGGAACTATCCTTTCAAACCCATTGTCCAACATGGTCACTTCTTTTCTGTCCGGGCTAATGGCTGTTATTTTACCGCTCGCGTTACTTCTTATGTCTTTTACCAAATCTCCAATCTTGAAAATTGGCTGTTCTGATAATTCAATTTCTTCTAATTTACATTGATAATTTTGTCCATAACAATCTTTCACAATTATATCATTGCCGTTTTTGGATATTACTTCCCCTCTTTTTTTTCTATCATTTCTCATTTGAATTATGCTACCAATTTTTATTTCTCCGATTTGATCATCTAAATTTTCGTAATTAAATTTCATATTTAGTTAAGTTATTTTTTCTATTTTAACTTGCGTAAACGGCTGGCGATGGCCATAAACTTTGCGTTCTCTTGTTTTTGGCTTATAATGCAGAACGCGGATTTTTTTTGTCCTGCCTTGCGCTAAAATTTCAGCTTCCACAACCGAATCTTTAAGAAAAGGATTGCCCAGTTCAACTGCCAATGTTTTATCATCAGCGACCATTAAAACATCACTAAATTTTATTTTATTTCCATTCTCGCCCAAAAGTTTTTCTACTTTTAAAACAGCGCCTTCGCGCACTATGTATTGCTTGCCGCCGGTTTTAATCACTGCTAATTTCATAAACGCGGATTTACGCGGAATTCTACCTGCCTCGCCGGCAGGCAGGCGCGGAATTCTACGCGAAAAAAATTAATAATTATAATGAGTTTATTATAGGTTAAATGTGAGAAAGTGTCAAATTTGGGAATTCTTTCTATATTTCCCAGTAACCCAAACCGCTAAGACAACCATAACCAGAACCAAAACGCCAATAGCCACCACCTTGTCCTGACTTTGTAGAAACAATGAAGAACTACCAAAAATCAAAGTCAATGCGTATAAAAATAACACGGCTTGTTTATGGGATAAGCCAGCGTCCAGTAGCCGAAAATGAAAATGTTTGCGATCGCCAGCGTAAAAATGCTTGTGAGAAATCAGGCGCCTGATAATCACCCAGATAACATCTAAAACAGGGATGCCCATAATCAAAAGCGCGGTCGCGATTTTGGCGCCGGAAATTATGGCAAGAACGCCCAACATAAATCCAATAAATGTGGAGCCGGCCTCGCCTAAAAAAATTTTAGCCGGATAAAAATTATATTTTAAAAATCCTAAGAGAGCGCCAGCTAAAATCAAACACAAAACCGAAGTAGCACTCATTGGCACATCCCAAAATAATGACACGATAAATAAAATTAAAGCGCCAAGAGTGCCAATGCCAGAAACCAAACCGTCCAAGCCGTCTAAAAATTTTGTGGTGTAAATCATGCCAAGAAGCCATAAAAAAGAAAAAAACGCGCCAAAAGAAATTATCTGGCCGTCAACCCAGTTAAAATAAAAAAGCGCGCGGTCATAAGGGCCAGTGCCAGCCACAAACGGATTAGTGACATATTTTACAACAATGCCCAAACCCACTGCTGCCACAACGGCTAAAACAGGAAATAAAAAAGATTGCCAAGGTTTTAAATTATATTTATCATCCAAAATTCCGCCAATCATTAAAATCAAACCACCCAAAATTATGGCCCAGATTTGCGAGACTTGTATTATGCCATCATCAAGCCAGCCAAAAATCCAGGAAATTATAAGCGTAATTAAAAAAGACAAAAAAATTGCCACGCCGCCCAAAAGCGGTGTGGGTTTTTGATGAATTTTTCTCTCCCTCACTGGCTGATCTAAAACATTAAATTTTTCCGCTATTTTTTTTATAACCGGCGTTAAAAAAAGCGCTAAGGTTAGAGGGAAAAGAAAGGAAAAAATGTAAATTAAAGGTTTTTCACTTGACATAATTCTCCATTTTCTCCAACCACCCAGCCAACAAAATCTGCGCTGACAATTCGTCAATGTTGTCCGCTTTTTTTTTGCCTAAAGTGAACAATTTATTGGCCTCTACCGTTGATAATCTTTCATCAACTGTTTCCATTGGCAACCCAGTCCCCTTTTCTAATTCACGCGCGAATTCAATAACACGCTTCGTGGTCGCGCTTTCATCACCCGTGAGCCATAAAGGCAGGCCAATAATTATTTTTTTCACTTTTTCAATTTCGCAAATGTTTTTAATGTCAGAGATTATTTTTTGTATGCGTGTATTATTTGGTAGGGGCGTATTGCAATACGCCCCTACATTTAATGTCTTATACGCAAAAGCAATTTTCTGTTCATCATCAGACAAAGCCAAACCGATATTTTTTGAACCGTAATCAATGGCAAGGATTTTCATAATTTTATTCTCTGCCCCGGCCTCACATCTTTTGGCATTATTTTTTTCTCCACTGGCGCGATTTTATTTAAGTCATTTAAAGAAACCTCTGACGGACGGAGATTTGTTTGCGAAAAAGTATTTTTTTCTTCTGCCAGATGCTTATTATGAAAAGTCAATTTAGAAACATCAATTTCATTATTTTTAAATTTTTTTAAACAATCCTTGCAAAAAACGTTCAGATATGGTTTAGGAATAAATGACAAATATGTTTTAGCCCCGCAATTATCGCAAACAGCTTCTAATCTCATGGCGTCATCCATAGCTGGAACAGACGCAGATTTTTTATTCAGCGGCCGGTTATCTTTTGAATTATTAAATTCAGATTTACCAGCCGCAGGTTTATCAGTTAAAGGTTTTTTATAAATTTTTTCCGTGGTTGCTCCGGCTTTAAAAATCACTTCATCGCCAACCAGCCGCTCTTCTTTCGCATTCAATTGAAATGTCTCTTCCAGATTCAGCCAGCGAATAATTTTTTCTTCCACCTCGGCTTTTGGATTAGCATACCTTTCGCGGGAAACTTTAATCACTTTTTCCATATTTTTTAAATTTTTCCGGTCAGTTGATAAAGGCGGCAAGGTGGTGGCGGAAAAAGGCCGAGAATTCACGCCGTCAATCATAAGTTTTAAATAAATTTCCCGGTTGCTGATGCTAACCAAATCCTCCTCAGTTAAATATGGCTCAACTTCTTTGAGCAAAAAATAGGCGTCAGCCGCACCCACGCGAAAAAATATAATCGTACCCACATTGCCAAAAATTGCGTCTCTGACTTTGGTGCTTTCTTTGGTTGATAATTGCGCGATGTATTGGTGCGATAAAATCAGACAAAGATGATATTTCCTGGCTTCAGATAAAATATCAGCAAAAGATTCAGTGACAAAATTCTGCATTTCATCAACATACAGAAAAAAATCATCGCGTTCGCTTTCAGGAATATCAACCCGGCTCATGGCGGCCAGTTGTAATTTGGTCACCATCATGGCGCCGAGTAAATTGGAATTATCTTCACCAATCTTGCCTTTGGAAAGATTAAGCAGTAAAATCTTGCTCTCATCCATAAATTTTCTAATGTCAATCGTTGATTTGGGCTGGCCCACAATGTTTCTGATAATGGTGGATGATAAAAACTGACCCACCTTATTTTGAATTGGCTGAATGGCTTCCACGCGAAAACGATCGTTCCAGTTGGCATATTCATCAACCCAGAATGATTTAACCACGGGATTCGCCACTTTATCAACAATTTTTCTTCTAAACTCTTTGTCAACTAAAAGACGCATAATGCCCAAAAGCGTATTGCCCGGCACTTCAATCAAAGCTAAAATGCAATTCCTTAAAATGTGCTCCATTCTGGCTGACCACATATTGGCCCAAATTTTAGTAAATACTCCCATTAAACCATCAGCCACGAGATGGCTGTAAGCAGGATCAACATTTTCTAAAATGTTAAAAGCAATCGGATGTTCCATATCAGCCGGGTTAAAATAAACAACGTCATTGATGCGATTCGTTGGAATGCATTCTAAAACTTCCTGCACATCATCGCCATGCGGATCAAGATACGCCAAACCATGACCATTCTCAATATCCTGAATGATCATATTTTTCAAAAGAGTGGTTTTGCCCACACCGGTTTTTCCCAAGACATACATATGGCACCGGCGGTCATCAAGCTTAATGCCAAATTTCTTATCCTGATTACGGAAATTGGTCTTGGCAAAATATGTGATTTCTTCGTTGGAGTGAATCATAAAAAATTACACTGGCAAATTATCCGGTGGTATTTCCACATCAAAATGATTTGTTTCAGAGTTTGCTTTCAACATATTAGCATTATGTTTACTAACCCGCGCTTCTTCTTTTTCTTTGTCAGCAAATGTTTCCACTGGCAAAATATAAGGCGCTTCAGCGCGCTTGGCGCCAACTGTTTTAACAGCAGCCGGCCCCACGCCTTTATATGGAAAATGATAAAGCGAAGCTAATTCTTCAATGTTTAAAACAAAGCGACCTCTTTCTGCATTAACACCAGACCACAAACTTCTGGATTTATATTGTTTTAAAATTCTTTTTTGTTTTTTCAAAAGTCTTCTGCCTTTAAACCAATAATTTGCAATAGTACTGGCTTGATTGTGGGGTTTAAAACCATTTAGCCAGCCAAACTGTTTATAAGCGCCAAAAAAACCTGAAATACCAGTGGCTTTATTCATATTTTCTTTTTTAGCAATGTAGATATAGCGAATTTTAGTCTGAAAACCAGTTTTAGTGGCTTTAGTTTCTATAGCTTCAACCGCTTGCCTTTCCCCTGGCGAAAGATAAAGCATTTTTGAAGGCACTTCTAATTTCTGTTCTTTTTTTTCTGTTTTGGCTGATATTAAAAAATTGTCAGCTAAATTAGTAATTGCCTGGCCTGGCAGATCTATCATTTGATCAATCATGCTTGCTTTTTTTGCTTCTGTTGGCGTCCCTAAAATTTTTTTTACCGCGGCCGCTGAATTTTTTTGCCAAGTATCATCATGAACCGGCCTAATCGCAATTTGCAGCCAGGACTGTTCTCCTGGACCCAAACGGCTAAAAATTTCTAAAAGCGCAGCCATGGGATCAACAATGGTTTTAGCAACCGGATGTTCAAATAAAGGATAAGTTCTAATTGGATAAACATCCTCTCTTAATTCTTGCAATTGCGCACCCCAAAGATCATAACCTTTTTCCTTGAAATTATCCGGCATGAAATCTTTAGTATAATCTTCAATTTCAGTAATCTGGGCTGTCGGATATTGGGCATAAACAGCCGCTTCCACAATATTACGATTTTTATCTGCCGATCTAATAATATATTGGATATAACCTTCAACAGAAACCAATTCCAAACTGTAACCGACTTGAAAATATCCATCCCACCATTTTTCTTTAAAAATTGGACTCTTAATAATACCCCAAACATGATTAAAAATTTGCTCCACTGCTTTGGGTGATTGCTCGTTATCGCGCGGCACATCAATGGCTAAATAAACCCATTTAATTTTAGAGGCAAAAATTGCCTGGCGATTATTAATCCAGACAGCGGCAAAGCCATCAACTAAAGTATAAATAATAAAAATAAAGCCGCCGTTTTTAAACACAGCCCAAAAATCAGAGAATGGTCCGGTACCAGCCCCCAATCCTAATTGATTTAAGAAATCCAAGAGCATTTCCATTTGAGTGTATTATAGCATATTCACACGAATGAACACAAATTGGAAAACAAAAACGGCCATCCAAACGGACAGCCATTTTTATTCGTAATTATTATTTATCACTATTTATCTTTTTTAATTCATACTTCCCCTCCTTTTTTTTCTCAAAACTATCTTTATCTTTTAAGATCAATTTAATTGTCGCGGGCTTGACTATTTTTTTAGCCTGCACCTGCGCGATAATTTCTTCCTCTGTCAGTGATTTAGCTTTTAAAATTTCAATAACCACATCTTTGACATTGCCAGCCAGATAGCCCCATTCTTTTAAACCATAAATTCCCCGTCCGACCAAAACAAAACGGTCGTCAAAAATTAGTTCATTATGCACCGTGGCTGTTTTAATTTGGCGCGCATCTTGCCAATGGTGATTAATAATATCGGCCAACTCGGTAAAATGAAGCGGCTTTTTATGATGCAGCATCACCAAATAAATTTTAGCATTGATTCTTTTGGGATTCACTTCTTGCCAATGAGACAAGCCCCATTGCTTTAAAGGCGTCGCAGTAAACTTTTTACTCGCGTGCAGATAAGAATTTATTACCCGGCTTAGGTCGCTATTGCTCTTTTGCAAAAGCTCGTTAATCTTATCTAATTTTTCCTGATAGAAATCAGATTTTTTAAAATGCTCAATAAATTCTTCTTCTGATAAAACTTGCTTTTTCTCAGTTAGTATTTTTTCTAAGTTTAAAATTATTTCCAAAACCAATTCAAAAGTCAAATCAAGCGAGCGCCAGCTTGGCTCAAATTCCTGATGCGAAACTTTTTCCAAACCAGATAAAAAATTAGCTAACAAAAACTGGATATGAGGCACAGCTTCAGCTCGGCCGGCTGTTAATTCTTTAAGCCGATTGATTAAATAATTTTCAGACATTAAGCCGCCGTGTTCAGCCACCAGATTAACAATCAAGTTTTTAAAAGGCGCGATAATTAAATCGTATTGGTTATTTTTAACAATATTTTTAATAGCCTGATTTTCAATTTGGCGCACTCTTTCCCTGGTCAAATTAAAAATTTTGCCAATAGCGGCCAAGGTTTTGGCTTTTTCAATATTAAACCCATATCTTAAGCGCAAAATTTTAGCTTCTCTTTCATTGATAAGAGCTAATAAGGCATTAGTCAGCTCTTCGGGTGAAAAGCTGGTTTTGGCCTGATTTTTGGCAATATCTGTGATTTTATCCAAAATTTGATTTGACATATTGAAAAATTAGTGTTTTCCATATTAGGCTAATTGCGCTTGTTGCCCTTGGCTGATAAATTCAAAATTTCCAAATTTATACGCTCCGGGCAATAAATTACCTTCTTCATTTGGGACATCAAAATAGCACAAAATAGCATCCGAAATTTCATAAGGAAGTTTTTTAATATTTTTGCATTGAGTAATAAATCCTGGCAGATCTGGCGAAGTGATAATAATCCAATCTCTATTTATCTCTGTTTCAAACTTAATATTTGACGGGATGCCATAATCAAACATTGTTTTTCTGGATACTGGTTTATATTTTTTAAATAAATTAAACATATTTTTATGCCTTTTTCTTTACTAGGTTTAGTATAACACCAAGAATAAAAAATAGCAATTAAAAAACTTCATCTCTTGCCAATTTTATGCCAGACAACAAGCAGAGTTGAAGCGACAAAAATTGAAGAATAAGTGCCAAACACCACGCCAATAAGCAGAGCCAGAACAAAATTTTGTATGGAAGAGCCGCCTAAAAGATACAAAGCCAAAAGCACCATAAAGACTGTTAAGGAAGTATTGACAGAGCGGCGCATAGTTTCATTCACTGCTTTATTGACTGTTTCTTCAAAAGTATTTCCTCGAGCGCGGATTAAATTTTCCCGCGTGCGGTCATAAACCACGATTGTGTCATGAACTGAAAAACCTAAAATGGTTAATAAAGCAGAGACAAAAAGCAAGTCAATTTCATAGCCGA
>Ga0066637_10002361_pt1 | contig 12573 bp, 10 predicted proteins | sample CryGeyCG2014_020_FD_62737 | JGI IMG/M metagenome (GOLD analysis project Ga0066637, IMG submission 62737) | Groundwater microbial communities from aquifer - Crystal Geyser CG08_land_8/20/14_0.20 | ecosystem: Environmental > Aquatic > Deep subsurface > Groundwater | place: USA: Utah: Grand County...
AAATTTCAAATTTATTTTTTAAAACATCAATTCTTGTCAAAATTTCATTATAATCATTTTCAGATAATAAATTCTTTTTAAAAATTGATTCGGCGGTCGTTATGAGTTTTTCTATCAATTTATCATTTATAGCTACTTCTTCTTGATTTCTTGTTGCCCAAAGCAATTTTCCGGGGAAATGTTTGTAAAAAACTTTTTTGTCGGCATTTTCTAAGGCTAAAATAATTTCAAACAGTCCATCCACAGAATAGAATTGCGATGGAATATATTCATTTTGTTTGACTAAATTTTCCATATTAGCGGTTTAAGTTTTTTTAATTAATGGGGACTGTCCCCAAAGTTTACCATTTGGAAAACTGTTATAGTAAAGCGTTTCCAGACATCTTTTTTAATTTAGTATAATTTTGAATCATTTTTGCAATTCTGACAATTTGACAATTGACAAAGTCGGACACGGTTAAAATCTTATTTTTTTATTTCTTTCTCTTTAATCTCTTTTAATAATTTGTCAATAAATTGTTTTTTAGTCATTTTTTTAACCACATTACCCCGCATTCTAACATTAAGAAAGTTGCTTTTGGCTTCTTTGTCGCCAATAACCAAAATGTAAGGAATTTTCAGTTTTTCGGCTTTTCTGATTTTGTAACCGATGGTTTCGTTTAATAAATCGGCTTCAACGCGCAAATTATGACTTTTTAATTCAACAGCTAATTTTTTAACAATTGAATAATGTTTTTCTCCAACTGGCGCGAGATAGACCTGAGTGGGCGAGAGCCAGGTCGGAAAAGCGCCGCCATAATGTTCAATTAAGACGCCAATAAATCTTTCCAAAGAACCAAGTAAAGCGCGGTGAATCATAATCGGTTGCCGTTTTTTGCCGCCTTCGTCAATATATGAGACGTCAAATCTTTCCGGCAAGGCAAAATCAACTTGAATGGTAGTGCATTGCCAGGCTCGCCCGATACTGTCTTTTATTTTAATATCAATTTTAGGCCCGTAAAAAGTTCCACCAGCTTGGTCGATTTTATATTTTATTTTCATTTTTTTCAATGAATTTTCCAAAGTTTTTTCAGCTAGATCCCAATTGGCTAAACTGCCAACAAATTTTTCTTCCGGCCGAGTAGAAAGATAAATATCGTAATCTTTAAAACCGAAAGTTTTAAGAAGTTTAATGGCAAATTTTGTGATAGATTCAAGTTCTTGACTTAATTGAGTTGGCGTGCAGAAAATATGAGCATCGTCTTGAGTAAAGCCCCTTACTCTGGCTAATCCATGTAAGACACCCGATTTTTCATAGCGATAGACCGTGCCTAATTCTGTGTATCTTAACGGCAGATCGCGGTAGCTTTTAATGGCGTGTTTATAAATAGCAATATGAAATGGACAATTCATCGGTTTAACTTGATAATCTTCTTTTTCTTCTTGAAAGCTTTCTTCCATATGCATAACCGGAAACATATTTTCGCGGTAAAAATTATTATGACCGGAAGTTTTCCAAAGATTTAATTTAGCTAAATGCGGAGTACTTACCAAGTAATATCCATTTTGAGTATATTCATCAATGATATAATTTTCAATAATTCTCTTTAAAGTTGCGCCGGCCGGATGCCAGAGAATAAGTCCCGGACCCACATCATCATTGATTTGAAACAAATCAAGGTCTTGTCCGAGTTTGCGGTGATCTCTTTTTTCCGCCTCAGCTATTAAAAAAATAAAATTATCAAGCTCTTTTTTGTTATAAAAAGCTAGACCGTAAATTCTTTGCAACATTTTATTTTTTTCGCTGCCGCGCCAATAAGCTCCGGCGATTTTATTCAATTTAAAGGTTCTTAATTGTCCAGTTGATTCAACGTGGGGCCCGCGGCACAAATCAATAAAATTGCCCAGTTGATAAATCGTCACCTTGTTTTGTTCCGATGTTTTTTCGCTTTTGGCGGAAATGTTTTTATGTTTTAATGATTTTTCTGTAGTTCCATGTTCTTTAATATCTTGCAATAAATCAATTTTATAGGGCTGATCAAGTTTTTTAAACAATTCGACGGCTTCATTAATATCCATTTCTTTTTTAATAAATTTTAAGTCTTTTTTTGCCAATTCGTTCATTTTATTTTCTATCCTCGTTAGGTCTTGCGGAGTAAGAGTTCTATCTAAGTCAAAATCATAATAAAATCCGTTTTCAATTACCGGACCAATGCCGAATTTGACCTTAGGAAATAATTCCAAAACCGCCGCTGCCATCAAATGGCTGGTAGAGTGACGAATTAATTCCAACGATAAGCTTTCGTTTTTCATATTTATTATTTTATTATTGTTATTTTAATTCTTTCCAGGTCATAGGGCGCCCTTTGAAACAATAACGGCGGGCTTAACTTTACTTGAATTTGTTTAATTTCTTTAAATTGTTGCAAATAATTTTTTATTTGTTCGGTGGTTGCTTCTCGGAAATTGGTTTTTTCTAAAATTTCATTATTTTCTCCGATAATCATTCTCCCGCGGAACTGAACTTCTAAAATACCTTGTTTTTTTATTAAATCATATTCTTTAAGGAGACAAGACAAACTTTTTGTTTCATAGTCAAGCAGGATTTTGCCGGCTGGAACATTTTGTTGCAAGGTTAAAATAGCTTGATCTAGTAAGTCTTTTTCAGTAAATACTACCGCGCCGATTTTCATTTTTTCTGAAATAATGAATTCAGTTTTTTCGTCGCCAACCCTACCGTCCGATTTCTCATCAAGCATTTCCGACTTAATGATTGTTTTTAGATTTTTTCCCGAAATTTGATTTTGGATTTCTTCCAAGCCTTTTTTGAGTAAATTATTTTTAACCTCTTTTTTAATTTCATCAAGATCGTTTTGCATAATGATGCCGGCCTTTTTTATTCCGCCAGTCATTTGGCTATTACTTTCAGCCACGATGTTTTTTTGCAAATAAGAATCGCGAAGATTGGGAATAGTGAAAGTGGTTGGACCTATTTCATATTCAGCCCCCATTTTTTCCGCTCGAACAGCCACGGTTACTTGTTTTTTCGCTGGAATTTTTATTTCTTCAATTGCCCGAAAAATCAATCCTTCCGGAGAAGAAAAACGAGTGCTGGCGACAAAAGAAACTAGCGATGGCGTGTTGTTGGTCAAAATAATTTCTCCACTGGCGTAATCTTCCACCGAAACTGTGGCTTTGGGGATACCTTGTTTTTGTTCTTCTTGAATGCTTTCTATAATTCGACCGGTTATTATCGGTAAATCTTTTTCAGTGTTGGTCTTTGTGATAGTACCCTCAATCATTCTTACCTTAAAATTAACATCTATTTGTTCTGATTCGGGTATTATGGTGATATAAGCACCGTAAGACGATTGGAGTAAACCAAAAATTACTCCACCGGACATTAGAATGGTTAGGACTACAAATAAACAGATAATCTTATTTTGAAATGAAATGTAAATTTTAGGCATAAATTGGTTAGAATGCAAGTCTCGCCGTACAAGATTGATTCATTCATAATTAAATAATAATAGTAAACTGTGCGTGTTATTTGAAAATTCGGATTTTTTAAAGCTATTTGCCCTTTTATTGTATCAATTTATTGTTTTTTTAGCAACAAATTATCTAAAGTGCTTTGGTCAACCTCTTTAACCTGTTCAGCGATGATTTTTAGAGAACCATCTTTGTCAGACACTCTTCCGGTGATATAGACCATTTTATTTTCCTGCCAAATTTTTTCAGTTGATTTAAATATTTTAGGAAAAATAATTGCTTCAATTTCACCTGACGCGTCTTCAATTTTGACAAAAATCATTATTTCTTTTGCAGAAGTAATTACTTTTTTAATTTTAGTTATTAGTCCGAGAATTTTTATTGATTTAAATTTTTCAGAAGTAATTTGTCTAATTTGTGTGACATATTTTTTTAGAGACTCTTCGTATTCTTTCAGTGGATGCTCGGAAATAAAAAATCCTAAAAGTTCTCTTTCCCAAAGCAATTTTTGTTGATGGGTGGCCGGAGTGATTTTTTCCAATCTAAGATTGTTTTTTCCACTAATCCCCAAAAATCCAAAGATATTAGTCTGTTTATTATTCGCGTCTTTTTGTTTTTTTCTGGAAAATTCAAGAAGAAGTTCTATGTTGTTCAAAAGTTGATTGCGTTCGCCCAATTTATCTAATGAGCCACTTTTGATCAGGCTTTCTAATGATTTTTTATTCAAGTCCTTTGAGCCAATTCGTCCAAGTAAATCTTCTAAGTTTTGGAAAAGTCCGCTTTCCAGTCTTTCGGTTAAAATTTCTTTAACTATACCCTCGCCAACATTTTTAATAGCTGATAAGCCGAATCTAATTTGTTTTTTTCCAATAACGGTGAAATCTTTGTAGCTTTCGTTAATATTAGGAGGAAGAACCTCAATGCCCATTTTTTTTACTTCTTCTACTTCAATAGCAATGCGATCGGTATCATTTTTGTGAGCGGTCAAAAGAGCAGCCATAAATTCTACCGGGTAGTTGACTTTTAAATAAGCGGTTTGATAGGCGATGGTGGCATAGCAAGTGGCGTGGCTTCTATTAAATCCATAACCGGCAAAGGGCTCGATAAAAGAAAAAATTTTTTCAGCTGTCTCTTTGGATATTTTATTTTTTATGCAACCCAGAATGAATTTATTCTTTTGTTCTTTAAGTAATTGGGCTATTTTTTTACCCATAGCTTTTCTTAAAACATCAGCTTCAGAAAGAGTAAAGCCAGCTAAATCGCGAGCAACTTGCAAAATTTGTTCTTGATAAATAGCAATGCCATAAGTTATACTTAATATTGGTTTTAGTTTGGGGTGAATATAGGTTGGAACTTTTAGGCCGTGTTTTCCGGCAATATAATCAGGAATCAATTCCATCGGTCCCGGTCGATAGAGCGCGACCATAGCAATAATATCTTCAAAAATAGTCGGTTTAAGTTGTTTTAAATAACGTTGCATGCCTGACGATTCCAACTGGAAAACTCCAGTCGTTTCGGCTTGTTGCAAGAGTTTAAAAGTTTTTGCGTCATCTAATGGAATTTTATTAATTTCAATTTCTACATCATGACGATACTTTATAAATTTTAACGCTTTTTCAATAATAGTCAGATTTTTTAGTCCCAAAAAATCCATTTTTAAAAGTCCCGAATCTTCTACGGCGTGCATTTCATACTGAGTGATAATTGTTTTTTCATCTCCGGATACATCGTATTGCAGGGGAACGCATTGGTCTAATGGTTCCGGGGTTATTATTACCCCACAAGCGTGTTTGGAGGCGTGCCGAGCGACCCCTTCAAGTTTTTTAGCTACGTTTATAATTTTTTTTGCGTCTTCGTTGGTGGCGTAAATATTTTTAATTTCTTCCGCCGAATTCAAAGCCTGTTCTAATGTGTTGCCAAAAGGAATCATTTTAGCTAATTTGTCGCAAAACGAATAAGGATAATTAAGAACACGACCAACGTCTCTGACGGCGGCGCGGGCAGCCATAGTTCCAAAAGTAATGATTTGCGCGACATGGTCGCGACCGTATTTTTCTTCTACATAATGAATAACCTCATCTCTTCTAGTGTCAGTAAAATCAAGATCAATATCAGGCATTGCGATACGGTCGGTGTTAAGGAATCGTTCAAATATCAAATTGTACTTTAAAGGATCTATACTGGTGATGTTTAGGATGTAAGAAATAATTGAACCGGCTGCCGAACCTCTTCCCGGGCCAACCATTATTTTATTGTTTTTGGCCCAATTGACAAAGTCTTGAACAATTAAAAAATAATGAGCAAATCCTGTTTTGGCTATTATGGATAATTCATATTCAAACCGATCTATTATTTCTTTTGTTTTTTGCGGATAATGTTGCGAAAATTTTTCTTCGCAAATCTGCCTAAGGTATTCATCGGCGGTTTTATTATCTGAGAGAGGAAAATTGGGGAGTTTGATTTTATTAAGATTTATTTCCAGATTGCAAGCGGCGGCTATTTTTTGCGTGTTAGCGATAGCTTCTGGATAATCTTTAAAATTTTCCGTCATTTCTTCTGGTGAGCGCAGAGAAAGATCATATTCCAATAAACACATTCTGTCTTTATCTTGTTTTTTTCTTTTGGTTTGAAGGCAAAGAAGAATATCTTGAATGTCGGCGTCTTCTTTTTTAATATAGTGAACATCATTAGTGGCAACAATTGGAATTTCTAATTTTTTTGATAAAGCAAAAAGCGCTTTATTAACAACAATCTGTTCTTTACTTTTGGGGTGAAATTGAACTTCAAAATAAAAATTTTCCGGACCGAATAATTCTTTATACTCTAACGATCTTTTTTCAATTTTTTCTTTTTGTTGATTGAGAATCAAGCGCGGAATCTCTCCTTGCACACAGGCGCTCAAACCTATTAAGCCGCCGGAATATTTTTTCAAAATTTCAAAATCTATTCTTGGCTTATAATAAAAACCTTCCAAATGGGCAATGGTTGTTAGTTTAAGTAGATTTTTATAACCTTGTTCGTTTTTAGCCAAAAGTATTAAATGATAGGGCTTTTCGTCCAATTTTGGTCTTTTATTGGTTAAACCGTTTGGCGCCAAATAAGCCTCAACGCCGATAATCGGTTTGAGGCCTTGTTTTTTCGCTTTTTGGTAAAATTCAATTGCGCCGTACATTACGCCGTGATCGGTGATAGCTAGAGCATTCATTCCCAGATTTTTTGTTTCAGTGATCAAATCATCGATTTTTGCCAAACCATCAAGTAAAGAATAATGACTATGAACGTGGAGATGAGTAAACATATTTATGTTAATTTTCTTTTTTTTGTTCTTTTTCTTTTTTTCTTTCCTTGCTTTTATTAATTAAACTCAAGCCCTGTTTTATAGTTTCAGCAAAAACTCCGATTAAAGCTGAGTATTTTATTTTTTGTTTAACTTCGCCGACAGTTTGGTCTATTTTTTCCGAAGTTTGATAAATTTTTTTAAAAGTTTTAGCCAACCTGACGGCAATAACAATAAAAATAACGATTAAAAAAATAAAAAGCAGCGATAATATGATGTTAGCCGAGTTGCTAATGACGTAAAAAAAGTTTTGTAAATTCATAAAATAAATTTTAAAAATTAATGATTATTGACAAGAGTATTATAATTCAAATTTAAATTTTGGTCAATTCGTCTTGCGAAGATATAATTTAGGGAGTATAATATATAGGAGAATAGGATAAGTAAACGTCCTTTAATGCTGATAAAAAATAACATAATTTTTATGAGCGAAAAAAATATTAGCGATAAACAGCTTAAAATAGCGAGATGGTATTTGGATAATAAGAAAAAATTTCGTAAATTTTTTTTAATTGTTGCTATTGGGGCTGGTGTAATTTTTTGGTTAGTGGCGTTTTGGCAGTTTGTAATTTATTTCACATCAACCAAAGCGTATGAAAAAATGATGAGTGATTTTATTAACAGTGAAATTGATTATAATGAGGTGCACAAAAGGTCAAAACCAAGCGAGTTGGTAATTTCTAATCCGATTTTACTTAATCTAATTGTTTCTACAAAATCCGACCAAAAATTTAAATATGACTTAGGGGCGTTAGTGGAAAATCCTAATATCAATTGGCGACTTAGTTCAATAAGTTATTATTTTACTTGGGATGGAGGACAGTCTGAGGTTAAAGAAAACTTTATTTTGCCCGAAGGAAAAAAATATCTTCTTGTTTTGGGGCAAGAAACGGAAAAAAAAATTTTAAATCCACGATTGATTATTTCTAATATCAATTGGCAAAGAATAAAATTAATAGACGACAAAAGGTTGAAAATTTTGCCATTATTGTCGGTAGATAAGATTGACCTTAGTTATATTTTTCCGAAAGAAGGGATAAAAGCTGTTCCAAAAATTTCTTTTCAAATCAATAATAAATCGGTTTATGATTTTTGGCAAACAAAGTTTACTGTTATTTTAAAACAAGGAACAAGGGTGGTTGGTTTTAATATTTTAACGGCCAAGTCTTGGAAATCTGGCGAAAAAAGACAAATGGAAATATTGTGGACGAATATTCCCACCCACGACTCAATAGAGGTAGAGTCAGAAATTAACGTGTTTGACGAAACCGTTTTTTTATCTAATTTTTAAAATGTTTAATTTAGTTAAAATTAAACGGTTTGATTTCTCCCTTTTTATTTTAACGCTTTTTTTGATAATAATTGGCTTAGTCCTTCAGTATAGTTTATCTTTGGCGGGCGGGAGCGGATCAAACAATTTTGTTAAACAACTGATATTTTTTATAATTGGTCTAGTTTTATTTTTTGCCGTTTCTTTTGTAGATTATAGGTTCATAAAGTCAGCGGTATTTTTGGTTTACGTCCTTACTATTTTGTTTCTAATTTTTACTTTATTTTTTGGCCATGTATTTAGGGGCGTTAAAGGTTGGCTGAGTTTTGGTGGTTTAAATTTTCAACCGGCCGAATTAGCCAAATTTACTGCTATTATTATTTTGGCGAAATTTTGGCAGGAATCGCGGAAACCAATAAGGGTTAAACATATAATTGCCAGTTTTGTTTTAATCATTCCTTTAATTTTTTTAATTTTTTTTCAGCCGGATTTAGGTTCAGCTGCGATGATTGTCTTTCTTTGGGGAGGAATTTTGTTATTAATAGACGAGAACAAAAAACATATTTTGGGATTATTGATAATAGTTATTTTAATTTCCCTGATTGGTTGGTTTGCCTTTTTAAAAGATTATCAAAAAGAGAGAATTTCTACCTACTTTAGTCCGTCTAGTGATCCTTTGGAAAGAGGGTATCAGATTACTCAATCTATCATTGCCGTTGGGTCGGGAGAAATTTTAGGAAGAGGGTTTGGTCTGGGTCCGCAATCGCAATTGAAATTTTTACCGGCAAGTGAAACAGATTTTGTTTTTGCTGTTTTGGCTGAAGAATTCGGCTTAGTTGGCGGTTTATTTTTTTTGATTATTTATTCATTATTTCTTTATCGTTTAATTGTGGTTGGAAGAACCGTCTATGATAATTTTAGTTTAATTGCGATTTTGGGGAGCGCTATTTATTTTTTTGTCCAATTGATAATAAATGTTGGAATGAACATTGGACTGGTTCCAATTGTCGGCGTGCCTTTGCCATTTTTGAGTTATGGCGGCAGTTCTCTGTTAGTTAGCCTTTTAACTTTAGGCGTAATTGAAAGTATTATTATTCATCAACCATTTACAAAATATGAAAATATGATAACATTTTAGGACTCGTTTAATTTAAAATAATTAAAAAAATAAATTTATGACTAAATTAATTTTAAAAACAGAAAATCGTAAAACAAAAGGAAAGGAAAATAGTTTTTTAAGGGAAAAGGGGATTATTCCCGCGGTGATTTATGGACACGGGCTTCAGTCTAGATCGATTCAAGTTAACTATCTTGATTTTGAAAAAATTTTTAAACAAGCAGGAGAAAGTAGTTTGATCGATTTGGAAATAGAAAAAGAAAAACCGGTAAAAACGTTAATTCAAGAAGTTCAGCGAGAACCAGTGAGCGACAAAATTTGTCATATTGATTTTAGACAAATTAAAGCTGACGAAAAGGTTTCTGTTGAGGTCGGACTCAAATTTGTTGGCGAATCGCCAGCTGTCAAAGAGCTGGGAGGCGTTTTGATCCACGGTTCTGATAAAATTCACATAGAGTGTTTACCAGACGACTTGATTCATGAAATAGAAATTGATATTTCGGAAATTAAAAAATTTGGCGACGCCATAAGAATTAAAGATTTGGGTTTATCTAATAAAATTAAGATTTTAAGCGATCCCGAAGCTTTATTAATTCAGGTGGAAGAACCAAAAACCGAAGAAGAACCGGTAGTTGAAGTCGCTTCGACCGAACCAGAAAGAATAGGTGAAAAAGAAAAAATTGAGGCAGAATTAAAAAATGATAATAAAGAGAAAAATAATTAAACGGTTATGAAGGCAAGAATTATTATTTGGGCGTTATTGATTCCGGCAATATTTTTAGTTTCGTTTTTAACGGCTGATTATTTTTTGGAAAATAATGGCAAACAATCTCCTAAAGAAATAATGCGGGATATAGAAGTAACGTATAATAATTCTTCTGAAATGAATAATCCAACCGAGAGCACTGGTGTCGAAGAAAGTCAGGAAGCGATTTTAGAACCAGAAATAGAGAATAGATTTTTAGATGGTAACTGGCAAAAACAAGCGGTGATAGCGGCGGTAATAGATAATTTTAGCGAAGCTAGGCCGTTATCCGGATTGGACCAAGCTGTAATTGTTTATGAGGTTCCGGTTGAAGCCGACTTAACCCGTTTAGTTGGAATTTTCAGTTATGACTTTTTGCCCGAAAAGATTGGCCCGATTAGATCGGCTCGTCCGTATTTAGCCGAATTAGCCGGAGAATATAAGCCGTTATTTATACATGCCGGAGGTAGTTCTGATTTTTTATCTCAACTCAAGAGTAATAAATATCGAATTTACAATTTAGATGAAATTAGCGCTAATGGAATATATTTTTGGCGTAGCCAAGAAAGAGAAAAACCCCATAATTTATATATTTCTAAAAGTTTAATTACCAAAGCTGTTGAGGATAAAAAATTGACTGAAGCTTTACAGCCGAATTTTACAAAATGGCAATTTGCGGAGTCAAAGGAAATTGAAGATGGCGTGAATAATTTAATTATTAAAATTAATTATCGCGAGCCGGTAGTCTGGCAGTTTGACGAAGAAAACGAAAATTATTTACGTTTTCAAAATGGAGATCAATTTTTAGATGATAAAGGAGAACAAATAAAAGCTAGAAATATCGTGATACAAAAGACGGAAATAAAAATTATTGATGAAATTGGACATCGATCGGTTAATTTGAATGGAACAGGGGAGGCCCTTATCTTTCGCGACGGAAAAATGATTACTGGGAAATGGCAATATAGCGATTTTGATTTTCGAACTAAATTTTACAATACAACCGGAGAAGAAATAAAATTTCTACCCGGTTTAACCTGGATAGAGGTAATTTCCAATCAACACCAAATTATTTATTAGACAAATTTTCTTCAAACAATAAAATATCTTGGATTATTGGCTCCATATTACCATCTAATATTTGTTCTAAGCCATACCAAGATTTTTTTATTCTATGATCAGTAAGTCGGTCTTGTGGAAAATTATAGGTTCTTATTTTTTCGGATCGATCACCGGTTCCTATTTGTGATAGTCTTTTTTCTTTAAGTTTTTTAGCTTTTTCTTCTTTTTCGATTGCTATTAAACGAGAGTAAAGCACGGCTAACGCTTTCTCTTTGTTTTGTTTTTGACTTCTTTCATTTTGACAAGACACAACCAACCCACTCGGTAAGTGAGTAATTCTTATTGCTGTTTCGTTTTTTTGTACGTTTTGTCCGCCGTGACCCGATGAACAAAATGTGTCAATTTTTAAATCCTTGGGGTCCAATTTAATGTTAGTCGGATCAATCTCCAATAAAATCACAACTGAGGCGGTGGAAGTATGGATTCGTCCGTTTTTTTCCGTTTCCGGGATACGTTGAACGCGATGAACGCCGCTCTCATTTTTTAAGAATTTATAAACATCGTCGCCATTAATTTCAAAAATAACTTCTTTAAATCCACCAATGCTTATTTCATGAGAAGACACCAAATTAGTGTTCCACTGCTTTTTCTCGGCGTAGCGCGAGTACATCCTAAAAAGATCGGCGGCAAAAAGAGCGGCTTCATCGCCACCAGTGCCCGCTCTTATCTCGACAACAACGCCGATTTCTTTTGAATTATTGTTTTCCCCCCTCTCTTTTTGGTCAATCTTCCGTTCTAATAATGATTTTTCCGTTTCTAAGTTTTTAATTTCTTCTTGCGCCAGGGCGACAATATCTTGATTTGATTCTTCAGCTAACATTTTCTGCGCCTCAAATAATTTTTGATTAATATCTTTTAGTTGAATAAAATCGCGCAACAAATCTTTTAATAAGTTATATTTTTTAGAAATTTCTTTTATTTTTTCTGAAGAATTATAAATCAGGGGGTCTTGAAGCTGATCCTCTAAATTTTTTATTTGATTTTCCAATTGATCGACTTCGTAAAAGATTTTTGTCATTTGCGTTATTAGTTTTAACGGATTAATAATTTATAATTAAAAAATCGCAGACTGTCCAAAATAAATTTTGACGGCGACGAATGAATTTATAGTAATAAAAATTATTTAGTTTTTTCCACCTTGCTCCTTTTTGTTTGTTTTATTTTTTCAGATCTAGCCACTATTTTTTGATATCTTTCTAATCGGCCAGCTGTATCAATTAATTTTTGCTTGCCAGTAAAAAGAGGATGGCAGTTTGAACATATTTCAACATCAAGTTTTTCTTCCGTTGATCCGACATTAAATTCGTTTCCACAGGCGCATTTTATTTTGGCCTTGGGATAATATTTTGGATGGATATTCTTTTTAGACATAAAATAATTTTAATGTTAAATGTTAATTAATAAATATATTTGAGTCCAGAATCTAACGCAACAATGTTGGCGTAAAACGCCAAAAATGTTAAGTTAGATTCATATGAAAAATTACAAAAGGTTAAATTCAAATGAGCGAG
>Ga0066637_10002364_pt1 | contig 12567 bp, 8 predicted proteins | sample CryGeyCG2014_020_FD_62737 | JGI IMG/M metagenome (GOLD analysis project Ga0066637, IMG submission 62737) | Groundwater microbial communities from aquifer - Crystal Geyser CG08_land_8/20/14_0.20 | ecosystem: Environmental > Aquatic > Deep subsurface > Groundwater | place: USA: Utah: Grand County...
CTGTTTTGCCCACAATATTCGCGCGTGGCACGTAATTGGTGGCTTCAGGAGAGTTACAGCTATAGAAACACTGCCGAGAATCGGTACTATTGTTGCGGTTGTCGCCCATTACAAAATAGTGTCCCTCCGGAACTTTGAATTCTTTTTTGAGCAAACCACTGTAATCACAATGATTCACGGGACCGTTTTCAGTTTGTTCCAAACACTGCACGTAAGTTTCCTTGAGAATCTTGTCGCCTTGACTTTCCTTATTATAAACAATCACCCCTTCATTGGTAAATTTTAAAGTTTCACCGGAAAGACCGATTACTCTTTTGATATAGTAAACCTCACGATTAATCGGTGGCCGAAAGACCACAATGTCACCCCTCTTGGGCGCGCCAAACTGAAAACCTAGCAGATTGGAATAGCTGATTTTACTCACGATAATATATTCATTGTGGTGCATCGTGTTGTCCATAGAGCTACCATTGATCTGAAAGGGGGTCACCACAAAAGAACGAATGAAAAAGACAATCCCAATCGTGATGATAATATTAAGAACGGTGTCCACCGCGTCAAAGGCGAAATTCGCCAGCCACTTTTTGTGTTTGAGTTTCATAAAAACCTGCTTGAGACAAAAGCATTATAATGAAAATGGGGAACATGAAAACAGAAAAACATGAAAACACGAGAACAAGGGAACAAGAGATAATGGTAAAAACCCCCTTGATAAAGGGGGTTGGGGGGATTTGCATGAATTGAAACCATACACCCAAGAGTTCAAACCCCCCTTAGTCCCCCCTTATCAGGGGGGCAGGGACAAGAAGCTTCCTTATCGGGTGGAATGACGCCTCTAAAAAGCTACAAGCTAAAAAGCTAATCAGCTATTTTTCTACGCCTTGATTTCTAGCTCTGCGCTTTCGGGTATAAATTCATACAGTAGAGCCGCGTTTTCCGGTAGTATTCTCACACAACCATGACTAACGGGTAGACCGATGTGCTCACGGGCTTCCGTCCAAAAATTATTTTTTTTGTCGTGACTAAGAGGCAGGTAAGGAAGAGCGTGAATACCGTATCCGTTAAAATTGTTTTTACCAAAGCCCATAAAAAAGGGCATATGATAAGGCAAATCCAAACTGCGGATCCGCAGGTCTTGTTTAAAAAGAATTTTAAATTTACCTCGTGGAGTAGGAGTATCGGCCTTACCACTGGAAACGCCAACGGTGTTAATCACTTGATCGCCCAAAAAAATCCGCATTTTTTGTTCCGAGAGATCAATCTGAAGGTGACGTAGTTCGGGGGCATTCATCTGCTCTAAGGTCAAATAGACGCTGGTTTGTAAAATAATTGGATTGAGAGTGATTATTTCAGGCGCGCTGTTCACATAGATGGTTAAGGCCTGTTCGGTTTCGATTAATTTTTTTTGATTCTCTGCGAGTAGAACAAAATACTCTTTGATTAAGCCGCTTTTGGCAGGGGCTTGGAATTCAACCGTGAAGGTGGCGGTTTCGCCAAAAGAGACCACTTTTTCTTGCATCACAATCCGATTGTAGTTTTGGTCCAACCAGCCTTGTAAATTAGAATTACCAAAAACGCTGGGATGGCCGTCTTCTTTGGTAGTACTTAGACGTGTAGGTAGAGAACAGTCCTCACCTGTCCAAGGAGTTTTGCCGGTGTTTTTGAATTTCCAGCTGATGGGGAAAATTTGCCCAGGTTGGACAACCTGCGGGTAACTTAATTCTGTCAGATAACCACTGTAATCTGATTCGCTTTGGGTAGGACATTCAAAATAAGCATCCACCTGAGGAATGGGAGTTTGTTCTGTTTTGATTGGAGAGGTTTCTTTGGTAGAGGAAATGACTAAAATAGCCGAGAGTGGAGCAGAATTGTGGTTGATTAAAAAAGGACTTTGTTTGACTGATTTGCTTTGATAAGCCAGAACGATTCCGCAAGAAAAAAGAATCAGAAGTAAAAAAGGAAGAAAGAGTTTGCGGTGGAGGAGCATTTTTGTTTTTATATGGGGTAATGTTTTTTATTTATGTCATTTTTATTGTAGAATATATTTTGATTTGATGCAACATTTTTTTATTATGGCAAGAGGGATTGAATTAGCTCGAGGGGTATGTTAAAAAGATATGGTCTTGAGATGATGCGTATGCTGTTAAAAAAGAAAAAAAAATTTGGTTTAAGTGGCCATATTGCCTATCGGCAAGCGCATTTAAAAAGAATTTCTCGAAGACGCCAACAAAGATTGTTTGTCCTTTGGACTAAAACCAAATTGAGTTTTTTGAGAATTTATAAGTACGTGATTTTTGCGGTGGTGCTGGTAGTTTTGGGAGGTGGAAGTATGGGTCTTATTTTTTTCTCGCGTTATTTCAATATTCAGAACGTGGAAATTGAGCGAGACGATTTGAGGGTGGACGTAACTGTGGCGCAGAAAATTTTAGATCGTTTTCTGGAGAAAAATCTTTTCCTATTGAACAAAGAGGAGGTTGTGGACGCAGTTAAAGTGAATTGCTTGGAAATGGAGAAAGTAAAAGTGGGCAAAAGCTTTCCTCACACGCTTAAAGTTGTCTTAGAGGAGTACATGCCAGTGGCCAAAGTACGGACAGAGACGCAAGGAAATTTACTCCTGAATGAAAGGGGAGTAGTGGTGCCACAAAAGCTAGAAGCAGAAAGTCATTTGCCCCTGATTGTGATTAATAATTATCAAAACGATCCTGAATATCCCCGGATCGCCAAGTATTATCTGGAGCTGTTGAAAGAATTGATTGGAGTGGAGATAGGTAAAGAATTTATCCAACCGCAAAAATTGCAGCTAATTCTAACTCTAATTTCTGAGTTTGCTAAAGAGTTCAATTGGGAAACAGAATTGATTAGATATTTTCCGATTGAGGAGGAGATACATTTAAAAACTACTAAAGGTTTTGAAGTCTGGGTTAGTTTGAGTGATAATCAAATCAAACAATTGCAAAAACTAAAAAGAGTTTTGACTGAGGTAAATCTAAATAGCCTGGATCTAGCTTATTTAGACCTAAGGATTAATGAAAAAGTGATTTATTGCCAAAAGGGCAATCAGTGTGTGTTAAATTTGCAGTAAAGTGGCTAGATTCATTTGCTCACTGCGTCTTTTTGTTTATACTAAAGAAGCACTGAAACAATAGAACACAAGAATACTGGAATATTAAATCACTAGAACACGAGAACAAGAAAATAAAAAGACATGAAACACAGAAATTTACCTCCTTGTTTTAATGTTTTTATGATTTTATGTTTTAATGATCTTCATGCTTTATTCTCGCCTTTTCGGCAAAACAGTTAAACATGTTTCCGAAGAAATGACCGTAGTGTCACATAAATACCTCTATCAAGGTGGTTTTATCCGTGAATCCACGGCGGGACGATATTATTCTTTGCCGCTTGGAATGCGGGTGAACGACAAAATTATCAAAGTGATTGAAGAGGAGATGGATCGAGCAGGGGCGCAGAAAATGATTACACCTGTGCTGCATCCTTTGGAATTATGGGAAGAAACCAGTCGTGCCAAGACCGTGGGTTTTGAGCTGATGACTATACAAGATCGTCGAGGAGCTAAGTTTGTTTTGGGCGGCACGGCCGAGGAAATGATGGTGGATGTGGTGCGTAAATTTAACGTCAGTTATAAAGATTTACCTTTTAATATTTACCAGTTTTCCCAGAAGTTTCGAGATGAATTGCGGGCGCGGGGAGGTCTTTTGCGCGTGCGAGAATTTATGATGAAGGATGCTTATTCTTTTGATCGCGACGCGCAGGAATTTGAAAAAGAATATCAAAAAATGTGGGAAACTTACGAGAGGATTTTTGAGCGACTGGGATTAAAAACAATTGTAGTGGAATCTGATAATGGTTACATTGGGGGAGAGTACTGCCACGAATTTATCGTGGAAAGCGAGATGGGTGAAAGTAAGGTATTGGTGGCACAGGATGGCAGTTACGCGGCACACGAAGAAGTCGCGCGCTTTTTGCGGGATGCCAAAAATTTAACCGAAAAAGAAAAACCCTTACAAGAAGTGGAGGCCAAACGGGGGAATAAAATGGAAGATGGGGTTAAATTGCATAAATTACCACTTTGGCAACAGCTCAAGGATTTTATGGTGGTGGATGAGAATGGTCGTTTGATTTTGGCGCTAATTCGAGGAGACCGGGAGATTAATGAAACCAAATTGAAACACGTGGTAAAAGCCAACACCTTGCGTCATGCCACAGAGACAGAGATTCGCGCGGTTGATTCTGAACCGGGGTTTATTTCCCCTGTGGGGGTTAATCATAAAAAAGTTTTGGTGGTAGGGGATTTGTCCCTAAAGACGGTGAGAAATTTTTACGGTGGCGCGAATCGGAAATACCGCGATCTGCTCAACGTAAATTATGGCCGTGATTTTACCGTGGAGTTTGAGGCTGATATTGGTTTAGCCAAAGCGGGAGATCTGACCGAAGATGGCAAGTCTGTTTTAGATGAAAAGAGGGGAATTGAAGTCGGTAATATTTTTCAACTAGGGACGCATTATACCGACCTAATGCAAGGCGCGCTTTTCACGGACCAGGACGGTAAGTCTAAACCTTTTTATATGGGTTGTTATGGGATTGGGGTGGGCCGTACTTTAGCGACAATTGTGGAAAAATACCACGATGACAAAGGCATCATTTGGCCAAAAATCGTAGCTCCTTATTTAATACATTTAATTCAGCTGGGTAATAGTAAGTCGGTCTTAGAAGTAGCCGTGGGTTTACACAGACAATTAGAAGAAGAAAAAATCGAAGTGCTTTATGATGATAGGGAAAATGTTTCCGCGGGAGAAAAATTCGCGGATGCGGATTTAATCGGGATTCCAATTCGGTTAGTGGTTTCCGAAAAGACACTGAAGACTAGTGCGGTAGAATGGAAAGGAAGAGGGGAGAAGGAGGTTAAATTAGTATTGTTAAAAAAAGTGATTGGGGAGATAAAAACATGGTTAAAGGAATAAAAAACAAATTTCTAATTTTCAATTACCAATGAAATTCCAAGTGTCAAAACCCAAATGACAAATTAAATCCAAAATCCAAATGATTTAAAAAATTTGATATTTAGTCATTTAAGCATTTATTTGACATTTGAACTTTGAGTTTTGACATTTTATTTGAAATTAACTCATCATTATTGTGAAGGAAATTTTTGTGCATACAGATCAGGGAGTGATTGCTATTGATTCTAAAAAGGACATTAAAATTGAAACCTTCAGGGCGAGCGGACCCGGAGGACAAAAGGTCAATAAAACCGACTCGGCTGTACGCATTACTCATCTTTCAACCGGTCTGGTGGTCACTTGTCAGCAAGAACGTTCACAGCATCAAAATAGAATTCTCGCTTTAGAAAGATTAATCGAAAAAATTCAACGGTATTATCAGGTAAAAGTGAAGAGAGTTGCCACAAAAGTATCTCTGAAAAAGAAAAAAGAACGCTTAGAAGAGAAAAAACAACGTTCTAAAATCAAGCAATCGCGTCAAAAATCTAACCCAATTTTCGAATGAACCAACTTACTAAAGCTAAAATCATTGGTTATTCCGCGAGGATTGGCACGGTGATTATTTTTGGTTCCACTCCTATTGCTTTGAGAAAGTTGGCTCTAGATGGTCTGGAAACACAGTTGGTAGTAGGGCTACAGCTTTTAGGAGGGGGAATCTTTTTAATCTTGTTCACCTTGCCCTTTCAATTAATCGGGAGAATGGAATATAAATTTAGTCAGTTGTTTAGAAGTAAGTACTTTTGGTTTAGCTCGGTAGCTTTGGCGATTAACCTCGCGCTTTTTTATACTGGTTTACAATACACTATTGCTACAGACGCTCAACTCATCGTGGGTTTTATGCCTCTTCTAATGTTAGTTTACGCGACTTATAAATGGAGGAATCGTATTTCTTATTTAGAAAATAGAAACAATTTACTGAAAATTTTCCGGTATACTTTATTTGGCATTGCTGGAATCGCCTTTTTGGTGTTGGCAAGAACTGAAAGTAGTGGATTAGAAATTAGCAGTCGCGCAAAATTGATCGGTGATATGATTATTTTAATCGCCATCACTTTTTCTGTCATCAGCTTGATCAATCGTAAGGAATTTATTTATGACCATCCTCAGCACTCCAGCTTGGTTTTCAATGCCTTTAGTATGTTAATCGCAGGCATTCTTTTTATTCCCTTTATCCCCCTTGAAGGCCTGACGAGATTAAGTGGTAGTCAATTTTTAATCCTCTTTTTGGCGATAGTTATTCCTACCGCGATCGCGTATGTGTTAGCGCATGTAGTTCATCGATATTTAAGCTTAATGCCAGCGATTATCACCCTTAGCTTCTCCGCGTTGATTACGATTATTTTGGATAGAATTTTTTTACAAACCAAGCTAAGTTGGCCTGTTTTGACAGGAGCGATTTTAATTATTTGCGCCTCCATTGCGGCTGATCGGCTTCATTCTAAAACGGCTAACCCTCAAAAACGTATTTTCTAAATTATGTTGGATTTCAGCGCGACACTTCGTCAGGTTCGCCGTGACTTGCCTCAGGTCAATCCGGAAAAACTTAAGCAGGCGTATTATTTTGTTGAACAAGCTCACGCTGGCCAGAAACGTTATTCAGGAGAGCCTTTTGTGATTCATCCCGTGGAAGTCTTTAAAACTCTCGTGAATTTAAAAGTTGATGAAGACACTCTTGTGGCCGCGCTTTTACATGATGTGATTGAAGATACTGGCTGTTCTCAACGTGAGATTAAAGAAAAATTTGGTAAAGAGGTAGCCTTTTTAGTAATGGGGGTAACTAAACTTTCTAAAATTTACTATAAAGATCAACTAGAGGAACGTAAATTAGCTAGTTTGCAAAGAGTGATTGTGGCTACCGCGAAAGACGTTCGGGTTATTTTAATCAAGCTGGCGGATCGTTTGCATAATGTGCAAACTCTTTCTTATTTATCGGAAGTAGATCGAAAAAGAATTACGCATGAAACTCAAGATATTTATATACCTTTGGCTTATAGTTTTGGTTTATGGTGTTTTGCCGCTCCCCTAGAGGAAATGTGCTTTAAATATCTTAATCCGCAGGATTTTCGAATGTTGCAGGAAAAAATGACACAAAGAGAAAAAGAAAAACAATATCTTCAAAAGTTTAGCACCATCTTAAAAAGGAAGTTGAAAGAAAATAAATTAGATTGTGAGGTGGAAGAATTTCAAAAATATCTTTTTGAAATAGCGGCCAAATTAAAAATTTGGGGAAAAACCCTTGAAGAGGTTTGGGGTTTGGGATTTGGTATTCGCGTGGTTACAAGAAGTACGCAAGAGTGCTACGAAGTAATGGGGATTATTCATAATCTTTGGAAGCCCAAGTTGGATCTTTTTAGGGATTACATCGCCTTACCCAAAGCAAATGATTACCGCGCTATTCACACTACGGTGTTTTGCTCTCACGGACATCTCGTCCCTTTTCAGGTTTGTTCTAGAAGTATGCACCTAGAGGCGGAATATGGAGTAGCGGCTTATTTTTGGTACAAAGCTAAAGAGGAAGATAAGGCCAATTTAAGGCATGGCGCGCGATGGTTACGTGAGGTGTTAGAACTTCAAAAATATCGTTTAGATGGAAATAAATTTCTGGATGACTTGAAGGATAGCACAGCACGTGAAAGAATCTCGGTTTTTACCCCCAAAGGCGACTTGATTGATTTACCTTTGGGAGCAACCGCGGTCGATTTTGCCTACGCGGTTCATTCGGAAATAGGCAATCACGCAATTTTGGCAAGGGTTGATGGTAAGGATCAACCCTTAAATGTTAATCTAAAAACCAGTAGTATTATTGAAATTATTACCGATAAGTCAGGAGTTCCTGTTTTAGACTGGCTTTCCTATGCGAAAACCAATACTGCCAAAAGACACATTTTAGATTGGTTTAAGAAGGAGTCACGTGAACAAAAATTAAGACGAGGAAAAAAATTGTTACAATCAGAACTTGATCAACACAGTCGGGGGATTATTGAAAATCTTTCCCGTAAATGTGTTACTAGATTGCTCTCCACTAAAGATTTGGTTTCTTTTGAAGACGCTTTGGTTTGCTTAGGAGAAGGTTCGCTAAACACGGAAGAAGTTTATAACCTACTTTTTCCTACTTTAAAGATAATAACACGGAATAAAAAGTATAGTTATTATTTTAAAATCATAGGAAAAGAAAGACCGGGTTTTTTGAGAGATTTAATTGTGGCTATTTCTACTCTGGGAATTAGTGTTTCTTCTTTGATTAAAAAACCAAAGCACAACCTGCGGATTTATAAGATTTCTTTAGAAACCGTTAATCAGTTTAGCACGGGAGAAATTGTCAGACGTCTTAAACAAATTAACGGGGTGATTAGTGTCAGAAGAGTGTCCCCTCGCAATCGACTTTATTTTTTAATTTGGAGTTTGGTGACTGTGATAGTGTGGTTAGCGCATCCTTATTTGGTTTTTTACCTCACGAACCATCAGATTAGCAACTGGAAGTTTGTTTCCGCGCTGGTTTCTTATATGGGCTTGTTTTTGATTCTGGTTATGATCCACTATCTTAAAAGTATCGTTGAAAAAAGGTTGCCGGAAGCCAGGGAAAATTTTCTCTTTTGGCCAATTATCTTTTTTGTGAATCTGCTTGCCTTGGCAACCGTTCTTTCTGAAATTATTCTCTATCGCATCCAGCTCGATTGGCTGATTGTAATCAGCGCGATCTTAATCCTCTATAGTTATCTTATCCTTGAATATCTTGATTGTCGCAAATGAGAAAAGTTCTAATAATTTTAATGGAAACTCTTTGGCTAGGTGTTTTTCTACTGGTTCCTTTGTATTTTGTTTATTTTCCCGAGTTATTTGGTTTAAAATTGAATTTTCTACAGACGGAACAGGTTTTCGAAATTAACAAGATTGTGCTCTTCCGACTTTTGGTGGAAATCTTAATTTTCTTTTGGCTGATTCAGAAGTTGTTGTTGATACCAAAAACTAAAAAAACTTTACCCTGGGTTTTTAAAGTTAGCTTGGTTTGTCTTGTGATTGGTTTATTAGGGACATTAATTTGGTCGCGGATAGGTTGGGTAAATTGGTGGGGCAACTACAACCGTCACCAAGGAGTTTTTAGTTATCTACACTATCTGTTTTTCTGCTGGATTATTTTTGACCAATTGGGGACGGGCGAAAGATTGCAAAGGATTCTTAGGATAATTTCGCTCGCTGGTTTTTTAACGGCTTTTTACGCAATTTTACAATATTTTTCCCTTGATCCGGTTTCGGTGTATCTAAAGACAGATGTTTTTTTGGGTCGTCCTTTTAGTAGCTTGGGACATCCCAATTACCTGGGTTATTTCCTGATTTTAACTCTACCTTTTTCTGTTTTCATAACCGTGCAGGCAAAACGAAATTTCACTAAAGCACTGGGTATTTTCAATATTCTGGTTCAGCTGGTTGCGCTGGGATTCACCTTCTCACGGGGAGCCTGGTTGGGAATCTTAGCGGCAGGCTGGTTTTATTCATTAATCTATGGGCTAGCGCATAAAAAGAAGGCGATACATTTTTGTTGGGTGGTTCCTTTGATTGTGATAGCGCTATTAATCGCGGTTAATGTTTGGCCTAGTTCAAAAGGGCGCCTGACTTTAGCGGGAGAGAATTCGCGTTCTTTGCAGAGTCGGCTCTTGGTTTGGCAAGCCAGTTGGCACGCTTTCCAAAAAAATCCCCTCGGAGGAACTGGGCTAGATACTTTTTATTTAATTTTCCCGCGTTATCAAAACCAGAAACTATTGACATTGGAACAGCCCAACGAAATCGCGGACCGTACTCATAACGGAGTTTTGGAGACTTTGGTTAATACAGGCCTGATTGGCCTGATTACTTATTTAATTTTTTTAGTGAGTCTTTATCTAGTGTGTTTAAAAACTGTTTTTCAAAATAAATCTAATGCAAAGCTGATCTTGCTGGGTTTAAGCGTGTTGTTTGGCTTGGGTGTGGCCAATCAATTTGGATTTTCCACCACAGTGCATCAAGTTTATTTTTGGGGCATTGTTGCGATTTTACTTTGGTTAATTTCAGATAGAAAACAAATTCAGTACAAAGGGGGATTGCTACAAATTGGGAGAACCCTTATTGGCCTACTTCTAACTTCAGCGGTCTTATTGGCAATCAAGCTAAACCTAAACGCGGGACGCGCGAATCATTATTTTTATTTAGCTCAAAATGAACTGGGTACAAAAAAGTTAGCCTTATTACAAAGAACTATTCAATTGGATCCTTGGACTCCTAATTATCAATATAATCTCTTGAATTTCCAATTAAATAATACTTTATCTTTGAATCCCGAGACAATCAAAACCGTTGGTCGTCTGACCAATTTTCAAGATTATGAGTACTGGTTAATTAAAGGAGAGTGGGAGATGAGAAATGATCAACCCGAAGAGGCGGAAAAATCTTTTCAAGAAGCCGCCGTATTAGGTCCTTATCAGATAAGAGTTTTTGAAACTTGGGGTCGTGCTTTATATGAAAGTGGTGATTACAAGAAAGCTACTAGGCCTTTTGAAGCAATCCTGGATTTTATGCCTAATTTTTGGCAGTATGACGACACGATTGCGAAACAGTCACCATTGATACAGGACGCTTATCGTCGTTTTTTCAAGGATAATCCTAACTTTAGAAGAATTTTCTGGTATTTAGGCGAGAGTTATGCGAAATTGGGGAGGACACAAAAGGCGGAGGAATACGAGAAACACTGGAACACTGAAACACTGGAACAATAGAACACTGAAACACTGGAACAAAGGAATAAGAAAGTTAAAATTTCCAATTCCTAATTTCTAATATAATTCCAAATTCCAAACTAAAAAATAAATCCGAAATCCGAAGCACGAAACCTGAAACAAACTTGAAATTTAAATGACCAAATGTTTTAAACTATTTAAGAGTATTCTGTTTTGAACATTTATTTTTAATGTTTTGGATTTGTTTCGGATTTCGAGATTCGATATTCGAGTTTTCCTATGATGAAGAAATGCCATACTTGCTTAATTTATCTATTTAATAACCATATTTCCTCATGAATCTCAAGATCGGTATTGTCGGTTTACCCAACGTGGGAAAGTCTACTCTCTTTAATGCTTTGACTAAAAGTCGGGGAGCGGTGGCTTCCAACTATCCTTTTTGTACGATTGATCCCAATGTGGGAATTGTGGAAGTTTTTGACGAAAGACTAACGCAGTTAGCTCAAGTGGTGAAGACTCAAAAGATTGTGCCGGCAGTCGTGGAATTTGTGGATATCGCGGGATTGGTGAAAGGAGCGCACAAAGGAGAAGGTCTGGGCAATCAATTTTTGGCACATATTCGGGAGGTGGACGCAATTTTGGAAGTAGTGCGTTTTTTTGAAGATCCTCAGATTATTCACGTTGAACCCACGATTGATGCCAAAAGAGACATGGAAACAATTCGTACGGAATTGATTTTGGCTGACTTGCAAACTCTGGAAAAAAAAATTGCCAAAGCCGCTTCCGAAACAAAATCAGGCGACAGAAAAATGGTGCTTATTTTAGAAATTTTAAAAAAGATTAAGGGGGTTTTGGATGAGAATAAATTTGCTCGAGAAACGATTTTATCAAAAGAAGAACAAGACCTAATTAAAGACTTAGCTCTTTTGACTTTTAAGCCTTTTCTTTACGCGATTAATCTCAAAGAGGAACAATTAAAAGAGTTTGGTAATCCAGAGAAGTTGGCGCCACTCCTGGGCTTACCGGCTGGTTTGATTCTACCTATTTCCGCCAAACTAGAAGAAGAATTGATTGATTTGTCTGAAGCGGAACGGAGTGAATATTTGAAGAACCTAGGAATTAATTATTCAGGTCTGAATCTTTTAGCTAAGGTTTGTTTTGAGACACTGAAGCTGCAATATTTTTTCACAGCGGGCGAAAAGGAAGCGCGGGCCTGGGTGATTAAACAAGGTTGGACCGCGCCACAGGCGGCCGGTGTGATTCACACGGACTTTGAAAAAGGTTTCATCAAAGCCGATGTCTGTCATTGGCAGGATTTTGTGAATCAAGGGGGCTGGGTGGGCTGTCGAGAAAAAGGTTTAGTGCGCCAAGAAGGCAAAGACTACGTGATGCGCGAAGGCGATGTGGTTTTGTTTAAATTTAATGTTTAGCAAAGTAATCATATTACTTTTTCAACAATATCCTTACAAACTTGAGAACGTAAGGATGTGTTAAAGAATGGATTTAAGAATTTCTGTCAAGCGTGATTATTTAAAGTCTTGACAAAGATTAGATTTCAATCAAAATACAGTAACCTATTTTTTTAATCAGAACTTTTACGTTGGAACAAGCTCAAAAATTAGAACCCGCAGAAAAAAAATATCCTTTTGAGGACAGTACTTTAAAGAAGGAAGAAGTTAAAAAAACTACCGATGAAATTATTAAAGCGGTTGAAGACTTAGAAGGGGGATATTCTAAAAAGAATTCTGCAGAGGAGTGATTTCGTTTTTTAGAGTCGTGTTCATAAAGAGAGTTTTAATGTTTTGATTTACCTGCGTTAATTTAACTTGATGTTCGAG
>Ga0066637_10002366_pt1 | contig 12565 bp, 2 predicted proteins | sample CryGeyCG2014_020_FD_62737 | JGI IMG/M metagenome (GOLD analysis project Ga0066637, IMG submission 62737) | Groundwater microbial communities from aquifer - Crystal Geyser CG08_land_8/20/14_0.20 | ecosystem: Environmental > Aquatic > Deep subsurface > Groundwater | place: USA: Utah: Grand County...
TTATTTTTCGCTTTTTCGTCCGCTATTTCGTTGCAGGCTTCCGCCTTTAGATCATTTATCGCTTCCATAATTAAAACATTGTCCTGGCATCCTTCTTCTCCGCTTTTTGCGCATTTACTTTTTTCTTTTTCAATTCTCGCCAGTTCAAAAGTTTTATTCTCCGGAACTTTTTCTGTTATTTTTTCTTCCTCTTTTGGTAAATTTTCAGTTTTATTTTTTTGTTTTGAATACCAAAAACCAAAAGCGACTCCGAATAAAATCAAAGCTCCGATTAAAAATGCGATAATAATTTTTGTGTTTTTGGACATAGTTTGTTTGTCTCAATATCTCAAGGACTGTCCTTCAAAAATTCCCTGATTAATTTATTTTCTAAAATAGTTTTCTTGTTTTCTTCAACAAATTTCCGATAAACCTCGGCGAAGGACAGTCCTTGAGACTGGAATAAATCTGCTATTAAAGTTCTATCGCACAGCGTTCCCAAACGAAGTCCAATGTAGTCGCGATAACTTGACCACTGATAATCTTCAACTTTTTGGACTAAACCGTCAGCCTCCGGATTCAAGTGAATATAACAAGAAAGATATAGAAGGTCATTGTCATCTTTTACAATTCTTTGCTTGAATCTCCCCTGAAACAAATGCCCCACTTTTCCATATTTTTTATTGAAGTATATTGCGTAGCTAGTGTGCAGCGAAGAAATAAATTTATGAATTGGCACTTCTGAATTTTAACGAACTTCCAAGTGAAGGTGATTCGGCATTAAGACATAAGCAAGAAGGGAAACATTATATTTTTCTTTAGTATTTTTCAATCTTTTTAAATAATTAGCAAAATCGTTTGTCTCCTGAAAAATGTTCTGCTTATTATTACCTCGATTGTAAATATGATAGATAGTGCCGGAATAATATGCCTTATATTTTACATTTCCCATAACTACGCCGAGGACAGTCCTTGAATAAGGACTGTCCTCTATTTCTAATCTTCATCAGGATCAGGCGGCCACGGCGGACCGGAGCATGTGTACGCTTTTAGATTGCTCACTCGCGCGCTTCCTGTTCCTTCAAATTCTATACTGAAAGGAATATTTGGTTGCTCATCTTCTCTGCACTCAATATTTCTTGAAATCGGAATATCTGTGCCACCTCTAATGCCTTCGGTAGTCATGTCCACTAAAGTGTCTGGATTCGTTAGGGTAATCGTTGAGGCGGTAAGGACGTTTATGATCGATCTGTAAATAACGTTTAAATCGGTGGTAGAGTCACTTTTATACGCATGTTGTCCTGTAGCCGAGCTACTTGCCATAATTCGCATATTTTCTTCTGCATCATTCGGACCATAAAATAATATTGTATAAATTTCTATGCCGCCATCCCTTTTCGCAGTAATAGCTTCTTCTCTGGCAACGCATGCAGAATAATCATTACCATTGTATGATAGACAGACAGCGACACCATCCTCTATAGCTATGGGTTTTTGAGGTCTAGTAGCCACTCCGTCACTCATTAAAATTATAACATTCTTTTCGCCATCCCCTTCGCCATCCTCTCTCTCAGCTAACATTATTCTCGCTTTTTCTATTCCTGCGCCAATATTAGTAGCCCCTAACGTGGGAGCATAAGCCTCTACTGCACTGATTAAGGTACTTTTCCCAGCCCAACCACGAAAATTGGGATCAGTAATATCTATAAAAGCAGCATCACCATAACTTACTAAACCAATATGGATATTTTCATAACTATCAATCAATAAATTAATCGCATTTACAAGAGAACTTTTTGCGCAATCCATTCTTGATCGCCCAGAAATACCACCGCAAGTAAGGTTTGCTACTGACCGATCTCCGTCTCCCCAGATCATACTCCCCGACCTATCCGTCACGAAAACCACATTCAGCGGAGTTTGTTCAACATCGCTTAAATCAACATCAACTTTTAGATCGCCCAAGAGACGGCAAGATGGAAGATTAACCGTCGTGCCCACTCCGCTTGCCAATTCAATAGAACTTCTGCCCTCCGGACCGAAAGTTAAAGTTTGAACTCTATATGACGGCGGGCAAGTTGAAGTACAATCTGCCGAACACATTGCGCGGTTCCAAGCTAAACCACATGTTTCTCTTTGAGGACCAACACCTATTAAAGGACAATCTGCATTAGTAGTGCATGCTTGAGCAATAGTTATACTGCAAACCCCTCCGGTTGTTGGCTGTGCTAGACAAGTACCTGCCTCGCAATTCCGTGGCACCTCCATAGTTCCACAACTAACGCGAGGAGGGACAACTGGACAATTCATAATACTTGGCACTTCAATGCCAAGACTTGCAAGTCCCCTTCCTTCGGTAAAAAATTTATTAACGGCATCAAATTTTGTCCAAGTCAACTCCGTCCCCGCGCGGTCATCGCATGTCTCGCCGTCTCTCGCATTTTTAATCCCATCCCCGCAACGCGGGCCGGTGATGACTTTTATGGCACAATTGACATTGCAATAATTGCATGTTTCGCCATACGTAGCCGTACAAATTCTACCGTTATCTATCCCGACATCGCAAGCTTCAGTTCCTGTTTTAGTAAATCCATCGCCGCAACGAGCTATTTTGCAATTATTCAGCCCGGGCGGACCGCTTGCGATAATAATACAGCCATCAGTATTGTTTGTATTTCCGTCATCGCATTCCTCTACCCCTTCTTTTATCCCATTTCCGCAAGTACCTGCCGGCTCGCAAGCGCCCCAATCATACCATTGACACTGATTTAGTCTTCCCCTCTCGTCGCAATTTTTAGTTCTTGACTGAGTATAATTATTTGGCACCGTATTCGCGCATAAAACACACCTTTCGCCTGCGACAGGGCAATCCTCATTATTTTCACATGGTAAATATTCTCCAGGAACCCCTAAAGTATCATTTAGAACACCAGACGCGCAAACTCCCCTTGAAGTTATCGCATTGCCATCGCATTCCTCACTTCCATTGACCACTTCATCACCGCAATAAGGACCAAAGCCGGAACAATCAGTCCTGCACCACTGTCTACTATCACCCCTTAATCCATAAGATCCATTACCACAACTCGTTTGCCCTTCCCAAACAGTACATATAAAGTCATCGTCAATGAAACAATTTTCATCTCGACGCGCCACTCCTTCCCACCTGCAAAAAATACCATCGTCGCATCTTTCCCCATAAGCCGCTTGTTGTCTCCCATCTCCGCACCATTCTGTGGTTGCCGCAACACCAACGCCTACCCTCACAAATTGACAATCCCTGCCGCAAGCGTATGGCCTATCTTCGGAACTTCCTCCTCCGGCAATTCTCCCGCCCAAAGGACCTTCGTCGCATTCTTCGGTCCCATCTTTTACCCCATTGCCGCAAAGCACTGAACAACCACCAACTGTCCGCCAGGTACAATCCGCCGGATTACACTCCCATCTTTGAATACCTTCTTTTTCACTATCAGCTTTTTCCACTGGTAAACCTGGCGGGCAAGTATCTCCCGTAACCGAATGCTCCTCCCTTACAACGCACGACTCCCCGACCAGACAATCAGCATTATTTACACAAACGCTTGCCGTGGTACTGGAGCAAGTCTTTCTTTGGCAAATTCTCATCATACAACCTATTTCCCTTTCCAAGCACCAACCACTACCCGCCACTGGAGGTGTAGCATTGCAGTCGTTATCGTTAGCGCATCCTCTCCCTCTCATTGCGATATTTGGCGAACTCTCCGAACAAGACCTTGCCATCCCAACCTCGCATTGTTCACCACTATCTATATTTATTATTCTATCGCCACAAACACCGGTACTGCTTATAACATCCTCATTGCATGTTCCCTGAATATCAAACACATCTGATAAATCTTCATCCCATAATGTCCGCAAACTGCCCAACGCCACACCAGCGCTGTATTCAAAATCGCTCTTCAATTTATATGTTCCATCTCTATCTATCTTATACTGATAAATATGCGATCCGGCCGGACACTGATATTGTTTTGACTCCAAATTCCAACATGTTTCTTCGTTAAAACCTGCCTCGCCACCGCAACCCACCATTTTGTTGATCGGATCAACCGGTAAAGATGTTCCCAAATCGCTCCCCAGCTGACCGTTCCAAGAACCCCAAACGCTGGCTACAAGCGACCTGATGTAAGTTCCCGCTTCTAGTTTTGGATAAGTTCCGTGAACTGTTTTATAAGAATCTATTACTCTTTTAATATTATTAAGATCTATAATTCTCCTCACATCGCGCGCCAGTTTATCTTTCGGTGCTTGGCATTCATTTATCGTTCCCACCAAACTGGCGACGGGAACAGCCGGAGGGCAATCTATGTCTTTAGTACACGATGCTAAAGGCAAGCAAGCGGAAGTAACATCAGCTCCTTCACGACAATCTGCATCTGAATTACAACTTTTTTTATCATTATTACTGCAAGCCCTATACAAGCAAACTCTTAAATCCGCGTCTCTTAAATTAGTGTTGAATCTTAAATTCTGTATTATTTGATTATAAATATTTATTGTATCGGAATTGGCTCCTTCATTATATGAAACCAAATAAATATTAGTAAAAAGAGAGTGCGGACCTTCAGTATCATTAGCCGCGGAAACATAAACCGTTCGGCCGTCTCTTATCGCCTCATAGCCATCAATATTGATTGTTTCCGGGCTTCCCGCGACCAATCCTTGCTTTTGATACCATTCGGTCGGGGTTAGATGATCAGCATTTTCATAAATTCTAATGCCAATAGCGTCTTCCGCTCTCCGGCAATCTCCCATTCCGACAGGACAGGAACCCTGAGCGCCAGGTTCAGCACCAAAAACACATAAAGTTTGCGAGACACTGCAATAATTTGCTAACGGGAAAGTCAATAAATATTCTCTCAACATATCATCAACTCCTTCCGGAGGCTCTATTCTTTCCACACTTTCTGCCGGCAAAAAGGCTGGCAGATCATCATCCTCGCTAAATTCTCCTTTGTCGCGGCAATAATAAAATTTAAAATTATAATTATCATCCCTATAACCGCCTCTGGCTCTTATTGTCGTTGCGTCAGGCCAAGGATTTTCACAAAGAAAAACTATCACATTGGAAATGCCGGTTCTGCTTTGTCTTATCGTACTCGGTCTCATGACACTATCTACTATTATTGTCGCTCTAGCGGAAATTAACGACTCTCCGTTTTTATTTTGCGCCATAACATTTCTGCAATTTTCGCTTTCAGCCATACATTCGCCAAGAGTGGCAATATCCGTATGACTGGATGCCCAATCCCACCTCCATGCGTAATTTATGACCGGTGAAATTGGATCACCCCTCCTATCCTTGGCAGTAGCTATAAAGTTCTCTCTATTTTCCGGATCCAAACTGCTTCTAAAAAGTTTTTGAGAAGGATTAATTTCAACTGAATCCAGAGTGCAAATTTCATCGCTTGTCCAAAAAGTCCAAGCCCTGCTTTGATAAGCCACGTCATTCTCGTTAAAAATAAACCGCGCTTCGCCCAATTCAACTCCATTAATACTTCTTACACCCTCTACTCTATCCAAGGTAGCTAAATTATTTCCCTTGACAATGACTTTATGCTTTACATTTGAATCTAAAAGTTTTAACAAATTAAAATCAACTTTTGTTTTTATTTCTTCATCTTCCGTGATAATTTGATTAACGATGGTTTCTCCGGTGATTGCGCACCATTTGTCCAATTCATCAAGACGAGGATCTCCATCCCCGATATAAGCCATTCCCTCCGGACAAATGGCATAATTACCGGCAACAATAATATTTCCTTCAATTGAATCTTGATTCATTGCTTGACTGAAAATAATTGATATTAAAGAATTTCGGCAAACTCGGTCGCCATCCGCGCTTCCCCTTGACAAACACACATCTTCCGCGCCCGAAGGATTGCATGTCTCAACCTTTGGTTTTGGGTAACAACATGAATTTCTGCCAATTCCATTTATATCTTCATCGGGGCAAGGATTACCCGGCAGACTATAACCGCAAGCCAGAGTAAAATTGCCCAAGCCGTGCTCGCCATCTGTTGTCCACGCGCTTATTTCCGTAGTGTCTTCCGTGGTATGATCTTCTCTAATTCCGACTGCGGTCACGGTTTGAATAGGATCAGCCCATCCGTCAAAAACGGTCCCCTCATTTAAACAAATATTACTGCACCCATCGCCGGAGCGATTATTTCCATCGTCGCAGTCTTCGCCTGCGCCCAGAGACATATCTCCGCATCTTGACCCTCCGGCAATTGATCCCTCATTTAAACATTTATTATTGCATCCGTCCCCGGAGCGAGTATTTCCATCATCGCAGTCTTCGCCGATTTCCACTGCCCTATTACCGCAAACAGTTTTTTTAACGCATCTTCCCACTCCGTCAACTTCAACCCAACCGCATCGTCTATCAAAATTGCACCCTGCCTCGACAAGATAACCGCAGACGTCTTCCCCTTCGTTAACGCACTCGCGTCCACCGGCACAGCCATCGCCGGAAAGAATATTTCCATCGTCACAGTCTTCGCCAAATTCCACAACGTCATTGCCACAACCGGGAAATCGGTTTCGTGGACCATCGGGTAAAAAATCTCCCACTGCATTTACTGAAGAACTCCATGTCCAAGGATAATCCATGGCTCTTAATCTTTGCCCGCTGGGGCTGCATTCGTCCGGCACGCCAAAAGGCATTGATCTGAAATCAACTGTCGCGCCAACAACTTTGACTCGCGCCTCTTTTGGGCTTACTTCCGTTCTATCCACCGCGCAAACCGAATCATCACTTTTTGTTCTAAATGTCCATGAATATGAATCTAATGTATGTCTTTCGTCTGGTGTATCGTCATAATTTAATTCAGTAAGCGGAACTCCACTCGCGCTTCTTTGGGTGCCAGAAATCACGGCTCTATACCAAGTATTTGCTAAAAATGGAAATCTTGTATTAAAAGTCAATTTATGCTCCCATCTCCCCGCGCCAGAATCAATTGAAGAATATCTCAAATCAGCAATATCAAGAACATCAAGACCTCCTGGCGCCGGAAATAAATCGGAGGTTCCCTGATTCAAACATGTCGCACTGCATCCGCTACTTCCTGGTAAAGGCGCGAGATCAGGCGGATCGCAATCTTCGCCTTCTTCTATTGTTCCATTGCCGCAAGTTCTATGATCGCCATCAGCCTCGGCAATCCCTCGCGTTCCTTCATTTAAACAATTTTCTCTTTCACCATCAACTCCTACTCGACAATGCGCGGGAAAAGGATTCCCATCGCAATCCTCGCCCGGATCGCGCCGACCGTTTCTGCAACAGTTTTCCAAGGCTGACACTTCTCTTACCATCAAATCATCAAAATCAGTGCAAATCGGGGTTCCTTCGTTTAAACAAGCGATACTGCATCCGTCATTGGGGATTAAATTTCCATCATCGCAATCTTCACCCGGATCAATGACGCTATTACCGCAACGCCAAATATATAATTTTATATTTCTCGGATCTCTCGCTCTCGCCTCATCCATCCAAGTATTAAATTTAACGCCTACTTCAGAATTCTTGCAGGCTTCCCGGCAATCAGGCCATTTTTCAATTACTTTTGGATCAGTAAAGTTAATGGTTAAATTTCCTGAACCAAATTTTTCTTCGCGGGGAACGCCTCCGGTTATTATTACCGGCACCGGTCGGGGCAAGTGTGTCATTGGATCTATAACCATATCTGTTTCCTCCACTGCTTTGGCAAGCCTTCTTGGTCCAATCACTCCGCCCTCAGCATCTCTCACTTCCAATAACGAAATTTTTGGATCTAAAGTGTCGGATGAACTCCAATCCCAAACATAGCTCCCGCAAGCTAAGGTTAGGCAGACATCTCCTTCGGCATAACATAATCCGTTATAAGTTTGTTGCGAGTTTTTTGATAGTGGAACGGCCGCAACCCATTTTTCAGTTAAAGTCTTGGTTGGTGGCATAATGCCAATAGATCCAATGCGGCACCGTTCATCAGTATCTCTTGTTTTAAATTTAAAAACATAATCTCCGCCCTCTTCTCCATTTTTGTCTCCGTCTAAAAGCAAATCGGCCACGCTTCTAAGCCCGGGAGCAACGGCTGAACCGCCTTTTAAAGTAACTTTATAATATTTATTTCTATTAAAATACGGCGCACCTTCCGGCAAAACAAAATTAAAAGCGTCAAAACCATCTCCTAAAAGAGTGCCATCTGCGACGAAGGGCTCAACTGTACCAACTACCTCTCTTTCTATTACCGCACAAGGATCAGTGTTGTCGCAAACATCACCTACTCCGTCGCGATCGGCGTCGGCTTGGGCGGGATTAGGGATAGCGAGACAGTTGTCCGCGTCGTTCGCAACGCCATCGTCGTCCATGTCATTGTCGCATTCTTCCACAATAATATTATCTGGGGCAATCAAAGAATCATTGCTCATTTTTACATTGAATCTCGTGCTGATTTGAGCGTTAACGCAAACATTATTTCCTCCTTCTCTTCTTATCCAAGGAGTGGGAGAAGGGTTTAATCGTCCAACCTCACCGGCCGGACCACAATATTCTATTACCACTGGATTAATTGGTATTTCACCGGTTGAAAAACGCCAAAAATAATGTCCGCTTCTCGGGGCAACCATACATCCGCCACTCTCCGCGCCCGCGCATGATCCATCTCTGCAGCACTCTTCTCCTTCACTGCAAGGAGTTCCCCTATCACGGCAATCTTTTACAATAAAATTAATCTCATTGCTTCTTTTCTCGCCAACTAAAACATTGACCGGACCGGTCTCCGCTCTCGCGGGTACTTGCCCGACAATTTTTTTATCCCCCCAGTCTTCGTCTTCTACTAATGCCACTTTTTCTCTCCAAAAATTTAAAGTCCCCCTTATTTCGCCAAATCTTTCACCATAAACCGTAACCGCTGTTGTCTCCGGACCGCTGGCCGGATTGATACGGCAAATTCCCGGCTTGGCCACGCCACGGATAACTTCTAGGGTTGATGGCGTTAAATCAGAAGTATCATCAAATAATCCTTCAAGTGTTGTCAATTTTAAAATATATTTTGGCCCGTGGAGATCAACCCTTATTTCGCGAGGAATTTTAATCACAACTGTATCATTTTTCCACCAATCATTTCCGCATTCTTCCGGGAAATTGGGTATCACTGGAATAATCGTGCCATCCGGAGCGGGAGCGCGAAGTTCAACTATGCCAGGATCATTACCAAAATTAGAACCTAAAATAGTAATGTATTCATCTTCCGGTCCCGCCACCGGAGAAAAACTTAAAATATTCGGCGTTGTGGCTGATCGAATAACGGTAAAATTGACCGGATTGCTGTTTTCCTCGCCCTTAGTCACTTGTACCGGCACAGTTGTCGGAGCGATCAAGGGAACTGTCGCTCCGATACTTGATTCTCCCCAATCTAAAATTCGCTCGGCTCTGGTTCCGCCAAAGACAACTTGACCATCATCTTGCTGCTCGCCAAATTGAGTTCCTGATACTCTCACTCCCTCTTTTGGTTCTCCAGCCGGTTTTCCGCTTACCGGATTAATAACAGAGCAAATTCCCGGCCGGCGAGTTTCATTAACATCAAAATTTGGCAATATTGGTCCGCGTTCATCATCGGTTCTATCTGTATAATCTTCAATTCTTCCTCCTTCCGGAGGAACGGCGACAACGCGAATTGGCCCATCCACAACTCTTTCCGGAACTTCAACTATAATTTGCCTATCTTGCCAAGATGCCTCCCTTGGGCATGTGCTGGGAAAATCAGCCCTTACATCATTGGCAAAATAAACACTGCCCGCTTCAGTTCCAAAATGTTCGCCGATGATAGTTATATAATTACCCACTGCTCCGTCGTCCGGCGCAACTCTTGTAATAGTCGGCAAACTTCGACAAATACCATCTAAACATCTCCCGCTCCGGCATTCATCATCGCGAACGCAAGCATCGCCATCGCATCTGCCACAATCAGCCCCGCCACAATCAATGTCTGTTTCATCATAATCTTTAATCTCATTAAAGCAATGCACGGCACGAACAATAACTTCAATGCTTTCTGATCTTGTGTTATTTGAATCAATATCAAATGCTGTTGAATTTAATTTATATCTCGCACCCGAAGCAATACCGGTTGTGTCCCAATCCATGGCGGAAAGATAATCTCGGACTGTTGGCCCTTCTGGCGCGTCACGCCCCAAAAGGGTGCCACCCGCAAAATAATCTAAATAAGAAATTCCCGCGTCATCTTCGGCGTGCGCATCAATTTCAACAATCGCATCCGCGCTTACTGACTCCCCTTCATCAGGAGAAGTAATGCTAATCTCCGGTCCTTTTACATCAACCAAATTTCCTGTTGTGAAAGTAGCGCTACAAGACGGAGCCAATCCGCCGCACATCAAACTTTTTCCGCTAACACTCCTAACTCCAGCGGTTAATCCCACTAAAAATTTAGTGTCTGCGTTAAAACATTTTCTGTCCTCATTAGGTTCGGGACAAGCCACGCTTGGGACGAATTCAACAAGATTTCCAAGAACAGTGATTGTCCCTTCAACTATGGCGTCATCCGTAGTTCTTCGCACTGTAAAATTTCCGGCCACCCTTAAACTCTCTTCATTTACATTTCTATTAAACAAAATTCTAACAACAACATTTCTAATCGGGATATCTCCGTTCGGCTGGATGCTTCTTACCAAGAACGCGTCTGAAGGCAAACCACCGCCGTCGCCCCCTCCACCGCCGTCGCCCCCTCCACCATCAATCCTGGTTGCCTCGCTCAATTTACTCAAAACAAATTGAGTAATGCCAAAGGCCATTAAAATTATTATAAGTCCAATCAGGCCGCTGGTTAAAATCTTTTTTGCTTTGCCAAGTCTTTCTTCATTTCCGGCAGAAGTCATCCACATAAAACCGCCGTACAAAACAATGCAAACGGCGATTATTCCTAAAAATCCCAAAGCTATTCTAATTATCTTTGTGGCGACAACTCTGGGATCACCGGCATCCGCGAGAGCAATATTTTCGCCAACAACATCAGTCCCAAAATCTTGCGCAAAAACTGTTTGGACAAACAAAAGACCCCCCGTAAGCAGAATCAGGGCTAATATAAACTTAAAGGCTGTCTTCTTTTCTAATTTAATCATAACTAATGATTAACAACTCGCAACAAACAACTACAAGGACAGTCCTTTAAAATTTTCGATCTATCCATCTTTTTAGTAGTTGTCATTTTATCTCTATAAATTTTAATAAACTACTTTAAAGGACTGTCCTTGGTCGTTAGGGTTTCACTTTTATTCCCACGGCTTGCAATCGGCTGGCAATTCTTCGCCTTCTCTAACCGTGCATGTACGCCCGCCAACTACCGCTTCAACCGCAACCGGTTCATAAAAACAATTTTGAAATAAATCCTGAACATCGGACTTCGCAATGGGATAGTAAAAGGGTGGATCTACCACGACTCTTCCTTCAGAACAAGTTCCTCCTGCTGGCAATAAATTTCCATGGCCAATCCTGGCTTTTGTTCTTACTGCAGTCTCCCCATCTCCGGCAACTCCTCCGTCACCCCGCAAATTCTCACCCTCTAAAAAAAACCAAACCGCACATTCCCCTCCTCCATCTTCTATTTGACTATCCTCAAGTGGAATATTGCTGGTCGTGAAACTGGTAATGCTCATCAATTTTGTAAAAGTCAACTCTATCGGCTCGTCAAGAGGTACCATCGACGTCTCTGGCAAGGGAGTAACCATACTGATTTTCGGCGGAATTAAATCAATAGTATCGCTTGTCTCAAACGACCAAAAATAATTATCCGCTCCGGCGACTTCTCTCCCCGCGACCGGTTGCCCTTCGGCAATGTCATCGCTATCGCCGTCCAGTGAATTTCCGCAAACATCAACAATACCGTCATAAGGTGGGTCTGCTTCCGGAGGACTGTCTCCAAGGCTCGCGGCAATTGCTAAAATGCTTATTGTTTCATCTTTCGGAAGACAAAAAACATCACCTCCGCAAGAATTTGTCCCGCATTTGACATTTGTCACAAATTCTATTGTTCTATATTGATTGCCAATATTCCATGTTCCTGGAACATTTCTTCCATCTCTTTCATCTCTTTTGGAAGTTAAAATTTTATCAAATATAAGAGCCGCCTCGCCAAAAGTGCTTCCGGAAACGGTTGTAGGATCCATCGCTTCGCTAAAATTTATTTGCACTTTAACATTACGCGCCCAAGCGCCACAATCCTCTCGGCTTCTTCCTCCATCCACGCAAGCCCTAAATCTATCCATATCATCCACCATAACAGGCACTACGGTTCTAACTTGCGGCGGAGTCGTATCAATAATCGTACTCACTTCAAAATCCCAAGCATAACCGTCGCGAAACGCTCCCAAAAAAGCATCATCATCGTTTGCCTTTTTTATGCCCGGCTTTAACGCGACCCTATACCCCATATTTTCCGTAGGACTGCCAAGTAATCCGATTGGATCAAAAACAAAATTCTTTAAATCGGGAGTAAATGTTACTTTTACTTGATCTGAAGATAAATAATTTTGGACTATCTCCTCACCATGT
>Ga0066637_10002367_pt1 | contig 12563 bp, 8 predicted proteins | sample CryGeyCG2014_020_FD_62737 | JGI IMG/M metagenome (GOLD analysis project Ga0066637, IMG submission 62737) | Groundwater microbial communities from aquifer - Crystal Geyser CG08_land_8/20/14_0.20 | ecosystem: Environmental > Aquatic > Deep subsurface > Groundwater | place: USA: Utah: Grand County...
ACCTGGCCCGGGGACGATTACAGGGCCGGCAAAAAAGTCACCTTTAAGCTGATTTTCCCGGATTGATCGGGGGGGGAAGACGCAAAGGAGCAAAGGGACAGAGGCGCAAAGCGGCGAAATAGAGTGAAAGAAGGGTTATGATGAATTTTTACAATATGGAATCCAAACTTAAAAGCAAAACGGGGTTTACCCCGGTTAGAAATTCTGAACTTCGGGGCCGGGATGCTTGCGATTTTGGGAAACCGGCTCATATACCCGGGAGATTTCTAATGGGGTTTACCCTGATAGAGATGATGATCTCCATTCTGATCTTCGGTTTTATGATGATGTCCATGGCGGCGGTTTATTCCACGGCTAATAAGCACATGTTCCAGAATTACAGGCAAAACCGTTTCAAGACTCAGCTTACCGTGGCAATGAAGCTTATAAAGAACAGGTTTATCACCGCGACCAGGATAGATACGCCTTCTCTCACGTCTTCCAGCGGGAACATACTGGCTTTCGCCTCGAACATAGATTCCAACACCGGATGTTATCCAATAGACAATACCCAGACCCCGGCCTGGCATTATTTTTGCGTTACTTCCTGCCCTGCCTCCTATCTTTATCCGGCCGGCACTCCTTGTCTTTATTACCACACGGCGCCGGTGAACGGCGGGGGGACCTGTCCGGCCGGTCCCGCCTGGGTGCCCGGCAACAATTATCCCATAAGCTGCGGGGCTGTCAGCCGCGCCGGGGAGACCGTGGCCGTTATAGCGGACAATATCAGGAACCTGAACGCGAATTATCTTTTTTACCGCTCCATGACCGAGAGGAACAGTGTGCGGGTAAATATGCGCGTTTTCTGGACGCCTCCCGCCGGCGCCGGTTACGACCTGAAAAGAGCCGCCAGGCCGGTGGAATCCACTTTGGACACCTATCTAAGCGCCAATATGGCGGTGCAGTAACCTGAAAATTGTCCGTCTGACGGCTATCGGACAGGCAATTTTCAGATAGTCACAGGGCGCAAGTCTCAAGTCACAAGAAAGAACCGAAAACTTTCAGGTTATCATCACCCTATTGAATATTCCGCGTTTACCTGCTAATATATAAGTATGGACTTTGGTTTATTCAAAAGAAGAAGAGGCTCGCTTTTGCAGACCCTTGTTCTTTGCGTTATCATGGCTCTTATAGCCGCGATGACGCTTAAATGGGTTTTGGCCAGATATTATGTCTCCAACAGGGCGTATAAGAGCAATCTGGCTTACGCCCACACCAGCGGTTTTTTTACCTATAACCAGTCCAGGTGGGCCACCATAACCCCTCCCAGCATCAATACCACGACACTGGATAATCAGAGTGTTACGCTGCGATGCGTGAGCAACTGCGTCGGCGCGGGAAAGAAAACTTACCAGATAACCACGGACCCCGACATATAATCGTAAAGAGCGAAGGGTAAAGCGTAAGGAGTATGCCTTTATTCCTGCAGTTGTACTTTTATGGAAGGCCTGACGCCCAGGTCCAGGTAAAAATTTATTATGCTGAGAGAGAGTCCGTCTTTAGGGGAAACGAGCAGCGTGCCTTCTTCCAGAAGCGCGGCCAGGATCCGGGATTCTTTCAGCCGGGGGTTCAGCTTAAGCGATTTTTCGAGCAGTTTTTTCGCCTCTTCCCTGCGCCCGGCTTTTATTTCCGTAAGAGCCCTGAGGTTGTAAATTATCGCCTTATCGAACTCCAGTAAAGAGAGTTTTTCCAGCCTTTCTCCGGCTTTCTCCGGCTTGTTCCAGGCGGCGTAGGCCAGCGTTTCCAGGAACAACACGGTTTGTCTTTTATTTTTTATTTCCAGTTCGCCGAGTTTCGCAACTTCCCCGAGAGCCTTTTCGTGGTTTTTCATTCTAAGATATTCGTAATACATGGCGGAGGAAAGCTTGGCGTCTTTAGCCCCGTGACTCTCCATTAACGAAAAAAAGGAAAAATTGCTGCGGTAAAAAGGGGCGTAGTGGAAAGAGGAGAAAAAATTGAATCCGGCCAGCAGGGCGAAAAGCCAGACTGAAAGGCGGAATTTTTCGCAAACGGAGTGAAAGACGAAAACGGCAAAGATCAGCGGAACGTAAAGGTATCTGTTGGCCTGCGGGTTTTCCACGGCGAAAAAAAGATTCATGTAAACCCCGAGGCTCAGGAGGAACAGCGAGAGCCCGAAACCCATAAACTCCCTCTTTTTGAGCGTCCATAACGAGAGCGCGGCAAAAGCCGGAAGGAGCAGGAGCAGAAAAAAAGCTTTTGCGGAGCTCGCCGGCGCGGAAGGTCTGCTGTTGAATTCTCCGACGGGGACCAAAAGGAATCCCAGATAGCGGGCGAATATCCCGGCGGAGACGGAGAAAGTCCGGGGCCCGATAGCCGAAACGGCTGCTTCTTCCGCGGGAATTTTTTCAGCCTCGCGGCCTGAAGCCGTGTAAAAAGTGTTTTTCGAGATGAATTCCAGCCCGGAATTAGCCTTGTAATGGCCTCTGGGGATCCTGTAAACGAGGAATACCGCGCTTATAACCAGGAGGGCAGTCAGGATCCTTCCGGAAAAAAGAAACTTTTTGCCTCCCAGGAGCTTCAGGAGCAAAAGGAACGGAATGAAAAGGAAAAAGGCGTTTTCCCCGGAAGCCAGAGCCAGGAGATAAAGCGGAATAAGCCAGGGGGACATTTTTTTCGTTCTGAAAGAGAGAAGAAGGGCCGAAAGGAGGAAGAAACAGGAAAAAAGATGGTTTCTGAAAGTGGAGATGTTTACGAGGTCCAGGGCCACGGGAGAAAAGGCGAAAAAAGCGGAGAGAAGCAGGGAGACGCCGAGCCTTCCTCCCAGGGAAAGAAGGCAGAAAAATAGGAGTACGGCGTTGGAGGAATGGATGAAGATATTCGCGAATTTAAAGGCCAGCGGCGAGGGGAAGAGGCATTTGTTGAGTATCAGGGAAACGGCCGTCAAAGGCCTTGAAAGCATGGGCAGGGGGTCAACGACGAAAGGATTGAGCTGGAAATACCCGGTTATGGAGGCGCAGCTGTTGAAAAAATTGTTTATCCCTATGAAATACTGGTCGTCCCAGAGAAAGTCGTCGCTTACGTTAAGGGAATAAAAGATAAAAGTGGAAAGGAAAAGTCCGGCCCAGGCCAGTTTTTTTCTCGTTTGATAAGCCATAACTAATATTATAAAATTTATCAGGTGTCAGGCTACTTTTTGGAAGTTGACTAAATTACCGTCAGAGACGGTAAAAGGTATATTTCCTGATTTGCCTTCCATTACATTACGCGGCAGATATGCCTGTTTTGTCGCGCTGGCGTTTTGAACTCATGCGGGGCTGAATATGACGGTGATAAAAATCGGAGGCAGCGTTCTTTTCCCGGGTCCCCGCGTTTCCGGTTTCACATGCCTGAACGGGACGATAAGCCGTCTCAAAAACCTGAAAGGCGGGAAAATAATAGTTCACGGAACCGGTTTTTTCGGAAAAAAACCGGCCAAAGATCACGATTACCACAGGGACGGGGTGATAGACCCGCTTTCCATGCCCGTTGAGAAGATAAGGCTCGCCCTCCTGAAGGCGCACTGCGTTTTCCTGGAATTTCTGGTAAAAAAAGGCCTGAGGGCCGTAAGCCTGGATCCCGCGTCTATTTTCAGCCCGGGCAAAAAACTGGCGCTTAAGGACTTTTCCCCGGTAAAAAGGCTTCTCGCCCTCGGCATCGTTCCCGTCGTCAGGGGGGACGTTCTTTTTTTCGGCAGGTCCGCCAGGGCCGTCTCGAGCGACGAGATGGCTCAACTGCTCTCGCTGGCCGCTTTCCCTGAAAGAACCGTGTTTATAACGAACACCAAAGGCCTGCTGGGACCCGGCGGGAAAACTCTCGGGAAAGCGCTGAATTCGCGGCTCCCGGCCGTAATAGCCGGGATAAGACCCAGTTCCGGGGACGTGAGCGGGGGAATGAGGGGAAAGATGCTGCAGGTGAAAAAAATATCCGACGCGGGTATAGACGTTCTTATCGGAAACGCCTTTTCCGACTTCTCCGCCCCCGCCGGCGGAACTTTCGAGGGGACTTTTATATATGGCAAGAAAAAAAATAAGCGTCATAATCCCGGTCTATAATTCCCCGGCGCTCCTTAAAAAATGCGTCGAAAGCCTGAAAAAGGAGACGGAAAATTTCGAGCTTGTGCTGGTGAACAATAATTCCGGCCAGGAAACCGTCAGATACCTCAATTCGCTCCGCGGCGCGGTGCGCGTAAACAACAAATCCAACCTGGGTTTCGCCAGGGCCGTGAACCAGGGCATCCTGGCCTCCTCCTCTGATATTCTGGCCGTGGTCAACAGCGACGTCGTTTTCCTCGGCGACTGGGCCGGCCCTATCCTCAGGATCTTCCGTGAAAATCCGAAAATAGGCGCCGTGGGCCCGCTTACCAACAGGACCTACGGAGTTCAGAGAATAGTGCTGGACAAGAAGGTGGAAGGCGATTTCCGGGAGCTTAAAAAGTTTTCCGCCGTTTTGAAAATGAGGTTCGCCGGCGAGTTCTTCAAGGCGCACCGGCTGGTGGGCTTCTGTTTCGCGGTAAGAAAGGAGCTCACCCTCAAAATAGGGCTTCTGGACGAAAGGTTCGGCACCGGCTGTTACGAGGATTTCGACTATTCCCTCAGGACGCGGCAGGCGGGGTATTCCCTGGCGGTGGCCAAGGACGTCTTCGTCTGGCACAATCATCATTCGAGTTTCGACGATTACGACCATTTCTACGCCTGCGCCGTGAAAAACCGGGAGATCTTCGTGGATAAATGGTGCAGGAAATCCCTGGAATTCCTGGACGAGCTGGACCCCTGTCTCGAAACCGGGCAGAAAGAAGTCTTGAAAAATGGCAAAAACCTATAAAATTCTCGGCCAGTCCATGCGTTTTATCCTGGAGGCCGGAGATGCAGTTTCGGCTGAATTATGCGGTTTTGACGACGCGTCGGCCGGGGATATTCTGGTCCTTTTGCTTTGGAAAGGCAACAGACCGGAAAAATACGTAATACACCGGGCTATTTTTAAGTCCGTAATTTTCGGCCGTGAAATTATTCTTACCAAAGGCGACGGCGCCCTTTTGCCGGATTTCCCTGCCGGTAATTTGCAGGTAGTAGGCAAGGTTACCTCGATACGCCGGGCCAACGGGGGGGCTTTCGAGATTTCCGGGATTCCCGTCAACCGGGTCTGGCCCGTTCTTTCTCTCTTTTCCGCCGTCGCCGCGAAGGGCCTCTATCTGCTCGTTCTGTCGTTTTTCTTTTTTTCAAAGGCGTTGTATTTACTGGCCCCCGTTTTTTTTTACGAGTCGCTGAACTCCCTTTACCGCTTTTTTGAAATGCCGGTTTATCCCCGGATTGTGGATTTTTTTTCCTTCCTTATATTCCCCGGCGCCGGGTCCCCGGCCGGAGAGAACTCCGGCGTCTCCGGTATTAAAACCGGCCGGATATTCAGGGATGAGACCTGGAGCGGGGAGATACAGGTCGTGGATTATCTTCAGATAATGCCCGGCGTTTCCGTGAAAATAATGCCCGGAACCAAAGTGAATTTTAAAAGGAGCGAGACTTCTTTTTTCCCGGTGATAAGAGGGACTGCCGGACATATCGAAGAAATCGAGACTTCCAACGCCAAAATAATCAATTACGGAAGGATGGAGGCCGCCGGAACCGAAGACGCGCGCATAGCGTTCGGCGGGGAAAGTTTCGGAGGAGTTTATTCCCTCGGAAACGGAGAAGCGGTTTTTGCAAACTCCTCCTTTCTTTCTTCCCGCGGGCCGGCCCTGTATTCCGGAGATTATGCGTTCTCCAGGCTGAAGAATTGTCTTTTTCGAGGGAACGGCATGAATGTTCTGGTCTCAGGCTCCTCGACTCTCTTCGCGGAAAAATGCGCTTTGGAAAAACCTTCGGAACTTTCTCTCTCGGTCGCCGGAGATTCAAGGGCTCTTCTTTCGCGATGCGAACTTTCCGCCCCCGGCGCGGGTTTGGCCGAAATCTCCGGTTCCTCGGAACTGGCTTTGGTTTCCTGTTCTCTCTCCGACGCCGCCTCCGGCGTTTCGCTGAAAGGGAAATCTTCTTTTTACGCTTCGGGGTCCGTCTTTTCAGGGCTGGGGAATTACGCCCTGCATTCGGAGGGAAAAGGGAACACGATAAAGCTGGAAAGCTGCAGGATATTCTCGAATTCCAACGGTATAAGCGCAGGCAAATCTTCTTTTTTTTCGCTGCGGAACTGCAAGCTGACCGATAACGCGGGAACCGGGGTTTCCATTTCCGGGACCGCAAAAGCCTTTTTTGAATCCACTCTTTTTGAACGCAACGGGGAAGGGTTTTCCGCCGAAGAAGGCGGGGAGATAAGGAGCTTTAATTCCTCTTTTTGCGCAAACTCGGTTTGCGGGGCTAAGATAGGCGGTTTCGCGCGGGTTTTTTTCGAGAATTGCCTCATAAAGGGGAATGTGACTGGACTGGAAACCCGGAATTCCGGAGCGCTTTCTTTTAAAAACTCGGAAATTTCAGGCAATTCCCTGGGAGCGGTTTTCATTTCCGGTATTGAAGAAGCGCATTTTTCGGGCGTCAAGGTTTTCGGCAACGGGAACGGAATAACTGTTTTTGCCTGTTCCCTTTTTTCATTCCGGGACGGGTGGGCGTCGGACAACTCCGGGACGGCTTTTTCTCTCATGAAGACGAAAGAAGCGGGATTCTCGGGGATCAAGGCGGAGAGGAACGGCAAGGGAGCGGTTTTTGGAAAAGGGCGGAAGGTTTTTTTTGAAAATTCTTCTTTTTTGAATAATAATTATTGCGGGTTCGCCGCTTCCGATTGTTCGGGGGCCGAGCTGAATTCCTGCCTGTTTGCCGGCGGCCGGGCCGGCGTGGAAATGAAAAACGTGGGAAGAGCCGTTCTTAACGGCGTAAGAATATCCGGGAACTCCTCGACCGGGGCGGGTTTTAAAGATTCCGGAGAAGTGCTGGTTTCCGGCGGCGAAATTTCCATGAACGAAACGGGTATGAGGTGCGAGGGATGCCGTTATTTCTCCTGCCTGGATGCGTCCGTTTCCGGCAACGCCGCGGGGGGCGTTTCCCTGACGGGCCCCGGGAAAGCCTTTTTTTCCCTTTCCAAATTCGCCGGGAACGGCGAGGGGATAGTCTCCCACTCTATCGAGTCTCTGGAACTGGAAAAGCTTTCCCTTTCCGGAAACCGCTTCTGCGGCCTTAACCTGTCGGATTCAAAGCTTGTGGTCGTCAGGGAATCCGTGATAGAGGGCGGCGACAAGGGCGTTTACGCGGGTAATTGCGGTGAGTTCCGGGCCGAGAAACTGCGGGTTTCCGGGGCGCGTCTTTCCGGTATTTCTTTTTCCGGAACCCGGACGGCCCTCCTTTTCTCTTCCAGCCTGAATGAGAACGGAGAGGGTATAGCGTCGAAAAAAGTGGGAACGCTTTTTTTGAAAGGGCTTTCATTTTCCGGGAACGGCGCTTTCGGAGTGAATATTTCGGATTGCGGCCGCGCGGAAATGGAAGCGGCGGAAATAAAAGGAGGCAGGACGGCTTTCCACGCGGAAAATTGTCGTCTGCTCCGTCTGAAAGAAGCTAGGACGGAAAACAATTCTTTTTCCGGGTATTCCATAAAGGGCGCGGGAAAAGTTTTTTTAAGCTCCTGCTCGGCCCGAGGAGGGAAAGACGGGCTGATACTGAAGAAGACGGGGTTCTTTTTCGCCGCGGACTCAGAGTTTTCCGGCAACTCGTCTTTCGGGATAACGCTGGCGGAAACCGCCCGCGCCGAATTGAAAGGCTGCAGGGCGGAGAAAAACAGGAACGGATTTTCCGCCGAAAACTGCCCCTCCGTCCGTCTGGCGGGAAGTTACATAGGTTCCAACTCAGGCGCCGGAGCGGCCCTCTCCGGGGGACGCGAAGCGGTTTTTTTGAATTCTTCCTTTTCCGCGAACGGAGAAGGGCTGATTTCAAAAGGCCCGGGACGGCTCCGCCTGGAAGGCTCTTCTTTTTGCGGAAACAAATCTTTCGGAATAAACCTTTCGGGCGCGGACGCGGCGCGTCTCCGTTTCTGCGAAATAAAGGGGAATAAAACCGGTTTTCACGCCTCGGGAACCGGCGAAATTTACGCGGAAAATACGGATATTTCCGGCAATCCAGGCGGCGGAGCCGTCTTCTCCGGCGCGAAGCTGGTTTCTTTTTTTGAAGGGACGGTGACCGGGAACGGCAACGGCCTTGAAATTTCGGACACGGGAAGCTTCACCGCCCGGCTCATCCGGGTTTCCGGGAACGCTCTCACGGCCGCGGCTTTGGAAAAGGTAAGGGAAATCCGGCTGAAAAACTCGGTCTTTTCAGACAACAGGAACGGCATACACGCGGAGAAAACTTTTTTTCTGGCGGCCGAAAAAAACTTTTTTTCCCACAACGGTAGTTCGGGAGCTTCCCTGATAGAGGTGGAAAAAGCGCGTTTTTCCGGCGGCGGTTTTTTTTCTAACGGGGAAGGCCTGCTTTACGACAAGGGCGGCTCCCTGGAGGTGGAAAAAACCGTTTTTTCCCTTAACGGCAAAGGCGTTTCCGCGTCCGGCGGCGGGAAGCTGTCTTTTTCAGGATGTTTAGTGGAAGAAAATTCTCAGGGGCTCGACCTTGCCGGCGCCTCTTCCGCCGTGATAACTGACCTCGGTTTTTCACGAAATAAAAAGGCGCTTAGAGTGGCCGAGACCAAGACCTTCCGCCTGAAAAAATCCTTTTTCAGGGAAAATGCTGAGGGCTTTTCCTGTTTTTCCCCGTATTCGGGGAAAATAGACAAAGTTTCTTTCTCTAAAAACGGGAAAGCCCTGGAACTGTCCGGGTTCTGGCGGGTTTCCGTTTCCAATTCGCTGTTTAATCTGGAAGGAAAAGACGCGCTTCTGGTTTCAGGCGAAAGAATCAGGTTCAAAAATACGGCCATAAAGGGGAAAGTTTACCCTTATCTGAGGCTTTCGGTACTCAGGGTCTTTTCCAAAGGCTTCACTTTTAACGGCTCTGAAATACTTTTTTTCCGCGAAGGCGGAGGGGAGCGGCTGGCCAGAAAACTTCTCCCGGCGCTCATAGCTGTTTCCAGTTTTCCTCCGGCCGGATACGCTCTTTCCCTTGTCTATCTTCTCGCCCTGAAAGCGGCGGCTTTTGTCCTGCCGGTGAAAGGCGTTACCGGTCTCTATCTTTACAGGGGGCTCGCCTCCGGAGACTGGGTCCCGGTTTTAAGCGACATAGACCTTATCCTGATAACCGAAACAGGAAGCGCCGGCTTTTATCCCGGATTCTACAGGAGATATTCCGCGCTCAAGAAACTTTTCCCTTTTCTGGGAGAGATACTTATAGGAGACTCCCGCGTCATGGGGGAATTTCTCAATTCCTGGGGGCTCAAAGGAGAAGATTTTTTTTCAGGGAACAGGCTTTTGTACGGCGTTTCCGAGATACGGAAAGCTCCACGGTCGGCGGCGGGAAAACTTTCGGATATCAACGAAGCTTTGTACGCGTACACTACGCTCCTGGCCAATCATTTCGGGGGGGAACCGGAAGAGCTGAAAAAAAGGAACATCTTCAAATCCTGGGTCGATATAAACAGGTTTCTGGACCCGGGCGAAGAAAGGACCCTCTCCAGGCGGGAATATTTTTCCCGGAAACTTTCGCCGGCTGGCGCCGGAGAGGGATTTTCCCCGGCGGAGCCGCTTTACAACTCCTTCAGGCTGGTTTCCCAGGGCATGAAGGAATATTCACCCAGGGTGAGGGAATGCCTGTTCGCCCCGGCTGAAAAAGACCCTTCCATGGACCCGGAATTCGAAAAACTGGCCAGGGGGATCTCTTCCGGGCTCAAATTCCTTCTTTTGCCGCTTTACAGGAGTTATATAATCGTCCCGGACGGTTTTGAGAAAAAAGAGTTCGAAATACTGGTCAAAAACATAGGCGAAGCCGGGCCTTCGCTGAAAAATTTCAACGCGGCCTTTCCTATCCTTTCCGAATCGGCTTTCAGGACCTTTTTGGGTATGCCTTACCTTAACAACCCGTTCCTGCATAAATCGGTCTGCGGGAAAAGTTCAGGGAACAACCTGATAGACGGCCGGGTCTATTCCAATTTCACGGTGGAAAAATTCTCCGCCGAAAAAGATTTTCTCCAGGAGGCTTTCCGCGCGGCCTGCCTGCATTTTTCCGTTACCTGGCGCTATTCCTTCGCCGCACGAAGGCAGAGGGACCTGCATTATCTTTATACGAGGACCTGCGGACTGAGGCTTTTCGGCGAGACCGGGATTTCCCCCGATATGGAGGACGCCGTCTCGCTTTCCAGGGAATTCAACGAAAGGCTCTCCCCGCCCAATAAAAGCTGGGGGGATTTCCTTAAAGACGGGTTCAGCCGGGAAAATCACGAGTTTATCTCGGAAAACATCGCTCTTGTAATGACGAAATATGAAAACAAGCGTTCTGATAATAACCTTTGAAAGGCCGGACTTTCTCCTTTCCTGCCTCGAGAGCTTTTTCGGGAACTCGATCCCGCCCGGGGAAATACTCGTCGGGATAAACGGCGAAGACCCGGGGTCGCTCCGGGCGCTGGGAGCTTACCGGGACAGGCCGGAATTGAAAATAATCGTTTTGCCCGGGCTTTCCAGGGGCGAGGCCAGGAACAGGCTTCTGGCGCTTTGCGCGGGCGAATTGGCGGTTTTTATAGACGACGACGTGGTGGTTCCGCGCACCTATCTGGAGGAGCTGGAAAAGCTTTCGACCGAATACCCGGAAGCGGAGGTTTTAGGGGGCGGGCAGATCGAAGGAAGCGGAAGGGCTTTTTTTGAGAGGCTCTCTTATAGGGCTTTAAGTTCTTTCTGGGGGTCCGGCGCTTACAGGAAGCGTTTTATGGAGCTCGGTGAAACCGGCCCCGGGGTTCCGGGGGATTTCATACTCTGCAATCTGGCGGTCAAAAAAGACTTTTTGAAAAAAAACGGCATAAAATTCCCGGGCAAGATAGCCAGCGCGGAAGAGAATTACCTGTTGGAGAGGGTCGGACGGGCGGGCGGTAAAATGGTGACGAGCGGAAGGTTGAACGTTTTTCATCGTCATAGAACCGGCCTGAAAGCCTATATAAGGCAGGTTTTTTCCTTCGGCAGGGGGAGAGGGCAGCTTTTCGGGGCTACGGGCGATTTCCCGGGCTTTTCCGCGCTCCCCGCCGCTTTCGCCCTCCTCATCCTTTTTCTTCTGGTCTGGGACCCCCCGGCGGCGGCGGACCTTTTACTGGCCTATTCCGCCGCGGACCTTCTTTTCTCGCTATCGGCCGGGGAAAGCCTCGCGGAAAAACTGTCGCTCTTTTTTCTTTTTCCCATAACTCATTCCGCGCACGCTCTCGGCGTTCTTTTCGGCCTGGCCGAGGAACTGCGTTCGGGCGAGACTAAAAAAAGTCTTTAAATTTTAAACGCCTTTTTTCTGAATTCCGAGATCAGGGCGCCGTTCTTTTCCCCGTCGGCGCTTCTGAGATAAAGATAGCACTTAACTTCCAGGGAAAGTCTCAGGGCGCAGTAGAACCTGGACAGGGATATCCGAGCCAATCCCGACAGGTCGCGTAAATTAAATTTCAAGAGGAATTCGGCCATCTGGGGGACGCCGTACCCGACTACGAGCGGCAGGAAAAGTTTTAAAAAAGCTCTTGGAAAGCTTATTTCTTTTATTCCCGGCTTCCCGCTTTTTTCCACGAAGACCAGGAAATTCAGTTTCCTCTTCTTCTTCTCGGTCTCAAAAAGACTTTTGTCCAGGGAATATTTCGTCTTCCCGTCGAGACGGCTTATTTTTCCGGAACCGTCCGGCGCGGACCCGTTCACGGAGATCCTGAGGGGGAGCGGATATAAATTAAGCTCCGAGTCCAGGAGAGTTACATCGTCAGAAATAAGCCTCGCTTCCCGGTTCCCTTCCAGTAAGCTTAAAAGTAGAGTGGTTTTCCCGGCCCCGGGAGCTCCGGTTACGGCCAGCGTCCTTCCGTCCAGAGAGAGGGCCCCGGCATGCAGTCTGTGGATGCCTTTGGCGTCCAGGAACTCCCCGAACCTGGAATGCATAAGGAGATAGAGCAATTCTTCCAAATGTCCTTCATCCCCGGAGTTTATGACGAAAATGCCTTTCTTGAAATTGCAGTGGCAGCTGAGCAGGTCGCCGTAGGTTATAAGCCGTAATCCGGCCCTGGTAAGGTAAACGCTGTATCTGGAGTTTTTGAAAAGAAGAGAGGCGGAGTTGGGCCGCGCGGGGGGAGAAAGTCTCGCGTAGACTACGGTGGCGGGGCTTTCGGGCCGCAGGGTGGGCGGCGCGGCGAAATCGGCAAATTTATCCCGCGCCGCCGCCAGGAGCGGTTCCGGACCGTCGAGGGTCAGGTAATGGCCGTAAACGTCGAAATATAATTTATTTTTTTGCATTTTTTTTAAGGAAATCCAGGGTCCCGGCGAAATTGGCGGCATTGTCGGTCTTAAGCGCTACGGCGTCCCTGGGGAGTTCGCAGATAAATTCGGTCAGCATTATCCCCGGGCCTATCTCGACGAAAACCCTTACTCCCGCGGCCAGCATGTTTTCCAGCGTTTCCTGCCAGTATACCCT
>Ga0066637_10002370_pt1 | contig 12559 bp, 11 predicted proteins | sample CryGeyCG2014_020_FD_62737 | JGI IMG/M metagenome (GOLD analysis project Ga0066637, IMG submission 62737) | Groundwater microbial communities from aquifer - Crystal Geyser CG08_land_8/20/14_0.20 | ecosystem: Environmental > Aquatic > Deep subsurface > Groundwater | place: USA: Utah: Grand County...
TTATTGCTTTAACCACCCCATTATAATCAAATATAACTGCCCTTATCATAATTTTTTATATTTATTCTTTTGTATTATAACACGATTTATATGCTTTTACATTTTTAAGACAACCAATTATTTTATCATTTTGTTCTGGTTTCCCAATTGTTAATCTCAGGGAATTTTCTTCTTCATAATATCGCGGCCAAAGAAATCTTTGGCTCGAACCTCGTCCTGGCTTTCGGGAAAGTCCGCCCTAATCTAAATTTTCGCCCACAAAGTCACTGGTTTGCCATACCCAGCGCCAGAGAAAAAATCCGAGAAATTTCTGAAAGTTGTGTATTGGTAGCCCCACGGGGAATCGAACCCCGATTACCGGCTTGAAAAGCCGATGTCCTAACCGTTAGACGATAGGGCCACAGATTGGAGTTTTCGTTTTAACTCTGCTCGGATAATACCAGATTTTTTGATTGTAAGCTCACGTTGGCGTGCCTGCTTTTTTGTTGCGTATGCTTCTGTATGTATAATTTTATACGGTCGGAATACCTTCGTAGATCTGACACTTCCGGCATTGTGCTTTTGCAAACGTTTTAGGACATTCTCAGAACTCCCAATATACCACCTACCAGTTTGAGTACTTTCGAGAATATAGATATAGAACATAATTTGTACCATGGCTTACCCGGCGGAGCCGAGTCCGCCTCTGGCGGAAAAAGCCGATGTCCCGCCTGCTTCGCCTGAAGCGAAGCTTTGGCGGGCAGGCCTAACCGTTTCCCGCTCTACAGCGGGATCCACCTTCCTTTATCTTAGACTCGAAGGTGGCGGGAAGACGATAGGGCCAAGTACATTTTTTATACTGCCTGATTGTTTAATAAGGGTCAATAGCAAAAAAATGCCCTGACTGATGAAAAATCATTCAGTCAGGGTTCGCGCTGCGCATCAGTAACCGGCGCGATTATTTGTTCATTGTTGGGACGGGATTAGAACCCGCAAAAGAACTATCTCTAGTATACTACTAATCCCTGAATTCTTTGATCTTGAATGGATTACCAATACCGGTTGAGCCATGCGATCTTTTTAACATCCTGGAAAAAAGCCAAATCGCACCGACGACTACAACAACTGACCCAATTGCCAAAGCGACCAATTCGCCATTGCTTAGCTCCATTTTTTCCTCCTTGAATTTTTAAAGCAATTTTTGTTATTAAACTCTAGCAAATCAAACAAAAAAGGCAAGAGAAAAGACTGCCGAGATTTCGACAGCCTTTTAAAAAACAACTAATGGTGTTTTGAGTTTACCTGATATAGAGTCAGATCTACTTTGGCACGCAAGGCACTAAATGCCTGAAAGGTGCTTTCCCGTAGGACGGGTTTAAGCGCCAGAATCGCCGGCATTGAAAACCAACCAAAGCCCCGGTGCTGGGTACAGAGATTAATCTCTTTAATTGTTGCGCAGTCCACTAAGTAGTAGATCGACTCATATGAGTCGTACCCATTGTAGCGACTACCTGGCCATTCTTGTATCGACCTTCGATACCGATACACTTCCGTCTGAATACTACTGATTTTAATACCCGCTTCGGCCCAGCTGCCTTTGGGTAAAATAAATTTCGCCTTATCTTTCGAATCCGGCTCTGGCGTGGCGCCAAGGCATTCCCACTGGTTCGAAAAATGAACCTTGAGAGAACGTTGAAATAAAAGAAATTCAACCTCATACCTTGCTAGCTTTACATTGAGTTGACTGCTCCAGATTATTGCTCGATAAACTCTGACCACTCTTGGTTTTTTTAAAGTGCGTGAGGACACAATAAAACCTCCTTGTTTGTTTTAAAGATTACTTTTTGCATTATTTTTATTTAACAGACAAATATTAATTTAAAGGGCAACCATTGTCAACCCCGCTAGAGTTTTGATTAATATAATTTTCAAAAAATTGCTAAGTGTTTGCTTAGAAAGTGGCGCGGGGTTAATCTATATAAATATGAATATACTGGGAATTGCCCCGCCATGCGGCGGGGTCCGCCTATGGCGGAAAACCATATTAAAATTTTCTAAAGTAAAAAATGACAGATCACAAGTATGAAAATTCTGGGAATTGAAACCAGCTGTGATGACACTTCTGTTGCCGTGGTCAAAGCGGAAAAGAAAAAACTGCAAGTTTTAAGTTGCGTTACAGCTTCCCAAATTTTAGTTCATCAAAAAACTGGGGGCGTGGTGCCAGAAGTCGCGGCGAGGGAACACGCGGCTGTGATTATACCAACCCTGATTGCGGCTATAAAAAAAGCTGGCTTGGAATTAAAAGATATTGACGCCCTGGCCGTAACAGCCGGGCCTGGTTTGGCCACGGCCTTAATGGTCGGCGTGGAAACTAGCCGTACTCTAAGTTTTGCCACTGGCCTTCCTTTGTTTGCCGTAAACCATATTGCCGGTCATTTAGCCAGTTGTTGGCTGAATGAAAAAATTCCCAGTTTGCCCGCCCTGGCTTTGGTGGTTTCCGGCGGGCACACGGAATTATTGTGGCTGTCAGAAAATCCCAGCAACCATTCCTGGAAAACCACAAAATTAATCGGCAAAACCAGGGATGACGCGGCCGGCGAAGCTTTTGACAAAAGCGCCAAGCTTTTGGGCTTGCCATATCCTGGCGGACCGCAGATTGCCAGGCTGGCTGAAAAAGGCCAACCCATTATTGATTTGCCCAGACCCATGCTTAACGAGGAAAATTTTGAATTCAGTTTTTCGGGTTTAAAAACTTCGGTCATGTATTATTTGCGGGACAAGCCAAGACTGGATTTTCAAGCCCGGGCTAATTTGGCGGCTTCAGTCCAAACCGCGATTGTGCAAGTTTTGGTCGGCAAAACTTTAAAAGCCGCGGAAAAATTAAAACCCAAAAACGTTTTGCTGGCAGGCGGTGTTGCTGCCAACGAAAAATTAAGGAGTGATCTGCAAAACGCTTTACCGAAAAATGGTTTTGAATTATTTATTTCACCCCAGGCTTATACCACGGACAATGGCGCCATGATTGCCACGGCCGGTTATTTTCAATTTTTAAACCACCAAAAATCTCACTGGCAAACCTTAAAGATTAATCCGATTTGGGAATTAGGGAGATAATAGCCAAATCATTACTCTGGGGGCAGGGCTGGCACAACCGTTTTGAATTCGGTGTTGGCGGTTTTATCTTGATATTTTTTTGCAGTTGTGCTAGCTCTAATAATAGAGCGGGTTATTAAACATTTTAAGATATTAACGAACTTGTAAATAAAACTCTTTAGAAACATTAAAAATAAAGACTAAAAAAGAATTTTGAAAAACAAGGAGGTGAGTAAAACATGAGGGTGAGTCTCCTTAAATTAAGGTACCAAAGAAACCTTTTAATGAGCATGCTCGTAAACGTTATAATTTGTGCTGTCTTGACTGGCTTTTTTCTTTTGCAACCCCCAGAGGAAACCTTTTTGATTTCCATTGCCCAAATCCAGGCCATCAGTCATGATCTGCGGATTGATTCAACGGCCTACTGGGCAGGAACTGGCCTTTTGGGTTATCCATCCCGAGGCAAGCGCGGGCATAATGCGGGGCAAAACCTTGCCAGAGGATTTAAGGTGGTAAACCAAACAAGCTTACCTGTGTCCGTAGCTATGAAATCAATTTTATCAAATCATGCGCCAAATAAATGGATTGACCGTGTTGCAGTATTGTCTGTCAAAGGACCTGATGATTTTGAACAATTATTGGGTGGTCTGCAAGGCGATGCTTGGCCAGTTGCCAACAACAACGAACCAAGCCCATTGAATATAAATAGAGCCATAGCCAGAACTTTAAAATTTTTTCTTTTTGCTCATCAGTTCAACAAGCTTTTACTGGATAAGCCGGCTTATATAATTTGGCATCCGATTAAATGGCCTGATAAGGCTCGTTGGGCCGGAATTGACAGCGCCCTAGTTGTGGCGAGGATCATTATAAACGCCAGCGGCGGTATTCTAAACAAAAAGGCGGGCTAGACTGCGTTATTATCAGCGAGGAACCCCAAGGTTATGGTTTTAAAGAGTCGTTCGTACAAATGTTGCGAGAAGGATCGTTTTTCGCCGCAGAACATCAAGGCCAAAGGGTTGCTTCAATTATCGAAATCAAACATTATTTTTGTTTGAACTGTCCGCAGTTTTCCCAAGCTAAGGGCAGTGTCGTTGTTTCTTTTTCCAAATAAGATGTCAGTCTCTCCCGAGATTCGACATCTTTTTTAAAACCAATCCGGCTTGGGAGTTGGGGAGATGAATAATAAACACTCAACTAGTCAAATTCCTCTCTCTCCTATAAAGGAGAGGGATTGAGGGTGAGGTTGATTAATAATCTTTTCCTAATAACCCTCCTGCCTCCCGTCCGCTACGAGTCATGTAGCGAGTCGGGCGGGTCGCCAAACAAAGTTCGGCGGGCAGGTACCCCCGCTATGCATACCCTCTCCCAGAGGGAGAGGGGGTAAAGGAAAACACCCGTTCAAAAATTCGGGTATTTTTAAAATTACGTGACATCACAAGCTTCTTCAAATACCCACATTGATAGCCGTGCAAACATGAAAAAAACTAGGGTGCCAACACCACACAAAAACAAATTGAGAAGAGTTGCCTTGTCCTAAAATAAACAGCCAACGCTTACCAAGGTAAGTATCCAGAAAAAAGCACACATAAAAATAAACACAAAGGTCAGGACTAGGAAAAACACTGTACTTATGCCCAAAAAGAGCTGTTTTATCATCTTTTTCCTCCTACTTTTTGTATTGACATCCTACCTTTACCAGATTTGTAATCAAGTTTAAATTAAATTATCGGGTTAATTGGCTAAGCAATCACCAGCCTGGTAAACTAAAGGCAGAAGTAGTAAAATCCAAAGTCGCTATATGGCCAATGAAGCATACAACCATTTAGGCATTGAAGAGCCAATTTATAAGCGCTGGGAAGCGAGCGGCTATTTTAGTCCCGATGGCCTGCCAGGTAAAAGAAAAAAGGCTTTTTCAATTAGCATGCCGCCGCCCAATGTTACGGGCGAACTGCACCTGGGCCATGCCACTGGCATAACCATTCAGGATATTTTGATTCGCTACCATCGAATGAACGGCGAAAAAACTTTGTGGCTGCCGGGCACAGACCATGCCGGCATTGCCACGCAAATTCTGGTGGAAAGGCTTTTGCAGACTTCGGGCATTAGCCGGCACGAAATCGGCCGGGCAACTTTTTTAAAGCATGTCTGGGCCTGGAAGCAAAAATACGGCTCGCGCATAACTGATCAAATCCGCTCACTCGGCGCCTCTTGCGACTGGTCAAGAGAACACTTTACCATGGATCCGAATTTAACCCAGGCCGTACAAAAAGCTTTTATTACTTTGTTTAATGAGGGTTTGATTTATCGGGGCGAGCGGCTGATCAACTGGTGCACGCGCTGCCAAACGGCTTTGTCAGACCTGGAAGTTAAGCACAAAGATGTGCCTGGTCATCTTTACTATATTAGGTACGGCCCATTTACCGTTGCCACTACCCGGCCAGAAACCAAGGTCGGGGATACGGCCTTGGCAATTAACCCCAAAGACGCCCGCTATAAAAAATATGTCGGCAAAAAGATTTCTTTTGAAACAGAGCTGGGGACTTTAACTTTGCCCGTGATTGCTGACAGGCTGGTGGATCCAAAATTCGGGACTGGGGTGGTTAAAGTTACGCCAGCGCATGATCCGGCTGACTGGGAAATGGGCGAAAGGCACAAACTGCCGATCAAGCAGGTGATTGGCGAAGATAACCGCATGACCAAGTTGGCCGGGCCTTACGCGGGCATGTTGGCGACTCAAGCTCGGGACAGGATTGTTGCTGACTTGCAGGCCAAGCATCTTTTAATCAAAATTGAACTCTACACTTCCAGCGTGCCGCATTGCGACCGCTGCGGTTCAATTGTTCAGCCTTTGGTTTCCAAACAGTGGTTTTTGAAAATCGCGCCTTTGGCCAAACCCGCCCTGGCCGCGGTAAAATCCGGAAAAATTAAATTCGTGCCCCAGCGCTTTGAAAAAATTTATTTCCACTGGATGAAAAACATCCGCGACTGGTGCATTTCCCGCCAACTTTGGTGGGGCCACCAGATTCCGGTCTGGTATTGCACGGATCATCTGGGCAATAAACAAAACTGCCCGGCCATGGCCTCGGTTGACATGCCGAAAAAATGCAAATGCGGCGACACGCACTTTGTTCAAGACCAAGACACGCTGGATACCTGGTTTTCATCCGGGCTGTGGACTTTTTCCACCCTGGGCTGGCCCAACCAGACCAAAGATTTAAAAACTTTCCACCCGACCTCGGTCATGGAAACCGCCTGGGATATTTTATTTTTTTGGGTGGCCAGAATGATCATGTTTTCTTTGAAATTTGCCAAACAAGTGCCGTTTAAAACGGTTTTCATTCATGGGCTGGTTTTGGATAAAGACGGCAAAAAAATGTCCAAGTCCAAAGGCACGGGCATTGATCCCTTGCCCATGGCCGAGAAATACGGCACTGACGCCATTCGTTTAAGTTTGGTTCTGGGCACCACTGCTGGCCAGGATTTCAGATTAAGCGAAGAAAAAATCGCCGGTTACCGAAACTTTATCAATAAGCTATGGAACATTGGCAATTTTGTGGACCGGCAAATGAAAGTGATCTCCTCGCCAACCTCCCCACCTGCCCGCTTGCCCCGCGATGGCGGTGGAGGAGGGGTACCCCGAGCGTCAGTCGAAGGGCGGGGTGGTGGGAGATCTTTAGCTGACCGGTGGATTTTGCATAAACAGCAAATTTTGATAAACCAAGTAACCGAGCATTTGCAGAAATTTCGTTTTTCCGATGCTGGCCAGGCTTTATATGATTTTATCTGGCACGATTTGGCTGATTGGTATGTGGAAATCCAAAAGATCCAACCGAATTCCAAAGTTCTGCTGGAGGTTTTCCAAAATTGCCTGAAACTACTGCATCCTTTTGCGCCATTCATTACCGAGAGCTTGTGGCAAAGACATAATAAAAAAGAAATGCTGATTATTTCTGCTTGGCCAAAAACCAGAAAAGTAAAGCCTGGCGCGAACAAGGAATTTTCAAAAATTCAAAAATTGGTGGTGGCCATGCGCAATGTCAGGGCGATTCATAAAATTACGCCCCAGGAAAAGCTGCCGGTCTACATTACCGGTTCGGGCCTGAAGCAATTAACTGCCCAGAAAGACTTAATTGAAGCCTTGGCGCGGGTGATTGTGGTACCAACTGCCAAACTTGAACAAAAAGCTCATGGCCACGAGGCCGGAGTTAATTTCTGGTTGGAACTGCCCCAGGACAGCTTGGAGCACATTCACAAAGAAGTCGCCAACCTGAAAAACTATATCCAAGCCCAGGAAAGCAAACTAAAAAACTCAAATTTCACAAAAAACGCGCCGGCTGCTGTGGTGGAAAACGAAAGAAAGAAGCTGGCCGAAGCCAGATTCAAGCTTAAACAATTAATGAATTAATAGTATGAGAGGCGAATATCTGCGTACGGAAAGGCAAATGTTAGAAGTAATTGATAAAGAAAGCAGCGGTAATGAAACTTTTGACGAGGAAATTATTGGCGGTTGGCGGAAAAGCAGACTAAAAGAAAAAAATTTTATACTCAACGACGACTATCCCGCCGATGAAGTTCGGACTGATATGGAAGAATGCGAAAGTTTGGAAAAAAACTATTTTGAAAGAGAGGGCGCGGGGGCTACAGGCTTGCATTTTGGGGTAATGGAAGGTATAGAACTGTACGACTGGCTTGGGCCAAACGCTTCTGTAATTTTTACCTCCAAATACGATGACATTAAAAATGGCGTGGATCTTTTAGTGCAATTCACAGATGAAAATGGCGAGATTACTTATTTAGCCATTGATGTAACCGCCAATGACGACCCGACCAAATTAACCCAAAAGCTCCAACGCTCTATTGAGGATTTAAAAAGAGGCAAATTATCAAAAGTCAAATATTTTGCTCCCCCAAAAGGCGCGGAAACGTTTAAAATTGAGGGCAAAAAAGCCGGCATTAATGTTCCGCGCGCAGTCATTGGCGCCAACACCGAAAATACGCAAAAAATGATTGGGAAGTTCGCTGCAGTCTATAAGCAGGGGGGCAGAAAAAATCTGGGCAACTATGAATTGCAACATGCTTTGATGGAAGAAATCGAGGCCCAGCTTTTATACCAACTTCAAACAGCCATTGAAACCCTAGACAAAAAATTTGGCCAACAACTCCCTGCGGAATTAATCTGCAAGGACTTAAAAGAATGGGAAACAAACATAGATATCGAAAACTTAGGACTATTAAGCGATGAACAAGCCCAGGAGCTTAACAAAATTGTTTCTGATTATCAAAAAGAAATAGGCATTGTTCCGGATAATTATGGCAAAAACATTAAGCTGCTGGCTCGTGCTTTGGGCGTAATTAATTCCATAAGAAATGAAAAGGGCGCTAGTTCAGAAACCAGCGCCCATCAAAATGATGCTACTTTTAGAAAACTGTCTCGCCCCAGAACCGCTGCCTAGATTTTTTTCCCGCTTTTTCTTCAAGCCCGTAATGGCTGAATGAAAATTTATACTTTCTCCATCAGGCATAATTACTGGCACGCCCCGCCCTTTTTTATTTTTGGGAGGAGCATGTTTCTGTTTTATTTTTTTGTTTGTTGCCATTAATCCACCTCTTTTGTTTTAACCAATGAGACCCTAACAAAAAACCCATAACCCGTCAAGGGTTTGACCAGCACCACTTTCTAAGAATAGTTGTTGTGGTCATAAATTTTAGGTTTTAAGGAATTCTTAAACCATAAACCTAATAACCATAACGATACCTCTGTCCGCCTCTGGCGGAGAGGTCCACAACCAAAACCAAACCTCTACAAAAAAGTGGTGCTGGGCTTGACAAGATTTTTAAAAGGACAATACTGATGGTTGCCATATAAAAACCAAAAAACGCCCTTTCCCGCAAAACCACGCACGGCCCACCATAGAAAGGGGTGAAAACATGCGCACCAACAACATTTCTTTGCGGCCAAACCCTTTGGCACCAATCGGACCTGACCGTAAGATAAAAAGAGATATCTGTAATCAACTACTGGCAATGCACTTTACAAAGCCAGATGCTGGAAAAACTATCTCCTTGGAACACGAAGGGTTTGTAGGCAAGCTTGAGCGGGTGGTCGATACTGACAGTCTGTGTATCATTATTGATATCGACCCAAAAAAGCTAAGCTGATCAAGGTGGTTTGCTAAAAATAACGGACGTTCAAACAACAACGCCCGCTTTTATTTTATTCTATTTTTTCAAAAACCTCATCAACCGTGGTAATACCTTCCAGGGCTTTTAGTAATCCATCCTGCACCATGGTAATCATGCCATACTTGGCGGCGATTGCACGGATATCATATTCTGAAACCTGGGTTGAAAGAATTATTTTTTCAATATCAGAATTCATGGTCAACACTTCATATATGCCAATTCGGCCTTTGTAGCCAATGCTCTGGCATTTATCACAGCCCTGGCCTTTATAAAAATGCAGATCATCTAAATTTATTTTCTCGCCGCTATTGGTTGGAATTTTTGAAAGGGTTTCTTTGATCCTTTCCATCGTTTCCTGGCTGACAGTGATTGGGATTTTGCAGGACTGACAGATTCTTCTGACCAGACGTTGACCGATTATGGCATTCAGGGCTGGCGCTAGTAAAAAAGCTTTGACGCCCAAGGCTAAAAGGCGGGGAATGGCCCCGGCCGCGTCATTGGTATGTAAAGTTGATAAAACCAGATGTCCGGTTAAAGCGGCATTGACGGCGATTTCTACAGTTTCACCATCCCGGACTTCGCCAACCATGACAATGTCCGGATCTTGCCGCAAAATCGAACGCAATCCTTTGGCAAAAGAATAATCTTTTTCTTCGTCAACCTGGCTTTGGTTCACTCCATTCAAATGATATTCAATCGGGTTTTCCAGGGTGATAATGTTGATTTCTGGCTTGTTTAAGGTAGTTAAAAAAGCGTATAAGGTCGTGGTTTTACCAGAACCTGTCGGGCCAGTGGTCAGAATCATGCCGTTTGGCCGGCGAACCTGCTTCCGGATAATTTCCAGGGCTTTGCCCCGCATGCCAAGGTCGTCGATTTTCAAACCCAGGGCCGATGACATTAAAAGTCGCATGACCGCGCTTTCGCCAAAAGCCGTCGGCAGGGTGGAAACGCGGACATCAATAGTTTCTTTTTCTAAATAAATGGTAAGGCGGCCATCCTGCGGCTTTTCAATAATGTTTAATTTCAAATGGGCCAAAAGCTTGATGCGGGAAATAATTTTTTTCCAGTCCTCCACCGGCAGATGAGCAATTTCGTGAAGTACGCCGTCAATCCTGTAGCGGATCATAACTTCTTTTTCTTCGGCTTCAATATGAATGTCAGAGGAGCGGGAAATAATAGCACCAGCGATTAAGAGAGTAATGACCTGGGTCAGAGAAACCTCTTTTAATTTTTCATCAATATCGTGGATGGTTTTCAAATTCTGCTTGAAGTTTATTATATCCTCCGGACTGATTTGCACTCCGGCCGTAAATTTTTTAATTTTGGGCACGGCCGCGTAAAGTTTGACCGCCAAATCGAAACTGTGTTCGGAAATCAAATAGGGGACAATGCTGACTTTGGCGTCAGCCGTAAGGTTTTCCATAAAATTAATTACCTGGTCATTGGCCGGATCAACAGCGCCAATACGAACCTCGTTGCCCTCCCGAAAAAAAGCAATGACTTTTAAATCCCGCGCCACGCCTTCCTGGATCATGACCAAAATTTCTGGCGCAATGGGAAAGCCCTTCAAATTAATGTAACCAAGGCGCAACTCATCGGCGTGGCGCTGCACGGCCCGCTCCTGATCCTTAATGCCGATCTCAACCATTTTTTCCTTAAATTTTTCCTGCGCCTCTTCAGGCGCGACCTGCAAATGCTGTTTTGAAGACATAACTAATAACAGTATAGCCTGAATTCAGCTGAACTTAAAGCTAAAAACTATTTATTCCCCAGCATTTCCAGGCCCAGACGCAGCTGGGCCTCGGCATCGCTTAAGGTCCCTTCTGCCAAATGCCATGACAAATCATGGGCCGTACCCTGGGGCTGCAGGCTGGCAAAAATTTTTAGGCCATTTACAGACAAATGGGTTTGAGCCAGAATTGTCACCCCGCCTTTGGGTTCTTCGTAAATTACAGCAGTAATCATGGCCTTGGGCGTGTTGACAATCAGCTCATCTAAAACTCCGGGCAGGGAAATGGGCGTGGCGCCGGCGCGTTCAAAATCCGCCCGATTCAAAACCGCCCAGACTAATTTGCCGTCTTCGGTTGCCCTAAGCCTGGCCAAGGCCCGGCCCCATAATTTTAAGACTGACAAGGATTTAGCTTGAAACAAATGCTTAATAATTTCTTCTCGCCTAGCACCGGCCGCCATTAGTTCTGAAGCTAGATTCAGGGATTTTGGCGTAACTGTTGAGCTCTGAAAACTTTTGGTTTTGGCAATCATACCAGCCAGCAAGGCCGTGGCCACGTCACTATTCACAATGTTCGGATCAATTTCTTTGATTAAACCCGCCACAATCTCCGAAACCGAGGTGGCCACCAAGTCTACCACATTCACCTGGCCAAAATGCTCGTTAGCCGGGCTGTGGTCTATATTAATAACCGGGGTGGCGTAAAAAAATTCCGTGTTCTGTTCAAACAGACTGCCCATGTGATCCAGGTCCTGGCAATCCAAAGTTATAACGCAATCAAATTCCGGCTGACTGGTGCTGGTGGAAATATCCGCGTGCTGATAAAATCCGGCTTTAGGCGTTAAATAAATGTTTAACTTATTGTCTTCGGTGCTGTAAGAAAGTTCAGAAATCGGTGCTTTTTTAAGATCCACTGAAATCACAAACTTTTTTAAATTGGCCAGATTTGTGGCAATCTCCCCGCTTTTTGGCAAAAAGCCGTGGCTTTCCGGCAGTTCCTGGTCAGAGCCAACCACCCGCACGGTCTTACCCAAATTGCCTAAAACTAAATGCAGGGCCACGCCACTGGAAATGGCGTCAGTGGAAAGCACCCGCGGCAAACAGACCAAAATATTCTTGGCTTTTTTCAGCAATTCCGCGGCTTGTTTTAAACTGTCTTCGGACATAAACAATAATCAAGATTTTGGGGGTAGTCAATGAATTTACAACGCCACGAATAGTTCGTCAAGGCAAGATAAATCCGGGCAAAAAATTTTTGTTTTAATTGGTTGAATGATAAAATCTAGGTGCTTATGCCCAAAAGCTTTTTAATCAAAAACCAATCTGAATTAAAAAATATTGCTAAACAAGTTTTGACTAAAAAGCCTAAATTACTTGCCCTGACCGGGCCTTTAGGCGCTGGCAAAACCACTTTAGCCCGGGTAATTGGCAAACAACTAGAAATTAAACAGGCTTTGACCAGTCCGACTTTTGTGCTGGAGCAGGTTTCGTTATAGCCCATAAAAACTGTTAGCCAAACTGAAGCGGATAGCCCATAAATCGGTTAGTGTGGTGCCATATGACTATGGCAACCAA
>Ga0066637_10002373_pt1 | contig 12548 bp, 16 predicted proteins | sample CryGeyCG2014_020_FD_62737 | JGI IMG/M metagenome (GOLD analysis project Ga0066637, IMG submission 62737) | Groundwater microbial communities from aquifer - Crystal Geyser CG08_land_8/20/14_0.20 | ecosystem: Environmental > Aquatic > Deep subsurface > Groundwater | place: USA: Utah: Grand County...
GTATGATATAGGGGATATTTTCCCTTAATTATATCACAAAAAGGCTAATTTTACGACGAGAAAATTAATTTTCAAAGAGCCCTTTTGGAACTTATTAGACCCAATTTTCTATACGCTACCCAAATTTTGTCTTATATTTATAATCAAGAACATTATCTGCATAAACCAGACCATTTTTAATCAGGTGCGCGTTTAAAAAAGTCCTATTCCATAGATAGAGATAGCAAAGTAAATTATTTTTTTCATCATATTTCACATTATCAAATTTCAAAAACACCTTTTGCCCCTGGGTTTTTTCTCTTAAAAAATGAACTGCCTCTTCACTTTTTTCTGGTTTTTCTTTCACTCCCAATAACTTGATTTTTAATCCATTATTTAAAATCAAAGTTTCCGGGGAAATTATCTCCTTTACACTATAGTATCTTTCTCTTTCGTAATGGACACTATCTATTTTTGAACCAAATCTCAGCTTTTTAATGTCTATTTTTTTGTCGAATTTTATCGGGTCTTTAAAAATATAGGGCAATTTTTTAATTTCTTCTTTAAAGTCTACTTTCGGTTTTTCCTGGCTGATTATTTCAAAATTCGCATCTTGTTGTTTTGCCCCCAATTTTTCTTTTATGACTGGCAAAAAATCTTCATTTACTTCATATCCGATAGAGTTTCTATTCAAATTTTTAGCCACCAGAGAAGTTGTCCCGCTTCCTAAGAATGGGTCAAGCACGGTATCGCCTACAAAACTGAACATTTTAATAAGGCGCCTTGGCAATTCTTCAGGAAACATTGCGAGATGTTTATCCTGCTTTGCACCAGAAAAATTCCAGTGTCCTATAAAATATTTATTCCATTCTTCCTGTGTTAGTTTTGATTGTTCTTTAATTTCTCTCGAAACCTTGGGTGGGTCCCCATATTTTTTAAAAATCAAAATAAATTCGTAGTCAAGTTTGATAATTCCGCTCCTTGGATAAGGAAAAGAACCCATTACTGTCGCACCGCCAGTTGTATGGCAGGTGGTAACCTTCTGCCAGATTATTGCACCCATATAATCAAAACCGGCACTTTCACAGAATTTGATTATCTCTGTGCGGATTGGAATAATTTTATATCTCCCATAATAAACAGAGCGAGCAAACTGGTCACCGATGTTAACACATAGACGACACCCCTGATATAAAACTCTATGGCATTCATTCCATACTAAATTGAGATTGTTAATATATTCTTCGTAAGTATCATTAAAACCTATCTGCTTACTATTGCCGTAATCTTTCAGTTGCCAGTATGGCGGTGAAGTAATAACGAGATGGACCGATTCATCCTGCACTTCTTTCATCCATCTCGAATCCCCAATAATTATTTTATGTAATGTTTTCATAGTGAACTGCAATGTTCCTCAAATTCACTGATGTATTGCTGAATTAGTTTCTGGTCGATGTCGAGGTTCTTTATCGGTTTCTCGCTGATTTTTATCAGGCGAGGGTCGATGTCCTCCGGCTGGATACCCTCTGCAGCACATTTGCCACAGATTGCTGCGCCAAGACTTGTGGCTTCCTGAATATTAGTAGCAACAACATTCTGATTAGGAAAAAGGGTAGAAAGAATGTTCAAATAAATCGTGTTGTTTCTGAACCCACCTTCGACATATATCGGAATATTTTGATTTGCCTCGTGTCCCAGCGCCTGTCTAATTGCAAAATATGATTGTATTGCCAGCGAGAGATTGAGTAAGGTGTAAGCACTTTTTGCATCTCTGAAAAATTCTTCTTTGTTTATAATTCGCGGTTTAGAATTTGGAAACTGACCAGAACCCTTTGTGAGTGTCGGCGTGACAAAACAGGATTTTGAGTTTATTATTTTCTTTATAAGATTTTTATCCGGTTTTAATTTGCGCGGCTCAATACTGAATTTTTTCTCTATCATATCGCTATAATGGTCGTGCTCCTGTCCCATTGCAAAGCTTGCTGACCTCGCCGGACGACCAAATGCATCAATGTAATAGAGGGTGTCTTTTCGCATATCTTCTGGAGAAAGATAAAAAGAACTGCCACCTGTCCGCCTAAGGCGAGACGAGGTCTGGTGATTAAACATAAAAACTCCCCATGTACCGGTGCTCGCAAGCACGAATTTTCCTTTTTTTGCAAGCAGATATGGAAGAAGAGAAGCATTAGAATCATGTATTCCAACTGAAACTCTGCACTCTTCAGGAAGACCTGTGCAATTAGATATATCTGGGTTTATTTTCCCCAGAATATCCCAAGGATTTGAAAATTTCTTTGGAAACCTTTTAGTAACACCCAATTTTTTAGCAACATCGCTCCAGGATTTCCCGTGGAAGTCATAGAGATATGTGTGACAACCTATACTTGTGAGTTCAACTGCTTTCTTCCCGGTGAGAACATAACCTTCATACTGCGGTAGAAAAAGTATATCTATGACTTTTTTAAACTCTGCTCTTCTTTTTGTTTTAAGCCAGAATAATTGCATACCAACACTGAGCAATTGTCCAAAAAGCGGAGTGGCAGTTTTAAGGTAAAGGTCCTGAGCAGAGCCGAGAGTAGAGTAGAACTTCTTGCGAATTTCCTCGCCCGGTTCGTGCATATAGGAAATCACTGGAAAAACAAGCTCTCCGCTATTTCCAATACAGGCAATCGTGGCTCCATAAGTGGTGGTAGAAATTACACCAATTCTGTACCGCTTACTGATTGATTTCAGCCTGTCCAGAACCCAGGCGTTCAACTCAGGGATCCTGTCACAGAGAATGCCGTCAATGAGTGCATCCCGGATCTGCGTTGATTCCTTTGAAATAAACTTTAGGTCACTGGAAAAAATTGCAATTTTTTTGTTGGTCTTGCCAATATCAAAAACAACTATGTGGTAATTCATAATAAATCGGCTCTACATTCAATTTGCTCTGAGAATATTGTCTCCGAGTTTTGCACCCATATATTTTGCAACCACAGGACACTTTGATTGCATAAGAAAGAAAATGGGCGCACGGGATTTCATGCCTTTCCTATCTTCTCAACATACTTTGCAATTATATCAACTTCAAGGTTAACCTTGTCGCCAATTCGTTTGAATCCGAGTATTGTGTTCTCAAGTGTAAAGGGAATTATAGAAACCGTAAAGGAAGAAGTTTTTGATTCCACAACCGTAAGGCTGATGCCATCAACAGCAATCGGACCCTTCTCCACAATGTATTTTGATATATGACGGATTTCAGAGGGAAGAGAAAACTCAAAAGTAGAAGCGTCCCCTTTTTGTATCTTGTTTTTAATTATTCCGACTCCGTCAATGTGCCCATTGATAATATGACCACCAAGTGGTTGATTTACTTGCAGTGGTGGCTCCAGATTCACCCTGTCCCTGATTTTCAAGTTCCCCAGCGTTGTCTTTTTCAAAGTTTCAGCAACTGCATCCACTTTAAATTCATCCCCAGCAATATCAGTAACTGTGAGACACACTCCATTCACTGAGATGCTATCACCCGCGTGCAGACCTCTTGCAAGTTTTGCCTGAATTGTAAATTCAATGGTCAATCCACTGTGAATTATATTCTTTACAACACCCAATTCTTTTATAATACCAGTGAACATCTTAACTCCTCCTATAAAAGTAGCCTGTCCCCTTTTTTATCCAAGTTTTGCCAGGACTGCGTCGAGGTTTTTCTTTGCATCCAGCATTATTTTTTCAGGGCTTTCCTTCCAGTACTCGTCGCGAAAAATCTCCACCGAAAGGAATCCCTTATAACCTTTCTCTTTGAGAATTTTTAACTCATCCACTAAAGGAATTACGCCCAGACCCGTATACAGTCTGTGTTTATCGGTTAATTGCTCCAGCGGTAGATTTTCGCAGTCATTAATATGAACAATAAATAATTTCTCAACAGGGATTGCCCTTATGTCATCAAGACTTACTCCTGATTTGTAATAGTGAAAAGTGTCCATCATTATGCCAAGATTATTACTTCCAGCAATATTTATGATTTCCATCGCCTCCTGAGGACCCGGGACATAGGGATGCATACCGATTGGTTCAAAGGCAATCTTAACCTTGTAGGGTTTAATTGCCTCTGCATAAATTTGCAGAGCACCTGCTGCTTTTTTTATCGCCTCGGGCTTACTCACTCCTGCTGGCTGGACATCGCCTGGAAAAACTAAAAGTGTATCACAGTCAATCTGTGGAGCAATCTGTGCTGCTTTTACCAATTCCTGAATGGCCTGTTCATTATCTGAAAAGGCGATAAGTGGAAACCCGCAAAGAGCTGCGGGGTCAAGTTCTGCACCCCACAGGAGTTCTTGTAATTTTACAGGAGTATTTCCTTCACTGAAAAATTTCTTTAATTTTTCATACCAGATTTCTATGCCCTCAAATTTTGCCTTGTGTCCAAAAACGATATCCTCCTGTAAAGAATACGGCATTGTTGTTGCTCCATTTATACAGGGTCGCATAATGACCTCCCTTTAGACTATTTTAACATCTCCCCAGGCACCGAGTCTATCTTTAAAAATAATTAAAATACCCAGCACACCTTTAATCTTCCTTGCGAATTCAAGCGCCCTCTTTATATCACCGACATCATTCACCATATTCCCTATTGCAGTAGCACAGGCATCAGCAAGTGCAGTAGAGCGGGAAATTACCACTGTCGCATCAGTTTTACCAAAACTCAATGATGGTCCAACCGTACCAGAAGAAGTGCATACACCCAGAGGAGTTTTTTTCCCATCAATTTCAATCGCAAGTTTATTGCTAAACTGGGAATCGCCTGCATAAATCCCCAGATTTCTCTTCTTCTGACTCTTAATGAATATGTCTCCTCCATTTTCTATGATGACTTCATCTGAGTATTTCAACAGGTCTCTTCCAACAAATTCTGCAATTGCACCTGCAACTGATGCCATAGGTCCAACGCCTGCAATCCTGCTTGCAGCAAGCATTTCCTTGATAATTGGAGGAGCAAACAAATTAAAGAACAGAGGTGCAAGACTTGTTTGAAAATTGGGGTGTTTTTTAATATATTCTTCTATCTGGGTTCGGTATTTTAATGTAAAATTAACCGCTTCTTTAGATAAATTAGTCTTTGCACAGATATAGAGATCTGTTTCCTTGACGACAACCTCAAAACCTTTGAGGTCTTCTGTTATGTAATCCCGGCGATAAATTCTCTCTTCGTGCATAAAAACCTCAGAATAATCTTTTATGAATCAGGCGTGCGACTTTTTCACCTGACAGAAACATTCCTCCAAAAATTGGACCCATTCTTGGTCCGCCGAATACAGCATTAGCTGCCATTCCTGTTACAAAAAGCCCGGGATACACCTCTTTTGTATTTTCAATTGTCTGCCTTTCCGCTTCATCTGCCCACATTGATTTCTCACCTTCTATTTTCCCGGAAGGCGTATTTAATTTTCCAACTTTGTTTTGAACAATATGACAGAGCTCAGCAGCGTGTCCTGTAGCATCAATTACAAATTTAGCTCCAATTGTAAGCGGGTCAACATGCAATTGTGCTATTTCCACTGCTGACCAGTTAATCACTATACCACAGACCTTTTGTCTTCGGATTAAAACATCCTCTGCTGAAATACCATTAAAAATTTGCACTCCACTATCAATTACACGGGATGTAAGTTTTGCAACAACCTCAACTGAATTAGATGCATAAAGGTTTTTCTTTTTTTTAAGTTTGATTCCAAACTCATCTAAGATTTTCTTTGCCTGTTCCTGAACTACAATCTTAGGAAATAACATTCCGCCACCCCATACTCCACCTCCAGTGGAAAGTTTTCTCTCAAAAATGGCGACTTTGTGTCCCTGTCTGGCAAGATAAAATCCAGCAATCAATCCAGAAGGTCCGCCTCCGACAATCGCGACCTCCACATCTAAATTGTGCAACAAATCAGCTGTGGCTTCTTCAATTATTGCACGGCTGATTTCAATTTCATTTAACATAAAACCTCACTTTTTGTGCATATTATGGACATAGTTCATCCACTCGCTACAATTATTTTGACCTTTTATCGACGTATCCCACGAAAAACAAGGTTCCCGCAGGGGTTCTTATATTATGAATTTATAAATCCAGGTCCCCCCCCTTCTTGCTTTCGTCGTAAGACCTACTCGGCAAGAAAGCAGGGGGGAAACCTTTTTGTCATATCCTTCTATTTTTTTGCCGCGGCCTTAACCTCACCCATTGCTTCTCCGGTTACTTTTTTTCCATCATCTGTAATATAAATCGCGGTTATAAATAAAGGGGCACCTGGTTTCAATGCTTTCACCGCAACTGTTTTGCTTCTTCCTTCTACAACTTTAATGGAAAGCTCTTTGTCTGTCTTCCAGGTGGGCCAGATTGGAACATCGTTTCCTTCTGCATCTGCACCCTTTGCCGTGAGGAACATTTCATCTCCGACCACAAGTTTGAAACTGCTGATTCCTACCCCGGTACCAACCGTCTCGCCTTTGTAGATGATAATTTGAGTGAGTTCTCCGGCATAACTCAACGCCACCATAAACATAACACCCAACAAAATTCCCACAACTAAACCATTTTTTCTCATAACAATCCCTCCTTGTATTTTTAACTTTTACTCCACCGCTCTATAAAATCACCTCCTTTTTTGACAAATTACTTTGAGGAAAGTTCTTATTGCGACCCACTCCCGACGTTTTTCTTCGAGCAACAAGGTTCTGCGAAGCAGGTTCTTATTGCGACCCACTCCCGACGTTTTTCTTCGACAGGAGTATGCTCTGTAAGAGGCAACAAGGTTCTGCTCTTCCAGAGAGCCTACTTCTGGCGAAGCAGGTTCTTATTCTGGTCGGGGCGACCCGATTTGAACGGGCGACCACACGCACCCCAAGCGTGTGCGCTACCAGGCTGCGCTACGCCCCGATGAAGGTGTCAGGTCTTTGTCAAGACCTGACACCTTCTATTCGTTGTTTCATTTTTTCCAGTAATTCGTATGGGATATCAAGCGTGCCCATCAGAATGCGTTCCTTTGCCAGCCCATGGCAATCGGTGCCGCCAGTGACCAATAAATTATATTCCTTTGCTATTTCTTTCAGATGAGTGATTACATTATTTCTATGTTCAGGATAATAAACCTCAATTCCATCAAGTCCGTTTTTAACCAGGCGATGGATTAGATTATCGACAAAATCTAAGTTAAGCAAGCCCGGATGAGCAATTACTGCAATCCCTCCTATTTCCTTTATAATTTGCGCTGCTCCTTCTGGGTTCAACTGATACTTTGAAACATAGCAGGGTTTATTGTTTCCAATGTATTGGTCAAATGCCCGGTTAATTGATGAAACGCATCCTTCTTTCACCATTGCCTGTGCGATGTGAAGCCTGCCAATCGATTCAGTGGATGGGGCAAATTCCTGAACATCTTCCATATCAAGAGAAATGCCATACTGTTTTAACTTTTCAATAATCTTTTCAGCTCTCTTTACCCTTGCCACAGAAAGGTCATCAAGTTTTTTCTGGAAATCCTGACTCTGCCAGTTAATAAAATAACCTAACATATGTATTTCCAGTTCTTGTTTTTCCTCTGTCCATTCAGCGCTAATTTCAATGCCGGGAACAATTTCAATATCATATTTCTTTGCCTGCTCTATTGCTGGGCCAATACCGGCAACCGTATCATGGTCAGTGATTCCAATTGCTGCGAGCCCGATGCTATGCGCATAATCCACAACTTCCTCAGGCGAGAATGTTCCATCACTCTTATTTGTATGCACGTGCAAATCAATTTTTTTCATGTTTTAGCTAAATTTTCAAATCTGGTGAACCTGCCCAACCATGCAAGATTAATTTTTCCCACAGGCCCATTTCTCTGCTTGCCTATTATAATCTCAGCCAATCCCCTGACTTTCTCATTATCCGGATGATAAGCCTCTTCCCTGAACACGAAGGCAACCAGATCCGCATCCTGCTCAATTGCGCCTGATTCTCTTAAGTCGGAAAGTCTGGGTCTGTAATCTTCTTTCCTCGTTTCAACTGCCCGGCTCAATTGAGAAACTACAATGAGAGGAATATTCAATTCTCTCGCCAGGGACTTGAGAGACCTTGAAATCTCCGAGACTTCCTGCTGTCTGGATTCAACTTTTTCATGGCTCTGCATCAACTGCAAGTAGTCAATAATCACTAACGCAATATCATGTTCTGCTTTCAGTCTTCTTGCCTTTGCCCTCACTTCAAGAACGCTAATACCTGGCGTATCATCAATAAATATTGGCGACTCAGAAAGCCTGCTTGCCGCAGTTGTCAGCGGATGCCAGTCCTCTTCGCTCAAGAATCCTGTCCGTAACTTGCTCATATCCACCCTGGCTTCAGAACACAGCATCCTCTGGACAAGATGGTCCTTTGACATTTCTAAACTGAACATTGCTACAGGTTTTTTTTCCTCTATAGCAACATGGGTTGCAATATTCAAACATAGAGATGACTTACCCATTGAGGGCCTTCCGGCAATAACTATGAAATCTGCTGTTTGAAGTCCACTTGTCATCAAGTCAAAATCTTTGAATCCTGTTGCCAGGCCTGTAACATGTTCTTTTCGATGATAAAGAGATTCAATGTACTCAAAACTGTCTTTTACTAACTGTTTGATGGATATAAATCCCTGTCCCATTCTATCCTGTGTGAGTCCAAATATCAAAGACTGGGCCCTGTCAATTAATGCATTGGCATCTCCCTCTTCATACCCCATCTGGACAATCTGCGATGAGGCATTGATAAGGGAACGCAGCATTGATTTCTCTTTTACAATTTTTGCATAGTATTCAACATTTGCAGCGGTTGGAACAGCATCAAGTAAAGATGTCAGATATGTAGCACCGCCTATCTTCTCAAGAATTTCCCCCTTCCTCAATTCATTCGCCAGTGTAACAAGGTCAATGGGTTCACCTCTGTCATAAAGACTTGCTATCGCTCTGTAAATTTCCCTGTGTGCATCCTTGTAAAAATCTTCCTCATTAAGTATCTCTATAACCTTTAAAATTGATTCCTTCTCTAACATCATCGAACCAAGGACAGATATCTCTGCTTCTAAATTTTGTGGCGGTATCTTCTCCATCATTTTTTCGCTCCATTTACTCTTTAACGACCCAGATTTTAATATGCGCTTCCACTTCAGGATGAATCCTGACCGGTATGGTGTAAATTCCAAATTCTCTAACGGGCTGGGCAATTTCTATTTTTTTCTTATCTATCTCCACGCCTTTTGCTAATAGCTCTTCCGATATATCAGCAGGCGTAATTGAACCAAACAATTTATTTTCCTGTTCTGTCTTGCGGGCGATTGTGCAGGATAAAGATTCGATTTTGGCTTTTAATTCTTCTGCTTCTTTTTTCTCTTTTTTCTTCGATGCTTCTTCTCTTTTCTTTTCTTCTTCAAGTTTCTTAAGATTTTGCGGCGTTGCAAGAAAAACCAACCCTTCAGGAATGAGATAATTACGAGCATGGCCATCTGCAACATTCACTACATCTCCGGTCTTACCAATATTTTCTATCTCCTTACGCAATATCACTTTCATATAAATCTCCCTTTTATGGGGTCAGGTCTTGAATTGTGAATTTGTTAATTTGTAAAAACCTTCAGATCGAAGCGGATTCACAATTCAAGACCTGACCCCGTTTATTTGATGGTGTACGGCAGCAGCGCCAGATATCTCGCCCTCTTGATTGCACGGGAAAGCAATGCCTGATGTCGAGCACAATTTCCGGATATACGACCACCCAGAATTTTTGCTGAAGGAGTGGTATGCCTCCTCAACAAATTTATATCTTTGTAATCAATTGAATCAATTTTTTGCTTACAAAACCTGCATTTCTTCTTTATAAATTTTCTCATTCTCATTGGGATAAATTTCTTCTTTTCTTGCTGTCTTCCTTCCCTTCTTTCCATTTTTCCTCCCTCTAAAATGATAATTATGCTGGCTCAATCTTTTCAGCCAGCACTTCCAGAACTATTTTGCGTTCTCCATCTAAAGTGTTATAATTTCTACTATGTAATTTACCCTCTACAAAAATCTTATTTCCTTTTTTCAAATGCTGACTGCATTCCTCTGCAATTTTTCCCAGTGCTATAACAGGAATAAAATTACGCCAGATTGCAGTTTGACCATGCCCTCCACAGGATAAGGTTTGCAAATTGAAATTAACAACCGCCTGCCCCGCAGGAGTATAGTACAACTGTACATCATTCAGGAGTGTTCCGCTGATTTTAACGCTGTTCATTCGCAGACATTTCTTTTGGCTTAACTTTTTGAATTTTTATCTTCGCTGGGACCTTGCGGGTCAAAATAAGATGACGCAATATCCTCTCATTTAATTTTAGATACGACTCCATGTCCTTTACAAGTTCTGGATTGCCCTTCAGTGCAAGCCATAAGTAGTTTCCCTCGTTTTTCTTCTTAATTGAATAGGCGAGTGCTCGTTTACCCCATTCTTCAACCTTTTCAATCTCACCCTGATTTTGAATAAGCATTTCTTTAATTTTCTGGATTATCCCTTCTTTTTCTTCATCAGTTGCAACCACATCAAGCACCAGAACACATTCGTAATTTCTTAGCATCCTGCCTCCTCTTTCTTTGTTAGACGTTGAACCTAAATTGCACTACATCTCCATCCTGTAAAATGTAATCCCTGCCCTCTGTGCGTATCAATCCTTTTTCTCTTGCTTCATGGATGGAGGATAATTTAATAAGTTCACTAAAGTGAATAACTTCAGCGCAGATAAAACCTTTCTCCATGTCAGAATGGACTTTTCCCGCTGCCTGCGGAGATTTCGCCCCTTTAGTAATTGTCCATGCCCTGGTCTCTTCACCCTTAACTGTAAAAAAAGTTATCAGGTTAAGCAACTCGTAGCAGGATTTCGCAAGTCTGGCAAGTCCACAACCTTCCTCACTCCTAAATTCCTTTCTTTCTTCTTCTGGAAGTTCTGCAATCTCCATCTCTAATTTTGAATTTAAACTGACAAGCGGTGAATAGCCCGATAGTTCCTGTGGAATTTTTTCCTCTCCGGCATTTACAACATAAACCACTGGCTTGAGCGTGAGAATGGAATGTGGTAGCATCAATTCCAGCTCCGCATGACTGAGGTCATCTTTTTTAAGCGGTTTGCCGGCATTTATAGCATCTCTGACCTTTTCTATCACTGCCAGATCTTTTTTTTCTTCGGCACCCGCTTTCCTTTTCTTTTCTGCCTGGCTTGTAAGATAACCCATATCCGCATAACCAAGTTCAAGGCTTATAACCTCAATGTCCCTGACAGGGTCCACGCTTCCGCTCACATGCACTACATTAGAATCCTCAAACAAACGCACAACTTCAACAATTAAATCCACTTCTCGGATATGAGACAAAAATTGATTTCCAAGCCCTTCACCTTTGTGGGCATTCTTAACAAGTCCTGCAATGTCAAGGAATTTTATTGTAGCAGGAGTTAACTTTTTAGGCTTGATTATTTTTGCAAGTGCCTGGAGTCTCTCATCCGGGACCTCTACCGCCCCCACATTTGGGTCAATCGTCGTGAAGGGATAGTTGGCAATTGCGGCATTCGCCTGGGTAAGCGCATTGAAAAGCGTGGACTTTCCAACATTGGGCAAGCCCACGATTCCACAAATAAGTCCCAAAACTCCCCCTGATTAAAATAGAGATTGCTGACGAAGCAATCTTGAATCAATGCTTCAAGTATATATCATATATAAAAATTTCTTTTTGTCAAGTTAAATCAGACCTGAAGGTCTGAGTTACGTAACTCAGGACTTTAGTCCTGACCTGCTGTAACTCAGGACTTTAGTCCTGACCTGCTGTAACTCAGGACTTTAGTCCTGAAGGTTGTGGAACACTCCAACTAAACTGTTATTCTGTCAATTCCTTTGCTTTAACCATAACATGATATTTTCATCTGCAATCTGTGATGAACTGTTTGCTACTCAATCCTGGCAGCGCTGCCTTTTACTGCAGCAAGCTGTCTGATAATACTTTTTTTTAGTTCTGTGAAAGCGGGCATATCTTTTTTCCCAACATCATACTTTGAAGGAAATTTCAAAGCCAGAAAATTTATGGGTTTGCCATTTTTTTTGATACTAAAATCCAGGTGTGGACCTGTAGCAAGCCCGGTCATGCCCACATATCCAATTACTTGCCCCTGTCTGACTTTCTTTCCATTTCTTATTCCTGATATAATATTCACATGGGTTCTAACAGTGGGTTTTTGTAAAGTTAAACAAGAATGAACCTCAGAGGCGAATATTATTGAAATTTTTTGTAAATCTTGTATAATATAGTTCAAAGATACCCTTAAAGCAGGATTGACAATTTTTAACGCTCCTTGTGGGTTACAGGGATTCTCAAACTCTGTTTGAGGGGGGTATTGAAGTATCAACCACCTCGAGAAAATTGAAATTTACCCCGTTTCCTCAAAGATTTTTTGACCCTGTGGTACCACTTCTGAAAGATTATTGCTTCCTGCTCTCTACGCCTGAGAATATTCATTTAGGATATTATGGGTCGCCGATAATTCATGGCGACACCATTC
>Ga0066637_10002374_pt1 | contig 12547 bp, 12 predicted proteins | sample CryGeyCG2014_020_FD_62737 | JGI IMG/M metagenome (GOLD analysis project Ga0066637, IMG submission 62737) | Groundwater microbial communities from aquifer - Crystal Geyser CG08_land_8/20/14_0.20 | ecosystem: Environmental > Aquatic > Deep subsurface > Groundwater | place: USA: Utah: Grand County...
TATATAAATATATATTGTTTATATAAATATATATTACTTATATAAATATATTAAAAGCTACTTAAGAGATTGTGAAAAAATGTTTGATGAAGAACAAATAAATGTGCCTAAAGACAGGATTGCTGCTTTAATTGGAAAGGTTGGCAGCACAAAAAAACAAATTGAAGAACTTACTAAAAGTAAACTGAATATTGACAGCAAAACCGGAGAAGTATTAATTGAAAATAAAGATGTCTTTATGCTGCACAAAACTGAAGAAATTGTAAAAGCTATAGCCAGGGGATTTTCTCCTGAGAAATCATTGCTGTTGTTAGATGAAGAATTTTTTATGGATATTATTCCGTTAAAAGAAATTATTGGAAAAAGTGAAAAAGAAATACATACAAAAAAGGCAAGGGTAATTGGCAGGCAGGGAACGATAAGGGCTGAAATTGAAGAAAAAACCGGAACATATATTTCTGTTTATGGAAATACAATTGGAATAATTGGAAACGCCTTGAATATGGATTTAGCAAAACAAGCAATTGAAATGCTACTGAATGGAGCAAAAATTGAAAGTATGAGAGTATTCTTAGATAAAAGAATTTCAAAATCAAAGGAATTCAAATTATAATTAAAAATTATTTTTATTTTATAAAATGATTCGGAAAAATAGGGTGATATGTTGGCAGGAAAAACAGAAAAACCAAAAAAAGAAAAGTTAGAAAAGACTCAAAAAGCTGAAGAAGTAGAAGAAACTCAAGGGACTGAAGAAACAGAAGAAGAGACACAAGAAGCTGAACAGAATAATGGGAAAATAATAAGTGCAGAAACCCTTAGTAAGGAATTTAAGGAGCATTCAGTTGCTGAATTCTTCAAGAAAAACAGGCAGATGCTCGGTCTTTACGGGAAGATCAGGACATTAACAACAATTGTTCACGAATATGTGACTAATTCATTAGATGCCTGTGAGGAAGCAAATATTCTCCCGGAAATTGAGGTAAAGATTGAAGAATTGGGTGAAGAATACTATGTTGTTTCTACACAAGACAACGGCCCGGGATTGACAAAAGAGACTGTAGGCAAGGCATTAGGGCAACTTCTTGCAGGAACTAAATTCCACAGAATGGTGCAGATGAGGGGGCAGCAAGGAATTGGTGCTTGTATGAAATCAGATACTCTCGTACCATTAGCAGATGGAAGAATTCTCCCAATAAAAGAGATAGTTGACAAAAACATGGTTGGCATAGAAGCAATAAGCCTAGACCTAAATAGCTTAAAATTAGTGCCTGGAAAAATAACAAGATGCTGGAAACCAAAAAATCCCTTATTTGTAAAGGTTAAAACTGCTAAAGGCAGGGCTATTCATTTAACCCCTGAAAATCCAGTGCTTACAATCAAGGATAGTGAACCTATTTGGATAAGAGCAGACGAAATAAAGGAAGGCATGAAAATTGCCGCACCAAATAAATTATTTGCATTCACAAATCAGCTCAGAGCAATAGACTTGTTTAAGCATGAGGATATACAAGTTGATGAGCAAGACATTCTAAAAATGTTAAAAGCGAAATTAATTCAAAAATATGGCAGCCTTACGGAAATTGCAAAACATCTTGGAGTAAAAAAAGACAGGATAAGAAACTGGTTCACAAGAAAAATGCCAAACAATAACCCAAGAGGGAGGCCTACCTTACAACAAGTCATCACAATGATTAAATTATTAGGATTGCAAGAAGATGAAATCCTTCAAAAGATAACTAGGATAGGTAGAAATGGAACATATGTAAAAATGCCTGCCTATATAGGCCAGGATATATTGTGGCTCTCCGGGTTTATGGCTGGTGATGGGCATTTAACTTCAAAAAAAGATGATAAATGGGGAGTAAATATAAGCTTTACAAACAAGGATATTAATCTTATAAATAAATGCAAAAACATTCTTGAAGAAAAATTTGGATTAAAGACTCAACAATATTTCCATAAAGAAAAACACTATTGCACATTACAATGCTCTTCAAAGATCTTATCGGAAATATTTGAAAGCCTTGGAGTCACTAGAGGCAATAAATCAAAATGTTTTGATCTATCAAATACCCTTCTACAATTGAGTGATGGGCATATTGCAGCATACTTAAAAGGATTATTTGATGCTGAAGGTAGCATAACCCAAGAAAAAAGAATGATAACCTTAACTCTTTATAACAAGAAAGCACTCGAGAAAATCTTCTATGCTCTCTTAAGAATAGGCATTCATGCTAACATTAACAAAAGCAGAGAAGAAAATAGAATTACAATAACCGCAACAGAAAATATCTACAAATTCTACCAAAAGATTGGTTTTTCTTCAAGTAAAAAAACCCAAAAGTTGATTGAACTATTAGAAAATAAAAAAGTGAATACCCAAACTGACACTATCCCTGGAATTAATCCTTCTGTTATAAATTACCTAAGAACTGAAGAAATTGCCCTAACAAAATTACCTGCGGCAGCATATTCTGCAATTCATTCAGGCAACATAAGCAGATATGCATTAGTGCAAGTATTAAATACTGCAGGAATAATCGGAACTACTGGTGAATACCTTAATGCTCTAGCAAATGCTGATGTAAGCTGGCTAACAGTTAAAGAAATCTGCTTTGAGAAAAATGAGGAAGAATTTGTCTATGATTTAGAAATAGAAAAATACCATAATTTTGTTGCTGGCGGCATAATCTGCCATAATTCAGGCTGTACTATGTTAAGCCAGATGACAACAGGAAAGCCAACAAAAGTAATCACAGGAACAGGAAATGGAAAAACATATTCACTCGAAATTAGCATTGATACAAAAGAGAATAGGCCAAAAATTTCTAATTTAAAAGAAATGCTAAAGCAATTCAGAGGGGTAGCGATTCAGACCAAATTTAAAGGGGTATTATACAAAGAATCAGATCAAGGTGTTTTGGAATATTTAAGAAGAACTGCGATTGCAAATCCCCATGCGCAAATTAGATTCAGGAATCCGAAAGGGATTCTCACAACATTCCACAGGAGTGTAAATAAAATTCCAAAAAGGCCTATGGAAATGAAACCGCATCCATTAGGAGTTACGATTGATGATATTTTATCCTGGTCAAAAACAATAGATGCAAGAAAAACAAACAGCTTTTTGAAAAAGGCATTTGACAGGGTTGGAGATACCTCAATTGATAAGATACAGCAAAATTTACGCTTTGATTTGAATAAAGATCCTAAGCAGTTAAGCTGGGAAGAAGCTGAGCAGATTATTCATGCATTTAAACAAGTAAATTTCTCTGCACCTTCAACAGAAGGATTATGCCCTATTGGCGAGGAGCATATCAAAAAATCACTTGAAAATATTGTAAAACCAGAAATTGTTTACACATTTACAAGAAAGCCAACTGTTTATTCTGGGGGATTCCCTTTCCAGGTAGAGGTTGCAATAGCTTATGGCGGGAATGCGGGCCGTGTTGTAAATGAGACAACACCAAAAGAGGGGGAAGTACAGGAAAGAAGAGTAGAAATAATGAGATATTCCAATAGAGCGCCATTAATGTTTGATGCTGGAACATGTGCAATCACAAAGGCAGTGCAAAGCATTGATTGGAAGAGATATGCAATGGGTGACATAAATAATGCACCTATTTCCCTATTTGTAAACTTTATTTCTGCCCATGTTCCTTACACTGGTGCAGGAAAGACATCTATTGCTGATGAAGAAGAGGTAATGGAAGAATTAAGATTGGCATTAATGCAGGTTGGAAGAAGGACTGCCCGCTACATCATAAAGAAAGAAAAGGAAAAGATAAAGCAGGAAAAGAAGAGGGTGTTCATGAAATATGCTATTGAAGTTGCAAGGGCTGTTGGGGAATTAACAAAGAAAGATCCTGCTAAGATTGAAAAGAAACTGCTTGACATTGTAATAAAGAGATTAAAGTTAGAGGAAGAGCAGGAGAAAAAAGAAGAAGCGGCTTTGGAAGAGGAAGATGATGAAAAATTAGAGAAAGAACTTGAGAAACTGGTAAAAAAGAAAGATGCAGAGGAAAAGAAAATTAAAGGTGGGAAAAAGAAATCCAAAAAAGCGGCTAAGGAGAGTGATGATGAATGAGAGCAGAGCAAAAGGATTCGCGCGTAATAGATAAACTCAAGGAAATGGGCAAAACGGTCTTCGAACAGATTGAAAAAGGAGAGCACCCTAGCATTGAATTGCCTATAAGAAGCTTGAACAATATTTACTTTGACCAGAAAAGCCAGACAATTAAAATGGGAGATAAAACATCGCAAAGATTATTCCTCAACATCGCGCATACAAGAAAATTCATGCAGACAACATTAATTGCAAATGAATTGAAAAAAATAATTGACCAGAAAGCAAACATATCCATTCGTGATCTTTACTATGCATTAAAGCATACGATTGCAGGGACTGAAGAAAACAGCTTTGAAAATCAATCGGAAAGTGATCCAATAATTGAGGATATTGAATGCAGCATGAATCTGCTTAGGGAAGAATTACATTTGGCTGCATCAACAAAAGGGGTAATTACAGGAAGAATGAAAATTAAGGATGGGAAGGATACTATTGATTTGACAAAGATGGGTTCAGGCGGCTGGGGAATTCCCTCAAATGTTGAACCTGACAGAATTGAAATTAAAGATGTAGATGCAGAATATGTATTATTCATTGAGAAAGATGCTGTCTGGAAACGTTTTAATGAGGATAAATTCTGGGACCATGGAAAATGCCTTATATTAACAGGAAGAGGGCAGCCATCAAGGGCAGAGAGAAGATTAGCGCAAAGATTGAATAAAGAATTCAAATTGCCTGTCTTGGCATTAATGGATGCTGATCCCTGGGGAATGTATATTTATTCAGTAATAAAGCAAGGAAGTATTTCACTTTCATACAGTGAAGAAAAGCTCGCAACTCCGCAGACAAAATACCTCGGATTAACAATCAAGGATGTTGAAACCTATAAGATTCCGAAAGAGGTAACAATTAAACTGAATCATTTGGATGTCAAGAGATTGGATGAAATGGCAAACTATGAATGGTTCAAAAAGAAGGAATGGCAGGATGAATTCAAGCGCATGAAGGAAAAAGCAATCAAGCTTGAATTGGAAGCCTTGAGCAAAAAAGGAATCAGGTTTATAACAGAAGAATATCTGCCGGATAAAATAAAGAGCAAGGACTTTTTGCCATGAAGGCAAAAAATTATCTTAAAGCATTCATCCCTCTTATTTTTTTAGGGATATTTCTGATGGGTTGCATAGCTGAAGGTAAAGAAATCAAATGCAATAATGAGACTTGCCTTTATGAAAACTTCTTGGGATGCAAACCCGCAACCCTGAATGTAGAACCTTATGACAAAATAGGTGTAAGCACAATTACAATAAGTGGCGTAAAATACGAAAAATGTAATTATTCCATAGTAAGCACACCACACGCTTCTGATGTCCCACAGTTAAAAAACAGAGAAGTTCCAATGGATTCACTTACTAAAGAAAACTTTGAGAAAATAATTGAAGAAGCAAAGAATTTGTGAATATTAAATAATCACTTTTTGCAATTTGGGTAATCGGGATAAACATAACAAACATTGTTGAAAACTTTGGAAGTATCTTTTCCCACAATAGCACTTAACGCATTAATAGTAAAATCCTCTATTGAAAGCTTTCCTTTGGATTCTGGATTTATTGCATTATTTTGTTCTTTTATTTTATCCCATTCATCAAAAAGCTTTGGCAAATCATCAACATCAAATCCATAATCTTTGCAAAGGTAATAAAGATGGGGGTAACCATTCAGTTTAAACATTTCATCACAAAAACTTTGGGGAGGACTAGAATCAACATCTATTGCGTTCAACCTATTGCGTTCAGGACAAGAATGCCAGCCAAGGAAAGATTCAGCCATTACGATAAAAATATGTTCAGTATTGGAGAATCCGCCATATCTTAGTTGGAAGACTGCGTGCAACATTTCATGCACGGCCATACATTCATTATCAAATGTCTGTTCATAAACATAATCAGGATAGTCCTTATGCAATAATTTTTCATAATTAGCATATTTAATTGAATAATACTTAAAACTTAGCCCTTCGGCATTCTGTACCAAAGGGATTCCTGTCCAAAAATCTCCTTCTCCTTGAGGAATAAAACCCCCATATTCTTCAGGCATACCATAATTAGCAAAGGGGATAGTAGCCTCGAGTTGTTTGTCATACACCACATAGGGAATCGGAACATCAAGCAATTTCTCCCTGCCAAACAATTTTGCAAGCCTGTCATACAAATGGGTCAATTTATCAAAACGCCAGTCAAGCAAATCATGGTTTACATTGCAATGGTATTCACAAATCAAGCAGATTTTCTCATTGCATTTATTATAATCAGGATAGTCCTCTTTTTGTGGAATAAAATCTGGTGCTATTTTATCATACTTTTCCGCTGCCTGCAATTTGCACTCAGATTCATTTTCAACAGCAGAAACCGTCGTGTATTTTTTTGGAAACTGATTTTTGCAATTTGTTACAAAGAAATAATCCTCCATTTTGTCATAAAGAAAACATAGGTTAGTGTCTTTTTCATAGCCTTCAAAACAAGGAACATCTTTCTTCAAATTCTTCTGCTGCTTCAAGTATTCAACATCGGGATCTGCTAAACAGCCAAAGAAAAAAATGAGGAAAAACAGGCAAGTTATCAGGACAAAAAACTCTAGAAAAAGTTTTTTCATGAATAAACCTAGCTATGATTTATTTAAAATCTTAATGGAAACCTTTAAAAGTAAAGTAAGACAATATTTGTGTGGTGAGTTATAATGGGAAAAAAATATACTGTCATTACTACTATACATCCAATGGTGTACTGGTTTGGCAAAATAATAGCAATATTCTGCATAATTGCAGCCATGGTATGGCTTGGAATGGTGGTTTTTAGCCCAAAGGCACAAGCAGAGGAATTGGGTTTTGTATTAAATACTCAAGCTATGTGGATGGGTGTGATTGTATTAGCAATTGGAATAGTTGGTTTGGTATCAATTAGCAGATTTAAACAAAAATAAAAAGTATTTCCTACAATAACAAAGGCATTATTTCAAATGCCTTCTTATTCTAGTTGCCGCTATTCTTTCATGTCCACTAAATAAATGATGAGTTATAAATGGCTCAATTCCTGCAGCTGGCTTTTTTACAATTATTGGAACTCTAACATGGTTAGGGCCATATGTTCTGGCTATTTTTGGATTTGAATGAAGAATTGGATCTTGTGGGGAATAAAACTCAACCAATCTGCAATTTACAGGCACATGAATTCCTTCTGAAAGTTCCTTAAATCGCCCACGTTCCAAATCCCATCCACTGCTAAGTCTCCTAAGAAGAGCATTTTCTTCAGGGACCTCTGAGCCCCCTGAATGAATCCCGCCAATAGTAAAAACTTTGAATTGCGTTCCAACATGTTCAGATAATTCTCGCAAATTACTTTTCAGCAGAAATGCCCCTAAAGAATGGCCTATAAAGATTGGCTTTTTACCCCTAAAATCAATTTTTCTTAATCTCTCAAGAAGATTTCTTCTTCTTACTTCCAAATCAGTAACATCCCACAATTCTTTTGGATGATTCATTTCAATAACTTGGTAACCTCTTTTCCTGGCTTCTTGAATAAGCTGCCTCAAAAGAGTTGCATCCCTAGCAGTTGATTCATCTGAATGCGCAGTAGACAATTTGAAAGGCGGGACAAAAATTGCAATTTTATCAGGCATATAAAAATAGAAAACAAAAAGAATAAAAAATGAGGAGTTGTTGCTTTGCGGGAAGTTACTTTTTTATTTAAACATTAAAAAATTACACGTTAGATTAGCAAACTTTCCAATAGCAGTTTTCATTCTCCTTAAACAATGCTGAAACATCTTTGCCAGTTACTTTGTTTAATGCCTTAGTGATGTTATTCTCTATGAGGCCCTTTTTTAATTCTGTATCCAATGGATCTATTGGTATCTCAGCATATTTAGTATTAAAGCTGTTTAAGTCATAAAAGAAATTTGGCAGCATATTCACATCAAAACCATAGTTCTTACAGAGATTATATAAGAGTACATCACTGAGATACTTAAAACCTTCATAGCAAAGACTCTCTGGCTCAATGTTTTTGTAAGGTTCATACTTAATCTTGTTTCTAAGAGCCTTATTGCCTGCTAGAATGATTGCAACAGGATAGGCAAAGCTCTCATGAAACCACTTAAGTTCTGATTCTGAGGTAACTCCTATAGAATACAAACTCACATGCGCCATTTCATGTATGGGTGTCTCTAGATCCTCAAAAACTGCTTCGTAAAGACCATCCACATAATCTTGATGCAATACTTTCTCGTTATCCAAAGAAAATTCATTTAAGTGATTGCTTAAGTAATCAAATATTCTTCCAAGCATTAGAGATATATTGGCATCACCCCCAAGAGTTGCATGTGCGCTTGGAATAAGCACAAATGGGATAGTTGAAGAGCCCTTAGGTCGCAACATGTTTTCAGTTATATGCTGATTATATAAAACAAAATTAATGGATTTACCCCATAAGCGGTCAATACCTAAAAAATCAGCTAGTTTATCGTATGCTTTTGTCCAACGCTCTAACTTCCAATCTAAAACCTCTGGGTTCACATCACAAGTAGGCTCGCAAACAATCCTGATTTTATCATTCTCTTTTATATATGCAGGATAAGTACCAGGCACAAAAATTGGGGCAATTTTGTCATATTTTTTTGATGTAGTTACCTTACATTCTGCCAAATCTTTTACTACAAAAACTTCAGAAAATTTTTGCGGCAAGTAGTCCTCACAATTTTTCAAAAAGACAAAAGTTTCTGTTTTATCATTCAAGAAACACAAATTTACGTCTTTTTCAAAATCTTTATAGCAAAACTCTTCTTTTTCAGCTAGTTTTTTAGCAGGGATTATACAACCTAATATAAGTAACATGCTAAGGAGCACAATGACAATAATTGATATGTTCTTAAAATCCATTTAACCACATTAAGATAAATTAGCAAACTACTATTTATTTTTTTACTAATTTTTTAACCGCAAAATCAATCACGCAGGCCAGCAAATATGCATAAATCAAAGCAACAGGCAAATTTAGAAACCCAAGGCCTAGCAAATTCAATGGCATAAGCACAGGCAATAAAGCATACATTGCAAGCGGCCAGATTGGAATTTCATTTATAAAATCATACAAAAACGGCTTTGGAGAACATTCCTTGCAGAATGCCCAAGATTGAACAATTGCAAGATAGCCAAGCAGGAGAAAAATTACAAGAATAGATAATTTCAGTTTAGTTGGTATTAAAAAATTATTTAATTTATCTCGGATTATGCACATATAGAAATAAGAGTGACAAATATATTTATTAGCAAATTGGTACACTGTTTTATTATGAATCCGCTAAAAGCGCTGAGAAGGATATTGCCAAGAAAGAAACATGGGATAGTAACTATGAGTAGTGGGACATCAGGGCACAGTGAAATGAGTGCAAAACAGAGAAGGCTTGCTGAAAAAACATGGAAGCAAGGAGATACTTCTTTTTCATATGTTGTTCATCCCCTAAGAAAATTTATAGAAATAAAGAGGGCAAACTACGGAAACATTCCTAAATTAAAAGAGCTTCTTGATGGGGTAAGAGCTTTATCCACAAGACTAAACTTACCAATAAGGGGAACATTGCATGGGATTATTGAATCAAAACGCTCTGAACCTGCTATTGTATATAATATAGACTTAAGAAGAAATAGTCTTAATGTAAATGAACTAAATTTGAGGGATAAGCACACATTATACACTGACCTAAGAACTATTGAAGATGCTGCAGTAATGCTTGGATTAAAACAGGCAGTATATTCATATTAAACATCAGAAGTAGTTGGAAATGGCACTTTAGAACATGTAACTGAATTGGATTTGCCACAAGGCTGGAAAATGAATAAAAGAACTGAAGTAGGGTCAAGAGGCGGTGTGCGCAAAACATATCAAGTCTATAAAGAATTGCCATAGTAATTTAACAATAAATATTATCTCTTTGCAATCTTCACTAAAATATTAAATTAGGTCAAATTGGCAGATTATTCTTTTTTGCCCAAAATAACCTCAATCGCCTTGTCAACCTCATCCTCTTCCAAAAGTTTGAAAACGCGGTGGACATCAAACGCATTGTTAAAATCAGTTTTTTTCAAATTATCATCAAGCATATCCAAACCCAAAGAAATAGCTGATTTTTTGGAATTATGCAATTCCCCTAAATTTTTCAATTTTGTCTTTAAATCATCCATGCCGGAAAAATTCTTGTCAATATAAATGATCGCATTTTCTGCAAAATCTTCAACCAAGGATTCTTCAGAAATATCCGTTTGATTCAATCCGAAAGACAAAGTTCCTGAAATTTTCAGTTTAATGAGTGGTTTTTTGGAAAATTTCTTTCCGGTTAAAAATTCATCCAATGCTTTGTGAACTTCTTCCCTCAATTTCTGCAGGTTGGCATCCTTAAACTGCAATTTTTTATAGAAGAACTCCCTTTGGTCTGGAATTTCTTTCAAAGAAACTTCTTTTGTTTTTGTATCATAGAAGAAAACTGCTTTCTTTTTTGTTGATTCCAAATGCTTCATTTGTGTCAGGACAGTAGAACCTGGCAACAGGAAATGTTTTCCTATATCTTTGTCATTTAATTCATTGCTCCAGTGCAAATGGCCATCAACTATCAGGTCAAAACCAGCAGGGAGATCAGAGATAGAAATGGTTGCAATCATATCATCATCAAACGGCAGGAATTCCTTTACTGATTGATGCAAAACAAAGAGATTGCAGCAGGAATCAATTGGTTTTGGGCATAATAACCGCAAAACATCCAAAGCTTTCTTTTCGGGTACTCCGCCAAATCCCTGAATTGCAACCTTCTCACTCCCTTTTTCTATAAACATTTGTGAACCATGCAAATAGGTTACAAAACCTGATGCATCTAAAAGATGAATTACGTTTTTGTAATCCTTTCCTGTGTATTCGTGTGTTCCATGAATTGCAATGACCGGGATCCCTAAAAAAGAAATTGCCTCTTCGGAATCTTTCTTCTTTCTGTGCAAGATAATTTCGGATTTTTTATGGTGCTTTGCTAGCGATAAAATATCAAATGCTTCAAGCAAGGTTTCATATTTTGGAATTGATTCATCAAAAATATCCCCTGGAAGGATAATCAAATCAGGGTTTTCAGATAATGCCAAAGCCATTGCTTTTTTTGCATTATCAAAAGCATCTGCCTCTCTGCCTTTTGGAGAAAAACCTAAATGCAAATCTGAGAAAATTGCAATTTTCATAAAATCACACAGCAGGGTCTAATGGGGCTGAATCTATTTTTTTATTAAGTTGATTAATATAATAGGGAATGTGATGCACAGAATCAATAATGTTATCCTGGTGTAATCCTGCATTGATAAAATCATCCTTCCTTGTATAACCTGTCAAAACACCTACAAAATGAATTCTTGCATGGTAAGCTGCCTTAAAATCATTTAAAGAATCACCAGTATATAATATCTCATTCTTTTGAATTCCTGATAACTGCAAGTTATGCAATATCTGGTCAAAGGACCTTGGATCTGGTTTATGGATATGCTCGGCACAACAAACAACCAGATCAAAATACTGTGCTATGTTGTGTTTTTCGAGTAAAATATTTGCTGAATTTGCTTCCCTTGTTGTCAATATCCCTAACAATAAATTCTGTGATTTTAGGGTATTTAAAACATTATCTGCGCCTGCAATAAGGGGGTATCTAGAAATATTGTTCCCATATGTTTCACTGAATTTTTCAAATGGAATTGAAGGCCATAATGTTTGAATAAATTTCTTCCATGGCAAACCATAATATTTGAAGAATTCATGTTCTGGTGGCATTTCTAATCCTAATGCCTGTGTTGTCTCCAGATGATTTCTGTAAGATTCTTCATATGTGGCAATTAAAGTATCGTCCAAATCAAAGAAAACAGATTTAATCATTTAAGTTTCCCTTTTCATCATATTATTTGGCAAAAATAATTCAGTCATTATAAATCATCCTTCTTAATTCTGAAATTTTATCTTCAGGCATGAATAATAAAGGCCTAAAAACAGGTAAAAACATATCCTTGTCCTGCCCAGCAATTCGCTTTAGGTCTAATTCCATAGAAGGATCGACCAATGCGACCATTTTCTGCTTTTGCGGATCAGTGTTTTTGATCGAATCAAACTCAAAGAATTTTATTTTTTGATAGGAATTAAATTTTACGATAGGGTCAAAAAAGTGTTCATCTACTGGCTCTTTTATTATGCAATAAATGCTGCAGCCTCTTTTTAACATGCATAATGCTGCAAGTAAATCCTCTTCTTTATTATTGCATAAAATGCCAACATGGCCTTCTACCCCTACTGGCAGGCCATTATAACCATTGGATTCAGAAGAATAGAGGTAAAAATCATCATTTCTTATTTCAATAAATATCTCTTTATCAGGATTTTTCAGATTAACCTTTAATTCGTTAATTTCTTT
>Ga0066637_10002376_pt1 | contig 12543 bp, 11 predicted proteins | sample CryGeyCG2014_020_FD_62737 | JGI IMG/M metagenome (GOLD analysis project Ga0066637, IMG submission 62737) | Groundwater microbial communities from aquifer - Crystal Geyser CG08_land_8/20/14_0.20 | ecosystem: Environmental > Aquatic > Deep subsurface > Groundwater | place: USA: Utah: Grand County...
TCTAAAAATTCGCCGTGTCAAAGCGAGGGGCGTAAAGCCCCGACTTTTAAGTCGGGGATAGCCCCGAGCAGGCGAATTTTTTTTACCTTCGGTAAGAGTCAAAAGCTCGCCTTGCTGCAAAAGCGAGCCACTAGCTAGCGAGGGCGAGCATGCCCTCGGTCTTGGGCGTGAGTGGTCGCGAGCTTTTGACTGTCTAAAAACCAAAAACCAAGAAATAATGACTAAAAGCTTGGCACTGAATGTTACCTCACAAAATAAATCCTCTCGTCCTTCTTCTTTCCCTTGTCAACCTTCTTCTCATCAATCTCGAGTTCTCCCTCGCCTTCTCCCTTGCCCTCTTCTCTGCCCTTTGCTCTTTCAGGCCTGTCCTTTATTCCCTCTTCATCCTTCTTTTCTTCACCCGCCTTTACAGCTTCGGGCCTTTTCTTCTCATCTATAACCCTTGGCGTGGTCTCCTTAGTCTGCCCTACCGCGGGCTTCTTTTCACCAGCTGCAGCCTTTGCAGCCTTCTCACCATGCTGCTTCTCAGCGCCCTTTTCTTCCCCTGCTGGCTCTGCAGGCAATGTCTCAGGCTTCTGCAATTCTTTCTTCTTCGCCTTCTTTACAGGTTCAGCCACATCCCTGGTTTTTGGCTGGCCCTTAGCTACCTGCCCCTTGCCTTTCCTTCTCTTAGCTTCTTTTTTTACCCCCTCCTTACCCGATCTCCTGGCAGCTGAGACAACCCTCCTCCTGCCCCTTCCCTCTTTCAGCAATTCGCTAGAGGCCTTTTTGCGATCCTCCCCCTCCCTGCCCATGAGTTCGTATACCGTGATGATGAGCACAAGGGCGATTATGCCTATGAGTGCGTAGTACTTGTAAGGGAGGAGTGCCTTTATAAAGTAGGAGAGCTGCATGCCAGGAGAGGCAGGCTTTTCAAAATCCTCTGTGACTGTCCTCTCGGTTTCAGCCATGCTTGTGTTAACAGCCTCCCCCTGCTCAGGCTCGTACTCTGCACATACAGATGCATCGCCCACGTAGCACCTGCACTTGTCAGCATCCTCGTCGTAGTAGCAGTTGTACTGGACATAGCCATCAGCCCTTGGCTTGCATTCATGTTTCTCGATGCAGAGGGCCTGCTTCTCCTCCCTTGTTAGCACAGCAACCCCCTGCTGTTCCCAGCCTATGGGCCCTGTCCTGTTCCCAGCTACACTGGCTTGAGGTCTTATAACATTAGCCAGGATGGATGGCTTGACATAGACCACTGTTGCGAATACAATCAGCATTATTATAATCAGCAGGGCTATTGTGCCCCCATAGCCCTTGCCCCTAGGCTCCTCTTCAGCAGTGGCCTTAGCCTTTCCTTCAGGCCTCTTGGCAACTGCTTCCCCCTCAGTTTCTTCCTCTTCAACCCCTTCCTCCTCGATGAAGAAGGAGCCGATCCCCCTCCATATCCTGATAAGGAGCCCTTCCCGCTCTTCAGGCTCCTCCTCTTCCAGTTTTACAGCATAGTCCCCTAACAGTAGATCCCCCCTAGCCTCCTCATGCCTGTAGCTGTTTAGTATAGAGGTCATCTCTGCCTTGAGTCTTTTAACCTCATCAATCTCGCCTTTAAGATCATACTCGCCCCTAAAGCCTGTTTTTTCCTGTCTTAGCTGCTTCACCTCATCCCTGATATCCCTTAGCTCCTCCTCAAATCCTGAGGTATGCCTCTCAATATCAGCCTCGCTTACAATGTTTCCCTTAAGATACTCTATATCCTCCCTAATAGCTTCAATATCCGCTTTACTCCCAGCAGGCCCAGCTGCCTTTGTTGAGGTGGCCGCTTTTTTTAGCTCGTCAACATCCTCTCTAAGCTCTTCTATGCCTGCTGCCTCCTCAGGGGCCCGCGCTTCGCGCTTTTTAATCTCCCCTCTAAACTCCTCAACAGATTCCTTGAGCTTATCCAGCTTCTTGTCTGTTAGCTTGTTGTTCTTGTAGAAGTCCTTCCACTTAACAGAGTTCCTTTCAACCAGGTATATGTGGGCAGCGTCTTTCTTTATCCTTCCCACATCATCACCGATTATGTCTATTCCTCGGCTGTTCTTGTCATGTACCCTACCAAGTTTCAGGAGTTCTTCCTCTATTCTCTGCAGCTGCTTAGCCTGTATCTCTAAGGCCTCGAGTCTTGAGAGGAGCTCCTTTCTCGCTATAGACAGGTCTGACTTTGAGGCGAGCGCCTCCTCAATCTCCTCAAGCCTGTCACTTGTTTCCCTGGCGAGATTAAACACAATCTCCTTACTGGCAGCCTCAGATGTTGTCTTCTTAAGCTCTGAAAGCTCGCTGAGCTGGTTGTTAAGGGACTTTCTTATGCTGTTGATATCCCTTTTAACAAGATAGAAGGCCTTTCTAAGTTTATCATCTAGCTCCCTGAGATTCGCGATAGTAATCCCCCCACTATAAGCTCTGGCTGGTTCAGCATCAAACTAACAGGCGAACCAGTGAGTATCCTTTTGTGGTGATACATTATTATATAAACTTTTTGGTAGCAAAAGGGGGCTTTTGACAGCCTGAACGAAGCCAGGTTGTCAAAGCCCTCTGATGACTAAACCTTTAAAAGCAATAAGCTGTTCCTAATAGCTTTATGGAATGTTGCTCTGACCTGCGCATCCCCCTTGAACGGGTTGCAGTGCTTATAGGAAGGAAAGGCGAGACTAAACAGATGATTGAGCAGGAATGCCGTGTTAAGTTAGATGTTGATTCCGAGGAGGGGGTGGTGCGCATAAAGGGGGAGGATGCGATAAGCGTATACAATGCAAGGGAGTTTGTTAATGCAATAGGGAGGGGCTTTAACCCCAGGGTTGCGCTTCATCTCCTCCGCGGCGATTATGTGTGTGAGGTCATAAGCCTTAGAGGGAGGAGCTCAAAATCAAGGAAGTTCCTTGAGCGCATGAAGGGACGCATAATTGGCTCTCAGGGCAAATCCAGGAGGCTTATGGAAGAGCTCTCCGGAACAAATATATGCGTATACGGCAAGACAGTCTCCATAATCGGCTTATCTGAGCGCGTTGCCATCACCCGTAAAGCCATAGAGATGCTTCTCAAGGGAAGCCAGCACTCAACTGTCTACCGCTGGCTTGAGAAGGAGGGCTGCAGACTGAGGAGGAAGCAGTTCCTGGGCCAATTCGGCATTGAGGAGGGAAATATTTAAATTCACATGCTAATCTAGCTAACCTAATGAGGCGTAAATGAAAAAGGGGTGCTTATATTTGAGGGGGCAGGCTTCTTTCGAGTACATAGCTGTCACAGCGCTCATATTGCTTATGATCGTTCCCGCAACATACCTCTTCTACAACTACTCGTTAACATCAGAGGCGCAGATTGTGGAGAAGAGGATCGCTAAGGTTGGCAGGGATATTGTTAACACCGCAGAGATGGTCTACTACATGGGAGAGCCTGCAATGATTGTTATAGACGAGCAGATGCCCGGCGGGGTTATCAACATCTCTGTTATTAAGGACTGGGGTGTTGGCATAAACGAGCTCGTGTTCTATACCATGTTTTCAGGCGAGCTCTCAGAGCATGTCTTTGTCTCGAGGGTTAACATAAACGGAAGCTTTGATGCATCAGCTATGTCAGCAGGTGTAAAGCATATTAGGATTGAGGCGAAGAGCGGCGTACAGCCATTTGTGCTTATAAACTTTACTTAGTTGAAAACTTTGACTGCCTCCCCTAAAGGGGAGGCAGTCAAAGTTTTCTGACATCAATATCGTTATCGTCGGAAAATCCCCGACACCACCTGAATTAGAGGGCTTTGAATAACCCCTGCAAGGGGTTATTCAAAGCCCTCTATGGAGTAAACGATGGTAAGGATGAAAAAGAGGCGTGTAAGTGGGCAGTCCTCGCTAGAGGCTGTGCTTCTGATCTCGTTTATGTGCCTCACCCTCATCCTGTTCCTCCTCGGCGTTTCTAGGCGTATTGCAGAGATAAGGGAGCAGGGGGGGCGTGATATGCTGGATGATGTCTCCTTTGTTGTTAAGACAGAGTTTGCCCTGGCAGCAGTTGCAGAGGAGGGCTACTTCCGCATATTTGAGCTGCCGACAACAGTAGCAGGGAGCTTTTACACATTGAACCTAACAAACTCAACTATTATGGGCACAAACTATAGTGAGGTTGTCCTGAAGTACAGGAATGAGTACTTGGGTTATGAGAGCGTGATTATAACCCCTAGCAATGCCTTCGGCAGGCTCAAGCCAGGCAAGAACATAATATCAAAGCTAGGCAACATAATCAGGGTAATGCCTGTAACAGAGTGCGGCGACGGCATTGACAATGACGGGAATGGCTGCGCTGATATGGATGACTCTGGCTGCTCATCTGCTATGGACGAGGAGGAGAAGGACGGAAGCTGCCTTGTCTCAGGGCGTATTACCTGCCGCATTGAAGAGGGGTGTGATGCAACCACCCTACTGAGGCTCTCATCAGCAACAAACGCCCACGGCCAGACAAGCGCGTATACTAGTTATTCAAAGCCCCTCTGCTGCAGGTCGCCTGGGATTGAACTCAGGACATCCTGTATGGGACCTGATTCAACAGTGCTCTACCTCTCAAGAATCACAAATGCCCATGGAGAGGCTCCGGATGCTCCTGACCCCAAGTATAGGTACAGCCATGATAGTTTCAGGCTCTGCATCTCATCACCAGCCAAGCATATAACATGCAAGTCAGAATCACCTAGCTGCGCCTCGGACTATGACTGTATACTAAAGCTGTCATCAGAGACTAACGCCCACATTGCAAGCTGCGCAGATAACAACTATCCAATCAGTATATGCTGTAAGGTAACAACACCGTAAGGAGGTAATGAAGATGAGAATGAAAATAGCACGCTACATTATTGCTATAATAGCGGGCCTTATGATTTCCATGCCAGTTGCACTTACCCTGGATGTAAGCCACCCTGCATCAGAGGTGACTGAGGGCACGTTTCCTGGATCAAGCTATGGCTTTGTTGGTAGTGTGAAATTATCAGATGATGGCGCAGGGAACTATATGCAAATTGGCTGGGAGGGCAGAGATATACGCTCAACTGGGCACATATTCCTCATACCAGACTATGTGTTAGGGGTTACTTCTGGCTCGTATTTTAGGGGCGATGGAGGAAGCATACAATCGCTTTACATGACTGGCGAGATCATTGGCTTAACCCCTTGGGGGCTTAATGCGAGGACTCAAAGCCTTATCGTCGTGCCTGAGTTCGGTGCCTCAATATCGTATGACCCAGTTACCTACAAGGTCACGCTCTCAGGCTATTACAGGGTTATGAACCCCGCCTCAGGGTCATATATAAAGATCGCCCCAGGCGCATACACGCTTACCAATATCTGGGATTACCTGTATGTAAAGCTGCCACCATCTGTAACATCTGAGAGCACAGTAACCCCCCTTGTAGGCGCCCTAGGCAGCCCCCGCAACTTTGATAACAAGGATATACTTGTCCTACTGCAACGCGCAGGCGACAACAATGTTTACACCAGATTTGGCCTGTCTATAACCACTGGAGGCTCTGGGGGCAGTGGCAGCTTTGATACGCTCACTGTTACAGGGGAGCTGAATGCCCAGGGCAATATCAAGGGACGGTACAGCACAGAGCACTTCGGGATTGACGCAAACCTCTTCGACGTTTTTAAAAACAGTGGTAAGGCCTATAACTTCATGCTCCTCTACGGCATGGGTGGAAACACAGACTACCTCAGCATTGGAGAGGTATGGGGAGGGCTTGGGTTTTATGCAAATACTAAGGCGATAACACTGGCTTCTCCTTATGGTGTGAAGATCAGCGAACCAACAACTGGAGCTGCCTCTCTAACAATTAATAAAGACGGCAAGATGGCTATCTATGATACTGGCTACGCAGCCCCTTCAGCAACATCTGATGGATGGAGAATCCGCACATACGGAGGCGGCGACAACTACGGCCTTGGCATAGACGGCTCTACTCAGTGGTATTCAACAAACAGGTTTCACAGGTGGTATAGTAACGGTGGAACATCAACCTACACAAAGCAGATGGAGCTTGATAACTCAGATCTTAAGGTCAGGGGAACTGTAACAACCTCAGATGATAGCTCAGGAGACTACATGGTTCTAGGGGCTCTTGGCAGGGATATAATGTCAACAGGCAGCATCTATATAAGGCCAGGAAGCACTACTGCAGGCTCAGCATTCGAGGGCACTGGGGGGAATGTGCAAGACCTCTATCTTACAGGGCAACTCAGAATGGGATCGAGCAGTTATGCCCTGCCCTCAGCAGCCTCATCTGGATGGAGGATGCGTACATATGGAAATAGCAATTTCTATGGCTTGGGTATAGATAGCTATACTCAGTGGTATGTATCAGGAGGCCATCACAAATGGTACAAGACAGACGGGACCAATTATTTGCTGAGGATGTGGCTTAACGACGAGGGAAACCTCTATCTAAAGGGTTCGGTCTATACTGGACAGAGCTTGGATGTTGCAGAGGACATAAGCTGCCCAGGCTGCGAAGCAGGGGATGTTGTTGTCGCAGACCCTGATAATGATGAAACAGCCGTTCCATCAACAGAGGCGTATGACACTAGGGTGATAGGCGTGATCTCAGAGGAGCCTGCAGTGTACATGGGTAAGACCCCTGGCTGGAAGCCCCTTGCACTTGCAGGACGCGTTGCTGTAAAGGCAGATGCAGGCTACGGCGAGATAAAGCGAGGTGACATACTTGTGAGCAGCCCGACAAGGGGGCATGCGATGGTCTGCAGTGAGAGGTCAGAATGCTCTGGGGCAATCATCGGCAAGGCGCTGAGTACGCTTAAAGAGGGGAGGGGCAAGGTGACTGTGCTGGTCAGTCTAAGCTGATTTTTATTATTTCTCGGATGTGGTGATAGTGAGGCTTAAAAAGAGGGGTCAGAACTGGTCTTTTGACGCAATATTAGCAGTATCAATATTTATAGTTGCTGTATCTGCCTTCTTTTACATGACTACTGTAAGCGCTAGGTCGAGGCTTGTAACGCAGCTCTCAATGGATGCAGAGGTGATATCAGAGAGCATCATCTCCTCCCACAACCAGAGCAGCCTCACATTCATAGACAGTAATAACAAGGTTGATAAGATGCGCCTTCATGATTTTATGAATAGGAGCTACGAGTCAATAAGGGACGAGCTCGGCATAGAGGGCGATTTTTGCATATACTTTGAGGATAAAAACAAAACCCTGGTAGTACTTGATGGGAACCGCTCAGGCATAGGAAGTTCCAGGATGAGCATAGGGGGAATAAACTGTTCATAAGGGGTGAGAACATGGGAAAGGCTATAAAAAGTAGAAGTGAAAAAACACGGGTGGGATCAGCTCCTAAACCAGCATCAGGCAGGGCTGGAAAGAAGAGGGCAACAGACACCAACAGCAGGCGCCTTTGTCAGCATACGCCTGCAGTAGGAACTATGGGCACAGGGGCATGTAACAAGGGTAACAAGGCATACCAGCATATTGATAAGAGGCACTTCAACATAGCATTTGCAGTGGTGCTCTTTATATGGGTTGGCTCTCTCCTATACCTTCTGGCAACTGGCTATGCTGCCTATTCAGCGAAGAGGGAGATGCTCTCAGATGGTGAACGCATTGCAGCCAATCTGATCAACAATAATGGGGTTTCTATCACAGGAGGGGCCTCTGCTGTTGAGGGCCAGCTTGATAAGGATCAGCTTCTTAGGCTCACAGAGCTGGACTACAACCAGCTTAAATCACAGCTCGGCATAGAGAATGACTTTGCCATTGTACTCCTTGACGATAATGGCAACATAATTCCTATTGACGGGAAGATGTGCATTGGCAAGCCGGGGGCTAGTGTGCTTGGGGTGAAATGCGAATGATATCAATATATTGTTCAGGCAACGGCTATTGGAGCTGGACAAAAACGTAACGCCGAGGCTGGGATTCGAACCCAGACATCCTTTCGGAAACAGGATTTCCAGTCCTGCGCGGTCTCCTGCACGCCTGCCTATGAGCAGACTCCGTGAACCAGGTTGCGCCACCTCGGCACAGGCATCTGGATTACAACACCCTTTTAAAAAGATTTCTTAATAACCATAAACCTTTAAAAACAGGGCTGTTCTCTCACTTCGGCATGAGCCTGTAGCGCAGCCTGGATTAGCGCAACAGCCTCCTAAGCTGTGGGTCCCGGGTTCGAACATGCTCCCTGGCCACTGCCATGAGCGTCGAAGCTCCCGGCAGGCTCGTTTAAAAAAAAAGGGAAGAGCTTACATGAGAAAGGTGTTTGCAGCAATAGCCTCAGTTGTCATTGGCATCGCCCTCTTTGTGGCTGTAGTTGGTTCAGCAGGGCTTCATAACATTCTTGGCTCGTTCAAGGACTTCTCGGTAATATACCTTGCCCTCTTTCTCTTTGTCTCATTCCTCATTGCCTGCACCGTCACATACAGGTGGTGGGTGATCCTCAAGTCAGAGGGCTTCCACGTTCCATTCATAAAGCTGGCGCTCTACCGCACAATGGGCTATGCAGTGAGCTATGTCACCCCCTCTGCCCATCTTGGAGGAGAGCCTGTCATGGCGTACATGCTTCACAAGAAGCACGACATCCCAACCTCAAGGGCGTTCTCATCTGTGCTTATAGCAAAATCCCTTGAGATTGCAGCAGACATACTCTTCGGCTGCATAGGCGTTTTCCTCATCCTCCTCAGGTTTGCCCTCCCTAAACAGATGATACTCTTTGTCATATCAGGGCTTGCCCTGGCAATTATCATGCTGGGCCTGTTCTTCACGAGGTTAATAAAGGGGCAGGGCTTTTTCAGCACTGTTATGAAGATTGTGCCTTACCCCCTCAGGAGCACCTACTTCAAGCTCCTCATAAGAAGGGTGAGGGAGACAGAGCTATGCATAACCAGCTTTCTGAGGAACAGGGCTGAGTGCGTATTATTTGCCGTATCCATATCTGCAGTCCTGTGGGCCCTGATGGGTTTGGAATACATGCTTGCATTACGCCTGGTTGGCTTTGATCCCACACTCAGAACAATATTCATGGCAGGGGGCTTTGTCGCAATATCCTACCTTGTGCCTGTGCCTGCTGCAATAGGGGTTCTTGAGGCAGGGCAGTACTCTATCTTCAAGGTGATTGGCGCAAGTCCTCATACAGGTGTCGCCCTTGGTCTGTTAATCAGGGCACGAGACCTTTTATGGACATTACTCGGATTCATCCTTATCTCGCATTACGGAATAAAATCAATCAGGGGTATTCTTGAGAATGGCAAGCAGGAGAGTTAGGAAGATAAATGCGGCACTTAAGATAGCGAAACGCTCCCTTAGGGCATGCTACTCTGAGAGGGGGGTATATGCTGGCCTTAACCAGTTTAAGGAGCTCTGGGCCAGGGATTCATTCTTTGCATCCCTAGGCGCATGCAAGCTCGGCGACCTTATTGTGGTTAAGGCAAATCTTCAGACATTCCTCTCATTTATGAAGAAAAACGGGCAGATCCCGCTGAAGATCGGAAAGGCCCATTACCTGATCAAGCTTGCTGCCGGCGCTGTCAGATTCAGATGGCTTAGTGGTTTCCTTGACAGAGGAGATAATTACGCCCAGTTCCACGATGGCAAGATCGGAAAACCAACTGCTGACCAGAACTCGCTGTTCTTTGTAGCGTTGCGGGAATACCTTGAATCATCAGGTGATCTTGGATTTGTACAGGGGTTCAGAAATAAGATTGACCTCGCGCTTGAATGGAATAGTTCTCAGGATCGCGACAAGGACCTCCTCATAGAGGAGGGGCTCTACTGCAACTGGGCAGACTCCCTAAAGAAGAGAGGTAAGGTACTATACACAAACATATGCTACTACAAGGGGCTGATAGATGCCTCAGAGGTATACGCAAGGATAGGTGATAAAGAGAGGTCGCACTACTGTAAACGGCTGGCAGGGGAGGTTAAGGAGCGCGTAAACAGCCTCTTCTGGAATGGAGAGTACTATGTTGATTGGGTGTACAAGAAGGGGAAGCGGGAGGTGTTTTCAACAGACGGAAACCTCCTTGCAATAATCTGGGGGGTTGCGGATAAGAAACAGGGGCTCAGCATACAGGGGTGCATAGAGAAATTCAATATAGAAAATCCGCCAGCCCTTACAAGGCATCCTGAATACAAGTCATCTGAGGTTTGCATGATCCTGAGGCTTCTGGGCCTAGGTGACTATCACAATGGGATGTCATGGCTCTGGCTAGGGTGCCTGGATGTTGTGGCAAGGCTTAAGCTCGGGATGAAGAAGGAGGCGCTTGAACTCTTCTCCAGGATAGCTGATATTATTGTGGAATACGGAGGGGCGTATGAGGTTTACGAGCCTGACGGCAGGCCAGTCTCACGCCACTTTTACAAGAGCGAAGGGCCATTTGCATGGTCATCAGGGCTCTTTATATGGGCTTACCATAGCATTAAGGAAAACCTTGAGCAAAAACAGATCATAGGCCAGAGGTGAGATATAGAGTGTTTACCTTGGGCGGGGCAAAACGAAGAGCCAATAACCAAAAGCTAATGACTAAGCTCTCACAAGCCTTTCAACAGCCTCCATAACGTCAGAAACCTTAATGCGCTTCATGCAAATCGCATTGCCAAACCTGCATTCAGGTACTTGACCTAGATGGGTGTTGATGCAGGGGCTGCATCTAGTCTTGCGGTAGATTGAGATGTTGCTCTCACCAAATGGATGCCACCTAAGCGGGGTGTTGGGGCCGAAAAGACCTATTGTTTTCGTGCCCTGGGCAGCGGCTATATGCATAGGACCTGTGTCGTTGCTTATGAAGAGCCTGCACTGCTTTACGAAGCAGAAGAGCTGTCTTATGCTCATGCAGCCAGCAGCGTTTACAGCCCTGTCTCTGTTGCCCATCATCCCCATAATTCTGTGCACAGCACGCCTCTCAGATGAGGTGCCTGTAAAGACGACGCAGCAGTTGTACTTTCCTATTATCTGGTCAGCGAGTTTTGCGAAGCGCTTATGGGGCCAGATTCGTGAGCGTGCAGACTCTGCTGCCCCTGTGCAGATGCCAATAATCTGATCACCTGCTCCTAGGCCTTGTGACCCCAGAAATGCCTTCACCCCCTCAGCATCCTCGTCTGCGCATCCGAGGCTTACAAGTGCTTTAACCCCGCCCTTAACCCCAAGGCTTCTGGCCAGGTCAAAGAAGGCCTCTGCAGTGTGCTTGCAGTCATCATAGCTTACAGTTGCATTGTAGAGGGTTGAGCGTATACCCCCTGAAAAGCCAAGGCTCGCCTTTGAAACAAGATATGTTATTACTGAGGATATGCGCAGGTACTCCTCCATATCAACCACCATGTCAAATGAGCCAAGGTTCTTCATAATGAACCTGATAATCTGGCCTGGCTTCATCCCCAGCTCAATAACATTTAGCCCTACGGAATCATACACTGCCCTGTTTCTGGATGTTGCAAGTACGCTTATGCTTGCTTTGCTGAACCTCTTCTTAACAGCCATGATTGCTGGTAGCGTAAGTATTGTCTCGCCAATACCCCACAGCTGTATGAAGAGTATGCTCTTAACCCTTGCTGGGTTTGCCTTGTAACTGTTAAACCTGTTAAAGCCAGTATTAAACAGCGATTTCCTTAGCAATGCAGCACTGCCTAAGAGAAGGCATACCAAATCCCCAGCCAGCCTGTCAATCAGCCTTATACGCAACGTCCTCAAAGAAGACCCCTCACGCATCGCCTATCTGCACGAGATAGCTTATCTTGAAATCCCTTGAAAACATTTCATAGGCGCGTTTTGTCATGAATATCGAGAACATCCCGCAGATCCTACACCTTACCTGGTTGCAGATGCTTACCAGCAGCTGCATTGCTGTACCTCCCCTAACCACGTCATCTACAATAAGCACAGAATCATTCCTCTTCAGGAGCTCCTTCGGCAGGTAGAGTGGGGTGGCAACAGACCTGTGAGAGTGGTCATTATTTGAGGTGTAGTGCCCATGTAGGCTGGCCTCTTGCTTCCTCTTTGCGTAAATGCTCCTTGCCCCCAGAAAATCCGCTACCTTAACAGCCAGGGGTATGCCGTCAACCTCAATGGTTAGCACCTTGGTTGGTTTCTCATCGCAGAAGAGCTCATTAACCCTGAAGGAGATAAGCTCCAGGAGGAAGGGCTGTGAGAGTATGGTTGAGGTAATCACTACCTTTGAACGTTCACAGCATGATTCCTCTGTCAGAATCCTGCTCATTCTCTCCTTAATAAAGGCCTCTATTATGCTCTTTGCCCGCGAATTCTTCGGGAGAACATATCCGTTTATGTACCTGTTAAGCACCCCTGGAGGCATATCCACCTCCTCTGAGAGTTCCTTGAATGTGAGGTTCTCTTTCAAGACCTTAAGGCAGTCCACCGCAAGCAGTTTTTCCCTGGCCTGTAGAATAGCATCCATAAGGCCTGGTTGCTGAAGGGGTTATTTAAAAGTTTTGAAAAGAGGGCTCTGACTGACTCTCCAGCGAGTCAGAGCCCTCTAATGTCATTTGTGTCGGAATCGAAAAACATAAGTACCTGCTCTTCGTCGATA
>Ga0066637_10002382_pt1 | contig 12530 bp, 14 predicted proteins | sample CryGeyCG2014_020_FD_62737 | JGI IMG/M metagenome (GOLD analysis project Ga0066637, IMG submission 62737) | Groundwater microbial communities from aquifer - Crystal Geyser CG08_land_8/20/14_0.20 | ecosystem: Environmental > Aquatic > Deep subsurface > Groundwater | place: USA: Utah: Grand County...
AGCATTTTTTAGCCGGAGATTGCAATAGGCCCGTAAAATTATATAATAGTCTGGAGCTCCCGGGAAAAACGGAGCCGCGATATGCCCTTAAAGACCGCAATCATAGGTTTCAGCAAAAGCGCCGAAGAGCTTCACGTTCCGGCTTTAAGGAGCTTGAAAGACAAATTCGTCCTGTCGGCGATAACCGACCCTTCGGCGGAAAGGCTGGACAAAGCCTCCAAAGCCGTCAAGGGCGTCGGACTTTACCCGGACGAAAATTCGCTTTTTGAAAAAGAAAGCCTGGACCTCGCGGTAATAACCGGAGAAGCGGGAAAAAATCCGGTCTTAAAAGCCCTTAACCGGAACCTGCATGTCCTGTGCGAGGGCCCCCTTCTTCTGGGCCTCTCCGAACTGGACGAACTGCTGGATAAATCGAGGCAACGGGGAAAGCTGATATATTTTTTCGATTGGTGGAAACGGCACCCCCAGGTAAAAGCGATGCAAGACGCCATTGCCCAGGACATCATAGGAAAACCTGATTTTTTTCAGTGGTCGGCGTTTTTTCCGGGCGAAGCGGAAACGGCCGGACGGGAACTCTGGACGGCTTTCCACATACTGAATCTGTTGAGCGGAAGAAACCCGGTTACGGCCTGCGCTAAATTTTATGACGGAGGGCGTTCCGACATAACGATAAATTTTTTGGACGCCTCGGCCCAGCTTCATCTGAACGGCAAAAGCCGGCTGCAAAAAATCTGCGCGCTGATCTCCGGCGAAAAAGGGCTGCTCCAGCTTAACGATGATAGCCTGGCCATAGAAAGAGCCGGCCTCGGCCGCAAGATAGCGGATTTCGGCAAAAAATTCGCGGAACTGCGGGACGACCCGGCGCTGGCGGCCGGGGTGTACCTTGAGTTGGAAGAAGCTCTCAGAGAATCCTCCCTGGCCGAAAAAAACATGAAAGCGGCCAGCCTTTGCCTGAGACTTATTTCCTCTTCCGTTAAATCCGGCAGGTCCGGGAAACCCGTCCCCGTCTAACCAGAAAGTTGCAATTGCAACTTTTTGGTGTCACCTGCCTGCCGGCGCGCAAGTTGCAACTCATCGTCAGGCAGGCAAGTCTCAGGTCGCAGGTTACAAGTTAAAGAAGCATGAAGTCAGGGGCAAAGGCACAAAGTGACAAAGTGTTATAAGGAATGTCATATCTCCCTTTGTGCCTCTGTGCCTATGCTCCTTTGACACTCCATTAAAGTTTCTTGGGTATATTTGAAAAAAACTCGATAAGATTTCCGCTTATAGCCGAACTGTTGAAATATATGTGAAGGCCTATCTTGCAAATCAGGTAAAGTATCACTCCTATAAAAAAGCTCTGGTAGGCCCAGACCCAATCCTCTCCGGCAAAGGCGAAGACCGCGCCATACGCCGCGTAATACAAAAAAAGAGCCAGGAGCACGTAAATCGAAAAAGAATAAAGCTTTCCGGCCTGCGGGATGCCTTTGAAGATGTTCTCCACATAACCCCGCGTCCGCGAAGAGTATTCCGCCAGAACGAAAAAAGCCAGCAAAGAGATCACCAGACTCAGCAGCGAAGGAAGCGGCATCCCGTTAAAAGCGCTCAGCCCCGAAATAAAAGGCAGGAAAAACAGGAAATTGTTTATCAGATACAGGGAGATGAGTATTATAAAAAGCCTTATGAATTCCGTTATGTAGGCCCTGGTATTTTCATCGTTCATGAGAAACCTCTTTCATTTATTATTAATAATATACTAAAATACTCTATTGCCGGCAAAGGAAAAGTTTCGTCCGCCTCAGGCGGACGGCCCGCCCGGGGCGGGCGCCGGAGGGGAGTCATTATGATAATCGAAAGAACAGAATACAAGGGACAGCCCGTCATTATTCTCAAGAGGAACGAAAACGACAGATATCCGTTTTCGTTTGGACTCGGAAAAGCCAGAATGATACTGGAATCGATAGAAGACATAAAAAAATTCGTCGAAGAAAACGACAACAAAGAAGAAAAGAAAGATTGACGCCCCCCAAGGCGGACTGTCCCGCCGCGCCGCATAAATAGCGGCGGGAAATGGGACAGCTATCCGCATTATACAAGGAGGGGGACGATGCCCGAAAACGCTCATGAAGCCGTAAGCCGGCTTTATGACGACATTTCCGGCTATTACGAGTCGGCGAATTCCTTTCTTACCCTCGGACTGGATCTGTACTGGCGCCGCAAAGCTTCAAGACTTCTTATAAAAGCAAAACCGGGAAATATCAAGATCCTCGATGCCTGCTGCGGCACCGGGGATTTTGCTTTAAGCCTGCTTAGGACTTACGGCGGCCGGGCGGAAATAACGGCCGTAGACCTGAATGAAAAAATGCTTGCGAAAGCCTCCGGCAGGTCGTCAAAAATAAAATTCGCGCTGGCCGACGCCGCGAAACTGCCCTTCCCCGACGACAGCTTCGACGCGGTCACGGTTTCCTTCGCCGCCAGGAATCTCGCCCGCGATCGGAGCGAGTTTCCCGCGATACTGAGAGAGTTCGCCAGGGTACTTAAAAAAGACGGCGTTTTCCTGAACCTGGAAACCACGAGGCCCGAAAATTTTATAATAAGGAACCTGATGAAAACTTACGTAAAGCTCTCCATCTTCCTTTTAAATTTCGCGAACCGCGCCGGCAGGACAGCCTACGCCTTTCTGGGCGACACGATAGGGGACTTTTACGGGGCGAAAAAACTGTCGGAGATAATCGGCGAAGCCGGGTTCGGGGCGGTCGAGCGCACGATCCTCTGCCCTGGAGCGGTAGCGGTGCATTTAGGACGTAAAAAACAATGAAACTTTTTTTTCTTTTTTTCCTTTCCCTCTCAGCCGGTCCCCTCCGCGCCGAAGGAACCGGCAGGACGACTTACGAACTGCAGCTTGACCCCTATTACACCGCCGCGGGGATGTACAACTCCCTCACGGAAAAGCCCATAGAAAAACTGACCGGGAAGAGCGAAAGCGAGATTTACAAATACCTTCTGGAAAACATTTACAAGCCGAGGACCCTGGTTTTTGAGATAAGCCTGAACCCGCTGCCTTACGCCGGAACTTTTGTAAAGAGGAACTACCGTAATTTTTACGAAGACGCTCAGCTTACCAGCAATTTCAACTATATACAGGCGCTCACGGCGGGTTTCGAAGAACCCTGGGCCTTTTCCGTCTTTCTCGGCAACGTGGTGGAATTCGATTCCATAAAAAAATCCTTCGAGGGGAAAAGGAAAGGCTATTCGGGCCTCCTGCTGGACATGGGCGACTACCACATCAAGGATAACGAGCTGGTTTACGACCGCTGGATACAGGGAGAGGTGAAGCTGAAAGGCGAGCAGATACTCCGGGACAGAAGCCTGGTCTGGAGCTTCAGAGTCGGAGGAAAGCTGCACGACAGAAGCTGGATAAAAGACTCCGTTTTTTTCGGCTTCCGCCGCTCGAGGACGGATTTCAAAAAAACCGGGCGCTGGTACGAGAACTCAGGCTTTGAACTGACCTCCTCCTTCTCCAGAGACAAGCTGGAAGCCATAAGGCATTATTTCCTCGTGGAAAAAAAAATTCCTTCGGAGAAAAAAAGATACGCCTTCACGCTGGGACTGGGCTTCGTCTGGGATTCCGACAAAAAATATTCCATAAAAAACGGCGGCGACGCCAGGAACGGCTTCCAGTTCATCCTGCGGCCCAATCTGGAATTCTGACCCGCAAACCCCCTTTCAAATGGCGAATAAAAAACCCCGTCACTGCGTCAATGGCGGGGGTTTAAAAAATTCTTTTAATTTTATATATCGCGCTTTGCGCGTTACATTTTTATTTCTCTTTGCCGCAGCATTTCTTGTATTTTTTGCCGCTGCCGCAGGGACAGGGCTCGTTGCGCCCGACTTTCGGCTCTTCCCTCTTGTAAGTTTCCACTTTGGGGGCGGGCGGTTCACCCCGCGCGACTTCCGGATTTTTCTTAAGCCATTTTTTCACTTCCCTTTCGTCGTTTATATTAACGTTGTCCTCGAGCATTTTCCTGTAGATATTCACCACCATCTTTCTCTGCTCGGGGGTTTTAGCCTGGGAAAGTATCTCGGGGGAGATCTCGTTTATCTCCCCGGCCAGTTCGTCGTCGGTCTTTTCGCTCAGGGGCTTATCTTTTTTAACCGGGGCGGGTTTTGCCGGCGGGGCCGGCATGACCGGCGACGCGGATTTCATCTTTTCCGCTTCTTTTTTTTCCGCGGGCGCGGCGGGTTCCCCGCGTTCTATTTTAACCGGAGCCGCTTTTTTTTCTTTCTCTTTATTGAATATTTTTTTCAGAAAATCAAATGCCATGTCGTCTCCTTGGTTCGCCTCGTTTGGAAATCTTACAACCCGGGGCATATATTCCGGAACTTAAGCCCCTCTTGCGTCAAACTCCGGGATTCCTGACGGGGCCCATTTCCTCTTCTATTATCTTCAGCGCCTTTTCCACCTTGATCAGGAAGTCCGGCTCGTCGGAAATCACGAATCTCCTGGGGTGGGCCGACCAGGCCTCCTCCGTTCTTTTATCCAGCTCGAGAGCGCCCTTATGGTCCTCTATCCTCGTGCCCGAAAGCTTATAGACGTCGGATTTCTTGGGAGGCCGCAGATGTATCACCATGTCGTACCTGGCGATCTCCTTCTTCATCGTGGAACCGACGGATTTCAGAAAGGACTCCGCCGCGCTTTCGGGCCAATAGGCGATATTGTCCAGCGTGCCCCTGTCGCACAGGTAAAGCCGGGCGTTGTCCAGGGCCGAAGACATATCCTCGAGCTCGCGCACCGTAAAATATATGGCCCGCTGTATATGCCGCATGGCGGTATCGCCGGGACGCCTCGGGAAACCGCCGCCGTAAAGGATGCTGGCGGCCTCAGGTACGGAAACCACATTGTTTCCGTAATGCCTCTGCACTATTTCGATAATGGAGGTTTTTCCTCCCGAAGGGCCGCCGGTAAAAACTATCCTTTTCTTCTTCATTTTTTCACCCCGTTTAGAAATCTCACCCGCCGGGAAATACGATCCCGTAATCTCCCGTCGTTCTCCGTCAAACCCCGGAATTTCCAACGGGGCGAGCCGCGCTTTTATTGACTTCCTTCATATAGGAGGCCAAAGCTATGGAATGGAGCTTGGTAATCGGCGAATCAGTCCTGGAAGGCAGGATGACCGGAAAATTCGCCCCGACCAAAATGGTCGAAGATTTCATGCCCGCCCCGAAGAAGGAGATGGCTTTATAGACGGGATTGGCGGAATCCAGGTCCGGCAGAAGAACTATGTCGGCTTCTCCCGGCACCAGGCCGTCTTTTATGCCCTTTTCCTCGGCGAGCTTTTTGGAAAAGGTTATATAAACGTCGTAAGGCCCCTCGATAACGCAGTCACGTATTTTCCCCTCTTTGCTCATTTTCACCAGGGCTTCCGCGTCCAGGGTGCTGGGGATCTTCGGGTTCACCTTTTCCACCGGGCAGACCACCGATATTCTGGGCTTCGCTACTCCGAGCATTTTCATGACGTCTATGGCGTTGTTGAGAATTTTGACTTTTTCCTCGAGCGTAGGCTTTATGATTATGGCCGCGTCCGTAAGCGCGAAAAGTTTTCCGTAATTGGCGGTCTCAAAAAGGACGAAATGACTGAGTACGCTCCCTTCCTTAACGGCCCCTATATCCTTTCTGAGTATGGCTTTCATGTAAAACCTGGTGTCCACAAGCCCTTTTACCAGAAAATCCCCCGCGCCGGCCTTTATCAGCTCCACGGCCCGATCGGCCATCCGGGAAACGTCGTTCTCGTTCTTTATCTCGAAGATGGAAACGTCTATTCCGACTTTCCGGGCGCATTTTTTTATCTCGGCCTCGGGCCCTATCAGAATACCGCCTGAAATAAGCCGGTTTTCAATGCCCATCTTGCACGCCTCCAGAACCTCCTCGTTGTTGGCTCCGGGAACTATGACCCTGTTGGGCTTCCCCTTGACCATCTTCAAAAGTTCTTCGTGGTTTTTAAAGTTCATGATTCTCTCCTTGTACAGCAGATTAATACTTCTTTATTTTTTTGGGGTTTTTAAGAGCCGACTCGCACGCCAATCTTAAAGCGGTCATTTCGTCGCCGCCGGGATAAACTATAACCGGCGCTATCCACTGCACCCTTCTCCTTATCTCGGGGGTGACGTATTCGTCGTCGTAAACTATACCGCCTGTCATTACTATCGCGTCCACTTTTCCTTCGAAAACGCCGGCAAGCGAGCTTATTTCCTTCGAAATCTGATAAGCCATGGCGAGAAGGACTTCTTTAGCCTTTTCCCTCGAGACCAGCCGGGTATCGAGCCCGCTTCCCGGAACGATCTCGCCGGTATTTACATATTTTTTTATGGCCACTATGTCGCTGGTGCCGGTATACGCCGCCAGACCGCCCTTCCCCTTAATCTTTAATTTTATCTCGTCCAAAGTGTATTTGCCGGAAAAACACATTTTCGCCAGACCACCGGCGGGAACTCCGCCGCTTCGCTGGGGAGTAAAAGGCCCTTCGCCGTCAAGGGCGTTGTTCACGTCCACTATTCTCCCTTTTCTGTGGGCTCCCACTGAAATGCCTCCGCCGCCGTGAAGCACGATAAGATTGCAGTCCTCGTAAGGCTTGCCGAGCTGCCTGGCGGCATGCCTGGCCACCCTTTTCTGGTTGAGGGCGTGAAGGATCGAAACTCTCGGATTTTCAGGCATGCCGGAATACCGGGCCAGCGGGTCCAGCTCGTCCACGACGACCGGGTCGGCTATAAAAGCCCTGCCGCCGCACATTTCGGCTACGCTTTTGGCTATCAAGCCTCCGAGGTTCGAGGAATGGTCGCCGTAAGACCCGTTTTTAAGGTCCTCCGCCATTTTATCGTCGACCTCGTAAGTGCCGCTTTCTATGGGCCTCAAAACCCCGCCGCGGCCTATAACCGACTGAATTTCCGAAATGGAAATATTGTTTTCTTTCAGCGCCTCTATCACGAGATTTTTTCTCATTTCGAACTGGGCGGTTATCTTCTGTTTTTCAAAAGGCTTCAGGTCGTCAAGAGAATACCGCACCACTTTATGGAATATAAGCTTCCTCCCCTTGAAAAAACTGACCTCATCGCTCGTCGAGCCGGGGTTTATAACGAGTATGTTTATTTCCGACATAAATCACCTCTTTTTTATCTGAATTCCACTTCGTAAAGATACGGCATGTGTTTTTTCCCGAGAGTTATGAAAATCTTCTTTCCCTCCGCTTCGGAGAGAGGGAGCTGTTCCTTCGCGCCGTAGCAGAATTCGTCCTTCACGCAAACCTTGATCCTTACCGGAGCGGACCATTTCCCCCAGGGATAGGGCGAGGTCTTGAGAAAAACGGTCTGGGAATCGGCGTCGAAATAAACCGCCAGATATTTTTTAAGGTGCCTGTTGTAAGAAACGGAAAATTCCTCATCCGCGCCTTCGAGCGCTACCGAGGCCTCGGTTATATCGTCGGTCCATTTCTTCTTATCGTAATCCTCGGTGTAATAGGAATAGCGCTCGCGCTTCAGGATATCCGCCGGCCTGACCCTGGCGAGCGAAGCGCCCTTGCGGTAAGGGTTGCCGGGATTCTTCCCGTAAACGTAAAGCCACCCGTCCAAATCATGAAGGACCGCCTCCCCGAAAGCGGGTTCTATGTCGTTCCAGAAAGAATTTCTTCCGCCGGAGGCCGCTTTCTTGTAGGGACCGGAAATCTTTTCGGAATAGGCCACGCCCTGGCCCACGCGGAAATAATCGTACAAACCCCTTCCGTAATTGTTCATTATCGAGTAAAAAACGTAATAACCGTTCCCTATTTTGACGGGCGACCTGACCCAAAATTTCCTTATCCCGGAATATTCCTTGAAATCCGCGGTTATAAGAGGCAGGGGCCAGTTATTTTCGTCGAAAAGATAGGAAACGCCCTCTTTCATGGCGTAGGGGGAGGTCGACGGGTAAACGATGAGGGAAGAATCCACCACTCCTTCCAGGCCTTTTTTCCCCCCGGCAAGTATCTCTCCCAGCCAGATGTCGTTGGCGAAAAAATAGATCTTACCGGAATCCGCCAGCGAATAGTTCCCGCCGAAACCTATCACGGTAAAAGCCGACTTCCCGGAATCGAGCATGGCGCCGCCGTATTTGACGGAAAAAGACGGGTCCTCCGGAGACTTCTGAGCCCGGGCCGCGGAACAGAAAAAAACGGGGACCCACAAAAAAAGCAGTATTTTCATAAGGCTATACCTTCGAGGAAAGATCGGTAAACCCGTAGTGTTTTTTAACCGGCTCGATCACTTTCCAGACGCATTTCAGTCCCTTGGGAAAAACGACCAGCTCTCCGGCCCCGAACCCCGTTTTTTTCCCGCCGACGGAGATTTCGGCTCTTCCCTCGAGAAAATAGCAGGTTTCCGTTTCTTCGTAAAACCAATCGAACTCGGCCGCCGGGCTGGTCCAGACCGGCCATTTGTCGATCCCGAGTTCCCCGATTTTTTCGGCGGAAATTTTTTTAACGAAAATTTTCACAAACTGACTCCTACTAATAATAATATAATACAAAGGGGGGGAATTTCAATCGGGCGTCATGTCAGGCTACTTTTCAAACACACCGCCCTGATACCGGATAACCCGAAGGAAAACAGGGAATAAAAATTTCAAAAAACGCGACATAACAGCGGTGAGCGGAAAAGGCCGGGACATGCGCGCATCCAAAAAGCAGCCTGACACCGCTCAAATATTTCTTTTTCTTCTCAGTTCCGCTACCTTTATCCTGACTATCGCTTTTTTAATGGAAGCCTGAGCCGAATCCAGGTCGAGGTCCGCTCCTTTCATATTCATGGCGTCCTTGGCCCGCTGGTATTCCTGCCTGGCTTTTTCCTCGTTTATTTCCTTTACCAGTTCGCCCATTTCCGTAAGCACCGTGACCTCGTCGCCTTTTATCCGGGCAAAACCCCAGAAAATGGCCATAAAATCCTCTTTCCCGCCGGCCTTATACCTGAGTATGCCTTCTTTCAGCTGGACTATGTAAGGGGCGTGTCCCGGCAGGATACCCATCTCGCCCTCAAAAGCGGGAATAGTGATGGACTCCGTCTCTTTGGAGGAAAGGAGCGTCCTGTCGGGCGTCAAAACCGTAAGTTTTATCTTTTTCATATGACCCGCCGCTTTTTATCCGGCTTTTTTTACCTCGCCTATCGCGCCCACCATGTAAAAACTCTGTTCCGGGATATCGTCGACTTTCCCTTCGAGTATTTCCCTGAAACCGCTTATGGTTTCCTTCAGGGAGACGTATTTCCCCTCCCTGCCGGTGAACTGCTGGGCTACGAAGAAGGGCTGGGAAAGGAATTTTTGTATCTTCCTGGCCCTTGAAACCGTGAGTTTGTCCTCGTCGGAAAGTTCGTCCATCCCGAGTATGGCGATGATATCCTGCAGTTCCCTGTATCTTTGAAGTATCTTCTGGACCCCTCGGGCCGTATTGTAATGTTCCTCGCCGATTATTTTCGGGTCCAATATTCTGGAAGTCGAATCCAGAGGATCCACTGCGGGATAGATGGCGAGCTCCGTTATCTTCCTCGAGAGGACGATGGTGGCGTCGAGATGGGTGAAAACATTGGCCACCCCGGGATCGGTAAGATCGTCCGCCGGGACGTATACCGCCTGTATGGAGGTGATAGAACCCTTTTTGGTGGAAGTTATCCTTTCCTGCAGCCAGCCTATCTCGGTGGTAAGCGTAGGCTGGTAACCCACCGCCGAAGGCATTCTGCCCAAAAGCGCCGAAACTTCGGCGTTCGCCAGAACGTATCTGAAGACATTGTCTATAAAAAGAAGCATGTCCTGGCCTTTTACGTCCCTAAAATATTCCGCCTGGGTGAGAGCGGTAAGACCGACCCTGGCCCTGGCGCCCGGCGGCTCGTTCATCTGCCCGTAAACCAGCACCGTTTTGGAAAGGACTGAGCTCCCGTCGGAAAGCTTGGAGTTCTGCATATCGAGCCACAAATCGTTGCCTTCCCTGGACCTTTCGCCCACCCCGCCGAAAACCGAGTAGCCGTGATGCTGCCTGGCGACGTTGTTTATAAGCTCCATTATCACGACGGTTTTCCCCACGCCCGCGCCGCCGAAAAGACCTATTTTTCCGCCTTTCATAAAAGGCGCCAGCAAGTCTATGACCTTTATGCCGGTCTCAAAAATTTCCGGGGTGGTTTTTTGTTCGGAAAGAGGCGGAGCCGCGCGGTGGATGGGAAGATATTCTTTGGACTCTATCGCCCCCCGGTGATCCTGGGGCTCTCCCAGCACGTCCATGAGCCGGCCCAGGCAGGCTTCGCCCACGGGGACCTTCAGAGGCGCGCCGGTGTCAAAGACTTCCAAACCTTTCGAGAGGCCGTTGGTCGGGCCGAGGCTTATGGTTTTTACGGTATTGTCTCCCAGGTGCTGCGAAACTTCGCAGACCAGGCTTTTTTCTTTTCCGTCTTCCTTGTACTTTACCCTCAAAGCGTTATAGATGGCCGGAAGCTTGCCCTTTTCGAATTCCACGTCTATTACCGGACCTATTATCTGAACCACTTTTCCTTTTTCCATAAGTTGTTCTCCAAGACCGGAAGACTGGAAGACTAGAGGATAATTTATCGTAAATCGTAAAGGGTAAAGAGTAAAGGGTAATATTTAAATTCCTTGCAAACTCTTCACGTTTTCCGCTTTACGTTTCACGGCTTTTTGCCAATCCTCTATTCTTCTGATCCTCCAATCTTCTCCCGTTTAGCTTTCCAGGGCGCTGGCTCCGCTTACTATCTCGTTCAGCTCCGTGGTTATCATCGCCTGCCTGGTTTTATTCATCTTGAGCGTAAGCTCGTCTATGATCTCCGCCGCGTTTTTGCTGGCCGACTCCATCGCGTTCATCCTGGCCGAAAGCTCGGCGGCCTGGGATTCGAGCAATATCCTGTAAATATGGGAACTTATATGCCGGGGAATCAGATTTTCCATAAGCCGCATTTTTCCCGGTTCGAAATCGAAATCGGAGATCCCCGATGCGCCCGCGGCTCTCGAAAGGATGTGTTTTTCAAGCGGAAGGAACTCCTGTTCCACGAGGTTTTGCTGTATCATGGACTTGAATTCGTTGTAGATGAAAACCACCCTGGAAAGTTTTTTCTCCCTGTACATCTTTATGACGTTCTCGGAAACGAGGTTCGAATGGATGTACCCCACTTTAGGGAAAATCCCGAACATCTCGTAATAGAATTCCAGGTCTATGCGCTTTATCCTCCTGACAAAATCCCTGCCTTTCTTGCCTACCGAGATGAAATATATTTTTTTATCCTTGTTGGCCCTTATGAAACCCAGCGTTTTTTTTATCAGGTTTGCGTTGAAAGAGCCACAAAGCCCCTTATCGGAGGTTATAAGCACCAGACCCACGCTCTTCGCATCGTTCTCGTTTTCGAAAAGATCGTGCACCGAAGATTTTTTAAAATCGGCCTCCTGCATTTCGCTGTAAAGATCGGCTATCACGCTGTCCATCTTGATGGCGAAAGGCCGGGCCGAGAGCATGGAATTCTGCGCTTTTTTTATGCGCGCCACGGCCACCATTTTCATGGCGTAAGTTATCTGTTTTATGCTTTTTATGGAAGAGATATGCTTTCTTATGTCCCGCAGAGAGGCCATTATTTTTTCTCCATGGTTTTAACGTAATCCGTTACGCCGTCTTCCAGGCTCCATTCCGGCCTGTAATCCAGATTCGCCTTGGCCCTTCTTAGATCCGCCTGCGTCCGGTTCTGAAAAAAATCGTAGGGATTGTCGAAATATTCCGGGGAGAGGTCGGTTTTCATGGCTTTATTGAGACAATCTATCACGTAATTGAAGCTCTCGGCCTTGCCGGTACCGGCGTTGCAAACGCAGGAACTTTCGGCGTCCAGGGCGTTTAAATTTATCCTGACGACGTCCTTTATGTATACGAAATCCCTGGACTGCTCGCCATACTTGAAGACCCGGGGATTCCTCCCGGCCTTCATCTGGAGATAAAGCTGGTATATCATACTGGCGAACTTGCCCTTATAGTATTCACCGGGCCCGTAGACGTTGAAATATCTCAGACCCACGACCTTGAACTTGGGATTCCGCGCGCAGAATTCTCCCGCCACGTTATCCATGATAGCCTTTGAAAACCCGTAAACATTTTCCGGCGTCGCGGGCTGCTCTTCCCTCATTGGGCAGTCGCCGCGGCCGTAAGTGGCGGCGGAGGAGGCGTAAACCAGCGTTCTTATGTCGTATTTTAAGGCGAAATTTAAAACGTTCTTGAATCCCTCTACGTTCACTTCCATCATTTTTTTCTGGTCTGTTACCGTGGTGTCGGTTATCGCCGCTTCGTGAAAAACGGCGTCCACTTTTCCGATCTTTTCCCACCATAACGGGGAGAGGATGCTGTCGGCTATAATGTCGCCCCCGAAACCCGGCAGGTTCTTGAAATTCCCGCTTGAGAAATCGTCGAGGACCACCACCTTTTCCTTTCTCTCGTTCAAAAGGGAGAAAGCTATGTTCGAGCCCACAAACCCCGCTCCGCCGGTGACCAGAT
>Ga0066637_10002384_pt1 | contig 12529 bp, 10 predicted proteins | sample CryGeyCG2014_020_FD_62737 | JGI IMG/M metagenome (GOLD analysis project Ga0066637, IMG submission 62737) | Groundwater microbial communities from aquifer - Crystal Geyser CG08_land_8/20/14_0.20 | ecosystem: Environmental > Aquatic > Deep subsurface > Groundwater | place: USA: Utah: Grand County...
GACCTCGTAGGCATTACCTCCATGACACCTGCTGTCAAACGGGGTTATGAAATAGCTGATGCTTTCAGAGAACGTGGAATAAAGGTAATCATGGGAGGAATGCATATATCAAAGATGCCTGAAGAAGCGCTCCAGCACTGCGACAGCGTTCTTATTGGTGAGGCAGAAAATCTATGGACACAGGTTCTTGATGACTACAAACAGGGCGCACTGAAAAAAATATACAGGCATGAAAACGGATACCCTTCTCTTGGAAATCTCCCTGCACCGAACTGGAATCTCTATAGGGGCAAGGGATACCTGCCGGTCCATTTTATTGAAACCACCCGTGGATGTCCTCACAACTGCGAATTCTGTTCTGTAACGAGTTCCTTCGGCGGAAAATTCAGAAACAGACCTGTTGACGAGGTTGAAAAAGAGATACAAAACTTAAAGCCATTTGAAGGAAGATTTATCCTGAAGAACGTAGTTCTTTTTGTTGATGACAATATCATAAGCAATAAGAGTCATGCAAAAGAGCTGCTAACCCGGATTATACCTTATAACCTCAAATGGCTTGGGCAAACATCGGTTAACATTGTGAAGGATGATGAAATACTTACACTTTGCAGGAAAAGCGGCTGTATGGGACTTCTCATAGGGTTTGAGACCCTCTCTTCAAATAACCTCGCTGCGATGGGTAAAAGCTTCAACAAACCCGATCATTATATTGATGTAGTGAAAAAGCTGCACGATTATGGCATAGGGGTGGACGGATCTTTTGTTTTGGGTTTTGACCACGATGATGAGGGGGTCTTTGAACGCACCGTTGAATTTATTATTAAGGCCAAGATTGATGTATGTTACTTCTCCATATTGACGCCTTATCCCGGCACAAAATTGTATACAAAAATGGTGAGTGAGGGAAGGATAATAGACCATGACTGGTCGAACTATAATACAAATAACGTAGTCTTTATGCCGAAAATGATGAAACCTGAAAAACTCCTTGACGGATTTTATCAGGTTTTAAAGGAATCTTTCACCTATTCTTCCATTCTTAAAAGGCTATGGGGTAATGGGACATACAAGAATTTCTTTTATCCCATGAATTTTGGATTTAAACAGACAATTAAGAAAACAATAAAGCGTAAACAGAATTTTTCATATATGCAGGTCTGAATATTTATACGACAGGGTATTTTTTATGAGAAGATTACTTTGAAATTCTGACCGAGATGCATACCACTAAAGCAAGGATCCTGGTACTCGATGGCATGTGGAATAAATCCCTTGCTGCTGTTCGCTCATTCGGCAGGAGGGGATTCCATGTTACCGCAGGGGAAAACACAAGGCTCGCCACAGCGCTCTTTTCAAAATACTGCAAGAAGAGATTTATCTATCCGTCTCCAGTTAAAAATCAGGAAGCTTTCATTGATTGCCTTGAGAATGAGCTGCGAAGAGGCAATTATGACGTAGTATTTCCAATGGAACTCTCGACCCAGTTTGCATTGGTTACCAATAGAGAGAGATTTGCGAGATATTGCCGGATTCCTTTTGCCAAGCCGGAAATAACAAATCATATTCAGGACAAGGCATGGTTGACGAAATTTGCAACTGAAAAGGGTTACGAAGTCCCAAAGACTTTTTTCGTTGAAAATCTCGATCATCTGAATGAAATCGCTGATGAAATAAATTGCCCTGCGCTAATAAAACCAAGAGTCAGCTCTGGGTCGAGGGGAATCATTTATGTAAAAAACAGCAGTGAATTAATTCATGCATATTTAAAAGTCCACGAGGTGTATCCATTGCCAATTATTCAGGAATATATCCCCGACGGTGAAGGAACATACGGCGTTGGACTACTGCTGAATTTTGAGTCTGAGGCAAGGGCATCTTTTGTATATAAACGCCTGCGATCGTATCCGGTAAGCGGCGGGCCGAGCACATTACGGGAGAGTGTCAAGAGAGAAGACTTGCAGGAGATTGCGGAATCATTATTGAAGTCTCTCGGATGGACAGGTATTGCTCATATGGAATTCAAAATAGATCCACGGGATGGAAAAGCAAAGCTTCTTGAAGTAAATCCCCGGTTCTGGGGGTCATTGCATCTTGCAATTGAATCTGGTGTTGATTTCCCCTTTCTCCTTTATCACCTGGCAATGGATGGAGATGTAGAATATGTCAGGGACTACAGAATAGGGGTAAAATGCAGGTGGCTTATCCCGGGTGATCTTCTGCATTTTTTCCAGAATCCCGACAGATTCAGGCTTAGACCCAGTTTCTTTGATTTTAGCGCGAAAGATGATATTATATCTCTTCAGGATCCTTTGCCAACAATTGGCAGAGTATTATCAGGCTTTACACTTCTCTTTGATAAAGAAATGAGAAGACTATTAAACAGATAAAGGAGGAAGTATGAACAGGTTAATGAAAAGTTTCTGTTACTTTTTTACCGTAATTCTTATTATTGGCGGAATGATGAGCATTGCCGGTTCAGAAGAACCCGTTGCCAAGACAACACAGGAGGACTTATATACTAAAGCCATGACCTTTAAGGAAGACGGTAATTATGACGCTGCCTTCGAAATTTTTAAAAAGCTTGCAAGTGAAAATCCGAATGACAGCAAGTATGAAATAAGCTATTTGGATATTATCCTGGACCAATGTATAACTATGAAAGCACTCAATAACTCAGCATGGATGACAAAAGCCAAGGAAGTAGGAGGAAAGATAAAAACACTTTATACAAAATATGCAAGGAATGCCGAGTATTATCTTGTGTATGCAAAATATTCCTGGCTTGTTGAGGCAAAGAGAGAGGCGCATATTACCAAAGCCCTGGGAAAGTCACTTTACTTTAAGCCCAAAAATCCAGATGCATATATTCTCAAAGGGGATATCTATCTGGATCAAGCAAAAAAAGCTGATTCCGTTGAGCAGCATGACGAGGCTCTAAAAGGTTCTTCTACTACATCAAGACAATCCCTGGCTGAAACTGCAAAGACCTCTTATGAATCAGCCCTCAAAAGTCCAGATATCAGCGACAGAAAGAAGGCATATGTGTATTACAAGATGGGTGAACTCGAAAGTCAAATTTTTGGCAAAAAAGACATCGCAAAAGCAAACTGGGAAAAAGCTGCAGCCTTAGCACCTGACAGCAAAGCGGGCAAATCAGCAAGGGAGATGTTGGCAAAATAGATTCCCAACTAAAATGCTCAACGCCCTGACGGTTGACCTTGAAGACTGGTATCACATATGCGGGTTGGAAAACTCTTCAGACATGGCACAGTGGGATGCTTACGAAAGCCGTGTGCTGGGTAATACGGAAAAGATACTGAGGCTTCTCAGAAAATATGACATCAAAGCGACATTCTTCGTCCTGGGTTATATAGCATTTAAAGAACCTGATTTGATCAAAACGATCAAAAAGGAGGGTCATGAGGTAGCAACGCACGGTTTCAGTCATAAAAGGGTTTTCGAGATGACAGAGGGTGAATTCTTTGAGGATGTCAGCAAATCCATAGATATTATTTCATCCATAACAAAGGACAGGGTGTTGGGTTTCAGGGCGCCTGAATGGTCTATAAGAAAAGAGACACCATGGGCGTTGAGGATACTCAGGAAGCTTGGCATACTGTATGATTCAAGCATGGTTCCCCTCACCCGGATGGGAAGCAGGGACTTTCCACGCCATCCATGTAAATTCGATACCGAATATGGTGAAATATGGGAATTCCCACTCACTACTATAAGGCTGTTTTGGGAACATATCCCCTTTAGCGGGGGGTTACCGCTAAGGATAGTCCCTTACTTTTATATTGTTTCAGCGATTAAAAAAGTAAATGCTCAAGGATTCCCAGCTATTGCTTACATCCACCCATGGGAATTTGATACTGAGCAGCACAAAATTAACCTGCCCTTAAGTAAGAGGTTCATGCATTATTTTAATATAAAAGTTACTCCCCGCAAGATTGATGGCTTGTTCAGGCATTTTAAGTTTGCCCCTGTTAGAGATGTTCTTGGAGTTGGGTAGTGAAAGATAGATATTTCTTTGCATCGCTCATAACGACGGTGTTTCTTTATCTTGTTCTTATAATAGCTTCCACAGTATTTGTTATCTTTACTGGCATTATCGGATTTCTTTTTATCGTTGTGAGCATTGTTTTATTATTAGTTTACTTCTATGACGGGTTTAAAAAGATCAGAAATAAAGGAGGCTTTAGTCGTTCGTCTTGAATAGAAGAGTTGTTGTAACTGGTATCGGTATTATTACTGCTCATGGAATAGGGAAAGAATCGAATTGGACTAAGATAATATCGGGTATATCGAGCATAAGGAAGATAACATCCTTTGATTCATCAAAATATAGAGGCAAGCATGGTGGTGAGGCAAAAGAATTCAGTACTACCTTTCTTCATAACCTGAGGAATAAAAGGCTCGACAGGGCATCTCATCTCCTCATTCATACAGCGCGGGAGGCGCTTTCGGATGCGTGTATTATTGATGGAGTAAAAAATATCCCCATACTCCTATCCCTTGGCACAACTCTCGGCGGGATGCTTTCCGGTGAGATATTTCACAGAGAGGTTATAAAAAAGGGTTTAAACAAGGCAAGGCTTTCCCTTGTGTCTGATTATTACGCCCATTGTCAGGCAATCAACCTTTTTCAGGAACTTGAGTTGAGAGGAGACTTTTTGGTTTTCTCCAATGCCTGTGCTTCCGGTACCAATGCTGTGGGCCATGCTTTTAATTCAATCCGGTATGGTAAATATGATATGGCTATCTGCGGAGGATACGATACCATTAGCGAGTTCACCTTTGCAGGGTTTAACTCTCTCATGGCAATAACCACTTCCCTTTGCAGGCCTTTTGATAAAAGAAGAGACGGGCTTATCCTTGGTGAGGGGGCGGGGATACTGATTTTAGAAGAATTGGAACATGCGCTTAAAAGAACAACCCAAATATGTGGTGAGATAGTAGGGTATGGCGAGTCCTCTGATGCATATCATATTACAAGCCCGGAACCATCCGGCAGAATGGCATCCATTGCCATAAAAAAAGCCTGGTCAGATGCCGGAAATCCTGTCATTGATTATATAAATGCTCATGGAACAGGGACAAAATATAATGATATCATGGAAACGAATGCAATTAAGACGGCCATCGGAGACAGTGCAAGGGAAATTCCTGTCAGTTCCACAAAACCGATGATCGGTCATCTCTTGGGAGGTGCCGGTGCAGTTGAGGCAATTATCTCCCTGCTCTCAATAAATTACAAGACCCTTCCTCCCAACATAAATTATGATACCCCGGACCCTGAATGTGCCCTGAATATTGTAACAAAAGCTGAACGACACGATATAAGAACTGTACTCTCCAACTCCTTTGGATTTGGAGGCTCAAATGCATCAATAATAATCAGAGAATACTCATGATAGCCTTAACCGGCATAGGTCCTGTAACCCCTATCGGTATAGGAAAGGATGATTTTTGGAATAATATAGTCACAAGATATTCCTGCATGAGTAAGGTAACCAGATTTCCCTTGTCACATGGGTTGTATTGTGGCGAAATCAGCAAGGTTGATTTAGATGAATATATACAGGACAACAGATTCAGACGTGCTGCCGATATATCAAAGTATGCACTCGCTGCTACCTTCCTTGCGATCGACGATGCACACAGCGAAAAAGTGGCTAATGAAGATACAGCACTGGTTTTGGGGATAACCAATGGTCCCCTTACCTATACGCAGGTGTTCCATAGTGCGCTGATAAGAGAAGGTGTTGACGCAATAAGCCCTTCCCTTTTTTCAGAGTCGGTATTGAACGCTCCGGCAAGTAATATATCAATCTGTTTCGGCATCAGAGGTCCGGTACAAACACTTGTTGGAGGTTCAACAACTGCTTTAAAGGCAATGATACTCGCCTGCCAGATGTTGAGCACAGGCATAGTTGATAAAGCAATTGTTGTTTCTTCGGAGGAACTCAATGAACTTTCATTTTTCTGCTATTCACGGTTGGGGAATACTATACTGTCGGAAGGTTCAGGAGCTGTATTCATTGAAAAAACGAGTGGGTTAAAGGAACCATCCCCATACTGTCACCTGTTAGGAATGGCATCGCACTGTAATCCATCAAATCCGAAAGATGCGTTTTCCAGCGCTGTACAACAAAGTCTGGAAATGGCAGATCTGGAGTTAAAAGATATTGATTTCATAATGGTAGATTCTTCTCTGCCTGCGGTGCGTAAGCAGTACCAGAACATCATACCTTCCGGATGTATAATCCCCCTTGCAGGGAATGCATTTTCCGTTACGCCGATGTGGCATATAATTCTATCCTCTCTGTCAATAAAGTATGGGACGATTCCAACATCTATCAGGACTGATACAATGAAAATCTCTGATAATATAAGGCATATAATGATATGCTCTGTGGAGGAAAAGGGGGTCGCCGCTGTAGTAATTTTATCGAAGTGTTTATAGAAAATACGTTATGAATACAAATTCTTTAAACATAAAGCCCATCTTAAGACAATTCCTGGTGCAGAGATTCCTTACTGAACGACTAATAAGGTTTACAGATGAAGAAGGCATTTCTGAGCTCCTTGCCTCAATGCGGCGGTTTGACATGGAAGATGCTGTGGAGACATTACAACGCAACCTGGGCTATAAACTTCAAGACAGAATAAGGTTGAGGATGTTTAAGGCGCTTATTGATTTGCTGCATGAATGTGAATATATAAAAGATGATGGCGGCTGGTATTGGTGGGATGTTTGTAAAGATTTAGATATAAGCCTCAAGGAGGATGAATATGAAACCGTAAAAAACAATTTTAAAGGACAAACAATCTTTTTTGAAGAGTGCATATTCTATGCAAGTGCATTCCTGAGAGGAGGCCCACCGCTTTACAGTTTTGATCGCAATTCAACGGATATATGGGAGAAATTTCTGGAAAACGCTGAGTTCAGATTTGCCCGCTCCATCCTGACAAAATTATTAATTCCGTGGGAAAACAGCAATTGTACCATTCTTGATCTTTGTTATGGCCCTGGTTTTGATATTCTTCAGATCCAGGAACAGTCACCTCAGATACAAGTGACAGCTCTGGATTTCAAGGATATCTTCTGTAACCAGGCATCTCGCAGAATACTGAATCCTGATTCGGTAAAATGGGTTGACTCAGCTTTATGGAATGGCTTTGGCGCTCCTCTGCCTTTCGATGGCAATACGTTTGACTACGTATTGTTTACATGTGCTGACCCGTATATCCCCGGAGAATTAAGGGAATATGTTTACACCGACATATTCAGGGTATTAAAACGTGGAGGCGCTCTTGGTATTTTGACCCGCAGTTATCCTGATTCCGGCAGAAAATATGTAAAAGAGACATGGATACGGAGGGGTATTCTCTGTCATGACTTTTCCGAAAGTGTCTGTGAAGGATGGCACGGGTTCTATGATGCACATGAATCCATAGACCTTTTTAAAAAGATTGGTTATTCTGTTCGTGCCACGATGCTGAATGCGTCTGTATGGAGACTCGATAAATCGTGAAGAATGCTGTAGTTATTACCGGAATTGGTCTTGTGACCCCTATAAAACCTTTTATGGGTGTGGATATATTCTGGGATGCATTATGTTCCGGGGAAGATGCCATTAAAAAGGTATCCCCTCCAATACTTGATATAGACAGGGAATGGCTTATGGCAGGTATAGATATGTCAGGTGGTCATGCAGGATTACAAGGTGGATGTCCTGAGGATAAACTTCACATTCTTGCTGAAGAGGCATTGAGTATAGCCATGATGGATGCAAATCTGCAAGGAGATTTAACTATTGGTCTATCAATTGGGACCGTACTTGGCAACATCCTCCTTAAAGAAAAAAGACTGATTAGAAACAAGGACGGGAACATCACAGGTGAGTCTGAAGAAGGGGAGTCACTTTCATATATAAACTCCTTTCTTAAAGCTAAATATGGTCTGAAGGGGCAGGGGATTAGTGTCTCCACCGCCTGCGCTTCCGGTACTGATGCCATCGGTATAGCAGCAAGGAAAATAATAGCTGGAAAGTCAGACATTATGATTGCAGGCGGAGTGGATATATTAAGTGATTTTGCCATTATCGGATTCCATTCTCTTCAGGCATTAACAGAAAAAAAGGTTCAACCTTTTGATAAAAATAGGAGTGGTCTTGCCCTTGGGGAAGGTGCAGCCTTTATTGTTCTTGAGGCCGAAGAAAACGCAGTTAAACGAGGGGCAAGGGTCTATGGAAAGGTGCTTGGATATGCCTCAAGGGCTGACGCCCATCACCTGACAGGCCCTCACAGAGGAGGCCGGGGACTTGCTGATGCTATAAATGAAGCAATGTTTCAGGCCAACCTCAAGCCTCATAGGATCGACTACATTAATGCTCATGGTACAGGTACAGTCTATAATGATCTGATGGAAACAAAGGCAATAAAGGCGTCATTCGGAGACGCTGCATACAACATACCTATCAGTTCCACAAAATCAATGCTTGGTCATTCATTCGGTGCTGCCGGTGTCATAGAGACCATATGCTGTCTGCTTTCTATTAAAACTAAAGTGATCCATCCTACCATCAATTTTGAAGAGAGGGACCCTGAGTGCGACCTTGATTATGTTCCGAACAAAGCAAGACAGCAGGAAGTGAAAATAGCCATGTCGCTGTCTGCAGGCTTCGGCGGACAAAACTCTGCAATAATATTTGGTGAATCATGAAACCGGTAGTAGTTACAGGCATGGCCGAAATAAACAGTAAAGATATGGATAGCATAATTCCCAATCTTAACGAACATTTCAGGGAAATGCGATTCATCCATGATGTAGAAAAATTAGCAATTGCCGGTGTTGGTTTATTATTGTCCGATGCCAAAATTCACTTTCCCGTGGGCAGTACTGATATCGCCCTTTATATTGGAATTGATGACGCCATAGAAGGTATAAAGGATGAATATTTTAACAGCGTAATAAAATACGGGATTTTAGGATCAAGCCCCTTGCTTTTCCCTTTTACATCTCCCAATGCAGTTGCAGCCCAGATATCCATAGCCTTTGATATAAGAGGCGAAAGCATCACTATTCCGGTTAAATATTCATGCGTTGATGTGATAGAATACGCCGTTGAATGTATTACAGGAAGACACTCCAGAATGGCGATTGCAGGTGGAATAATGTCATCAGGATTGAGAAATAAAGGTTTAAGGGCTGAGTTCTCTCTTTTAGAAGACCTTGAAAGTGCCGTGGGGCGAGGGGCAAGGATATACTAACACTGGTTATGGGATCGATGGGCATAAAGGTTTTTTATGAAATAGACAGACTCCCTGCTGATACTATCAAGGGCGTACAGGATGGACTGTTAAGCGAAACAGTTACTCATGCCTATGAGAGAGTTCCCTATTACAAGAAGGTATTTAAAGAGCGCTGTTTGTTGCCTTCTGATATCAATAGGGTCGAAGACATTGCAAAACTCCCATTTACAAATAGGTGGGACATCCAGGAGGACAACTGGGCATTCCTTTCTACTGAAAGACAGGACATTGCTGAGGTTGTTTCAACAACAGGCACTACCGGAGAGCCTATATTTATAGCGCTTACACGAAATGACATAGAAAGGCTATCCTATAATGAGGAGAAGAGTTTCAGTTACACAGGCGCCGGCAAGGGAGATTTTTTTCATATAGCCGTCACATGTGATAACCTTTTTATTGCAGGCATAGCCTATTACAGGGGTTTGATACGGTTAGGGGCATCGGTTGTCAGAATTGGTCCTCAGAATACTATCAGACATTTAAGTCTAATAGAAAAGTTAAAACCCACCGGGATTGTCGCAGTACCATCATTTATGGTTCACTTAGCGCGTCGTGCAAAAGAGAATAATATAAAGGTCAAGGAATTGGGCATAGAAAAGATTGTCCTGATAGGAGATAGTATAAGGAGTGAGGATTTCAGCTCCAATACTCTCGGAAGGTTAATTGAAGACTCATTCGGAAAGATATGCTATTCAACATATGGGATTACAGAAGCACAGGTGGCATTCTGTGAATGTCAGTTCCGTCAGGGACTTCATAGCCATCCTGACCTCGTTTTTGTAGAAATAGTGAATGACGATGGAAATCCATTACCTGACGGTCATACAGGAGAACTTGTCCTTACCACTCTCCAGTTGGAAGGTATGCCCTTAATACGATACAAAACAGGAGATATCACATTCAAAATATCAGGGACATGTCCGTGCGGGAGAAACTCTGTCCGGATCGGACCCATTATTGGAAGAAAACATCAGAGACTGAAACTCAAGGGTGTTACTCTTTATCCGAAGACCATTGAGAACGCTATACTTGAGATAAATGGCGTAGTAAATTATCAGATAGAAGCATATACAGGGGATGACCAGACAGACCATATAGTCTTGAGGATCGGTTCCCTTAGGAAAGATAATGGTTTCAGAGACTCATTGATTGAAATTATCAGCGCCAGGGCGAGAATGACTCCTGATATAGAGATTGAATCTCCCGGAGAGGTTGAAAAAAGACTTTTTGAAGATGGAAGCAGAAAGGCCACTATCTTTAAGGACAGGAGAATTAGATCATTTGAGTAACACCATTGACGCTATTTATTTACTTGGATTCTCAAATGAGGAAATAGCAGAATGCCTTAATAAAGGAGGGCTCCTTTCCATAGAATTGGAGTTTACCAAAAAATGCAACCTCAGATGCCTTTACTGTTATTCTGCAGCAGGAGAACCTGCTGAAAACGAATTGAGTATTAAAGAATTACAATCAGCCATTTTGCAGGCAAAAGAATTGGGTGCAAAAAAAATAATCCTTCTGGGTGGAGGTGAACCTCTCCTTTTCGGTGGTTTTAGAGATATAGTGGAATTTATCCATTCCCTCGGGTTACAGCAGATACTTTTTACAAATGGAACGCTCTTAACCGGAAAAGAAGCAGAGTTTTTATATAAAAACAAAGTATCTGTCGTTATAAAACATAACAGCTTCAAACCTGAAGTCCAAGATATGCTTACAAGCATAGCAGGCTCATTTAATAAAATACAACGCGGGCTGAGGTTCTTGAGAGAGGCAGGGTATCCTTACAGGGATGCGATGTTGGGCATACAGACCGTAATATGCAGACAAAATAAAGAGGAACTGCCTGCTATGTGGACATGGGCCCGTGAAAACCGGATCATACCTTATTTTGAGATATTGACATATCAGGGACGCGCTAAGCAAAATAATTTTCTCAATTTATCTGTGGTTGAAATACAAACAGTTTTTAAAGATATAGAAATTATTGACAGGGAAAGATTTGGTATTACCTGGCAGGCCCATCCCACTGTTGCTGCGTTTTCCTGTAAGCGGCATCTTTATAGCTGTCTGATAAACTCCCAGGGTTATATACAGCCCTGTACCGGGGTGGACATCCGTGTGGGGAATATAAGAGAAAAATCCCTTGATTACATTTTAAGAAACAGTGAAATCATCAGGAATCTGAGAAATATCTACAATAAAATAGAAGGGCCCTGCAGAGACTGTGAATATCGCTGCGAATGTTATGGTTGCAGGGGGAATGCGTACCAGATTACAGGTAACTATTTAGCATCTGACCCTACATGCTGGAGATATGAGAAAATAAATAATGAAAGTCTTACTCATTTCTGTTAATAATGAAACAGATCCATATCCTGTAGCGCCCATAGGTATTATGTATATCGCAAGTGCACTGAAAGAAAAAGGGCACGATGTTCAAATCTTCGACCTCTGTTTTGTTGAAGACGATGTGCAGGCAATAAAAGATTCCATTAAGGGTTTTTTACCTGATGTCATAGGGATATCCATAAGAAACATAGATAATCTTATTTATAACAAAAGCATATTTTACCTTCCAAGAATCAAAAATATCGTTGACGCTATAAGGGAATACACATCGGCGACTATAGTCGCCGGCGGATCAGGTTTTTCCATTTTCCCCGGTGAAGTTCTCAAATACCTTAACCTGGATATCGGCATCGTAGGTGAAGGCGAGATTGCATTTCCCATGTATCTGGATGCGATAAGTAATGGAGGGGATATTTATCGAATTCCGAATCTCTGTTATCTGAAAGACGATGAACTCAAGCTGAATATAACCCAACACGATCATCCCAACCTCTTTCCCGACAGGTCACTTCTTGATAATAAACAATACCTTGAACTCGGAGGCATGGGTAACATACAGTCAAAAAGGGGATGTCCGTTTTCATGTATTTACTGCACATACCCTCATATTAATGGTAATAGATTAAGGTTAAGGGAGCCAAGGGATGTGGTGGAAGAATTAAAGGAAATGGTCTCGGAATATGGGATTGATTATGTGTTTTTTACTGATGACATTTTTAATGTACCGGAGGATCACGCATCGGCAATATGTGAGGATATAATAAGAAATAACCTTAAAATTGACTGGACATGTTTCGCAACACCAAAGAATATGACACGGGAGCTTGCGGGACTTATGAAAAAAGCCGGCTGCAACGGG
>Ga0066637_10002388_pt1 | contig 12518 bp, 6 predicted proteins | sample CryGeyCG2014_020_FD_62737 | JGI IMG/M metagenome (GOLD analysis project Ga0066637, IMG submission 62737) | Groundwater microbial communities from aquifer - Crystal Geyser CG08_land_8/20/14_0.20 | ecosystem: Environmental > Aquatic > Deep subsurface > Groundwater | place: USA: Utah: Grand County...
GGGTTTCCAGGGAGCGAAGGCCCGCTAAGCAGGCCGAAGCGACAGGGACGAGTCCTGGCGTCCCCGTTTTCGCTTCGCCTTCGTCGAAGTCCACTACGCTTCCAAAGCTTCGAGCGACGGAGCGCTTCGGAACGGCTTTGATGTTTATATTTTTTAAAAAATCTGTTCCTAGTCTTTTTTACACGCGATTTTTATAGTAAAATGGGAGTAAAGATCGGACCTATTTGGTTATTTTAATTGATTAAAATTCCTAAACTATAATTTTATGGCAAAGAAAATATTGATAGCATTAGGTATTGTCATTGTTGGCTTAGTTGCATTAAGTATAATACTTACAAGTCTAAGCGGTGCACGTCAAAGAGCCGACATTGGGCTTCAAGCGCCGTTGACTACGGAAAAACAAGCCGGTGAGGTTAAACAAATTACTCCGGAAGGAACTTCTCGTTTAGTAATAAGAACAGGAACGATTAACATCGTAGTAAAAAATATTACGGATTCTGTAAAAAGTATTGTCCAATATACGGAAAACAAAGGTGGTTGGATAGTATTAAGTGGGGTTACTGAGCAAAAAGAAATCCCTAGCGGTAGTGTCACTGTTCGGGTTCCGGCTGAAATTTTTGATGAGGCAATGGTTTATTTTAAAGGACTGGCTGAAAAAGTTAGTTATGAAGGAACTCAAGGCCAGGATGTAACCGAGGAATATACTGATCTTCAATCTCAATTGAGAAATCTAGAAGCAACGGAGAGTCAACTTCTTAAAATAATGGAGAGATCGGGAACCATTACTGAGGTTTTAGCTGTCCAAAGAGAGTTAACTACCATTCGCGGCCAAATTGAGCAGACAAAAGGAAGGATACAATATTTAGAAACAAGTGCTAGAATGGCAACTATTAGTATAAATCTTGCCCTTTCAGAAGAGTTGCTCCCTATTCCTCCGGCAGAGAAATGGCGACCAGTATATATTATTAAACAAGCCTGGAGAAACCTCTTGGGTTCTTTGAGGGGTATTTCATATTTCTTAATTTGGATTGGTATTTACGCAATTATTTGGGTTCCGCTGGGAATTGTTGTCTGGCAAGCAAGGAAATTTTGGAAAAGAAGAAAAGAAATTAAGAAGATTTAAATTTAGAAGATGAGAACCTGCCTCGCTAACGGTCGGCAGCCACCCCGAAGGGAGCGAGCCTCGCCCAGAAGATTCTGGGCGGGAACCTTGATCCTGATGGATTTAGATTTTTTAAAAATTCCGGCAACGAAAAATTCTCAAAAAATTCCTTATGCCAGCTTTGGAAATTAAAAAATATCCGGCGTCGATTTTGCGCAAAAAAAGCGAAGAAATAAAAGAAATCAGGGAAGAAACCAGGTCCCTGATTTTCGAAATGAAAGAATTGCTGGAAAAAGCCGGCGGCCTCGGTTTGGCCGGGCCGCAGGTCGGCGAGTTAAAAAGAATAATTGTAATAAAACTGGACAACGCGGTAAAGGGCTTTATTAACCCAAAAATTCTCAAAAAAAGCCGGAACTGGGGAAAACTGGAAGAGGGTTGTTTAAGCTTTCCCGGTATTTGGCTCAAAATCCGACGAGCTAAAGAAATTGAAATTATTGCCATAAACGAAGAGAATCAAAAAATTCAGATGGTAGTTGAGGGTTTATCGGCACGGATCTTTCAGCACGAAATTGACCACTTGGACGGCATTTCTTTTATTGAACGCGCTCCTCTTTGGCAAAGGATTAAAGCGAGAAAAGCGCTTAAAGAATTGGAAAAAAGATATGGTTCTTAATCCATCAGGATCAAGGTTCTGCACGCAGCAGGTTCTTATTGACCGGCTTATTGCCGAGGGCTGGTTGAAAACGCCAACAATAATCAGCGCTTTCTGGAAAATCAAGAGGACCGATTTTTTGCCCGGGGAATTAAGCGGCCTGGCAGAAATTAACGAAGCTCTTCCTATTGGCAACGGTCAGACAATTTCCCAGCCTCTGACCGTGGCTTTTATGCTGGAACTGCTCCAGCCCGGCCCGGGCAATAAAATCCTTGATGTTGGTTCTGGTTCGGGATGGACGAGCGCTCTTCTCGCTTACATTGTAAGCGAAGAAGAGCTAAATTCAAAGCGAAAAGCGCAAAGCGCAAAACGGAACGGAAAAGTAATTGCCATTGAGCTGATTCCCAAGTTAAAAGAGTTTGGAGAAAAGAATGCTGAGAAATACGGATTTGTTAGCAAGAAGATTGTGCAGTTTGTTTGCGCCGACGGGTCTAAGGGTTACCCCGAAGAAGCGCCTTTTGACAAAATATTGGCATCAGCCTCTGCCGAAGAAGTTCCGCCGGCATTAAAAGAACAGCTGAAAATTGGCGGCCGGCTGGTAATTCCGATTGAGTCTTCAATCTGGCTTTTCGTAAAAAAATCAGAAACCGAATTCGAAGAAAAAGAATATCCCGGCTTTGTTTTCGTGCCTTTGGTGAGTAAACCGAGCACATAATACTTTATGTGCTTTGGCAAATAAAAAAATAATGGAAGAAAATCTAAACCTTGGAGTAAAAAGCAAATTAAGAATTTCTAGGAGTTGTTCTCTGACAGTTGTTCTCGGTTTACTGTTCACTGTTTTCTGTTTCTTGGTTGCCTACGACAATAATTTTCCGAAAAACGCTACTTTTGCCGGACAATTAATTTTTCTTGCGGCAAAAGGCGAAGGCGTGGAAGAAATTTCCCGTCATCTCGAGGAGCAGGGAATAATTCGTTGCGCGTTTTCTTTCCGGCTCTACGCTTTCTTAACCGGCCGGGCCGGCAAGCTTCAGGCCGGCCGCTATTATCTTTCCCCGGCAATGGCCAATGCCGAAATCTTGGAAAAACTAGCTAGCGGAGAAACTGCCAAAGAGACAATTACCGTTATTGAGGGCTGGGGAATTAGCGATATTGGCCGTATTTTGGAGGAGAAGGGGATTCTGCAAAACGATTTTTTCCAAATTGTTGGTTTTCCGATTGGCCGGGCAAGAATGCTTTCCGGAATTGTTGATCCGGCTGACTGTTCTGCCGGACTAAATTTTTTGCGGGCAAAAGATTTAAACCCTGAATTTTCTTTTCTTCAAGACAAGCCGCCGGAATTAAATTTGGAAGGTTATCTTTTTCCTGATACCTACGAGATTGATGCCGAAATAAAAACAGAAACCTTGGTGAGGAAGATGCTGGCTAATTTTGACAAGAAGCTAAGCCCGGAACTGCGCGAAGAAATAAAAAAGCAAGATAAAACGATTTTTCAAATTGTGGTTATGGCCTCAATGTTGGAAAAGGAAATGCGGGGAGCGGCGGATAAAAAACTGGTTTCCGGCATTTTATGGAAACGGCTCGAAGCCGGCATGCCGCTTCAGGTTGACGCCACCGTGCTTTACGGCGCGAGCAAAACCAGCGGCCCGGTTTCTGCCAGCGACCTTGATTTTTGCTCTCCTTATAATACCTATAAATTTATTGGTCTGCCTTACGGCCCGATTTCTAATCCCGGCCTTGAAAGTATTATCGCCGCGATTGAGCCGCAGCCAAGCGCTTATTGGTATTATCTTTCGGCGCCTGACGGCACCACCTTTTTCAGCGAAACTCTTACGGAGCACAACATTAAAAAAATAAAATATCTCAAATAACTGCTTTTTTAAACCAAAAAGCTTTGAAAAGCAAAAAATATGGCCATTGACTTTAAAAATTTATTCACGAAAAAACGGATTTTTTTTGCCTCGGTTCTTTTGGCCGCTTTTGCCGGCGGTCTGGCACTGTATTTGCGCAACCAAAAGATTTTTCGCACAGAATACTTTGAGGTTTACCGTCTAGTCCCGGAGAAAATCTCCCAGTCGGCCGCGATTCCCATTTATCTTCCCAGTGGCGTAGAAAGCGGCTACGGCCAATCGCATATTAAACTTGAGCCGCCGCTAATGGGACAGTGGATTTCCGCAGGAAAAAACAACACGCAGTTTGTTTTTAATTTTTTAGCGACGATTAAACGGCCGGAAGAAAAAGAAGTAATTTATTTCAAACCCAGCGAGGATTTGAAATTAAACCGTTATTATAAAGTCACCTTGACAATGGCTGACGGCAGTCTGCTTGCCGAAGACTTCTTGGCCGTAGAAAATCCGGCGATTGTCGCCATTTTCCCCAATAAAGATACAGAGGCGCCGGAAAATTCGGAAATTACCATTGTTTTTAACCGGCCGATGGTGCCGCTGACTACTCTTGGCTATCTTGAGGAAAAAGACGTGCCGGTGGAAATTACTCCCCATACCGAAGGCCGATTTAAGTGGATTACTACGAGAAACCTCCAGTTTATTCCCAAAGAGCGGTTGATTCGTTCCTCGCTCTATGAAATAACAATAAAACCGGGTTTGATTTCCACTGACGGCTTGCCGGTGGCCGCCGCTTCCAGCAGTTTTATTACCCGCCGTCTTAGATATACCGGCTTTACCGAGGGAACGATTGTTTACAATCAGCCGCTGGCAATTCATTTCAATCAGCCGGTTGATTTGGAAAAAACCAAGAAAGAAATTATTTTGAGAGATGAGACCATCGGTAAAGAAGTGCCCTTTATTGCCGAATATAAAAAAGCTGGTTCAGAAGAGGGATTTCCAGAAGAACCGCAAAACGAAAACGGGCCGGTTGGTTTTCTCAAAAAAGCTAAGTCTTTTTTAAGCAATCCGTTAAAGTTCAGGGCGAGCTTAACGATTCTTCCGGACACAAAAGAAAAGGCAGACAAAACTGTTGTTTATATTTATAACGAAAAAGACCGCTTTGGCCGGGAAAAATTCTGGGACTTTGACCACCGCTATTATTTGGAAGTCCGCAAAGTTTATCCCGACGAGGGCAGTATTATTTTAGACGAGGTCCGCCAGATATCACTCTCGGCGGCCGGGATTATTAAGGAAATAAAAGCCGAGTCCGCGAGAACGTTTTATAGTCAGCCGGATTTCTTTGATCCCCAAGGCACGCTTTTAGTCCGTTTTTATGAGGAAATTAATCTGGATAAGTCAAAAATAGAGATTCCCAAGAATAAGAGTGTTGTTTACGGAGAAAAATGCGCTGAAGACCAAGGTTATTATTCTGAAGAGGACTGCCGCAAGACAATTGACAAAAAGACGCTCCGGATTTCCTTTAGACAAGGAGAAATCGGGATTGGAGAAAAATTTACAATTGTTTTTGATAAGATTGTTAACGCCGAAGGAATTACTGTCAATAATGAGCCGATAAGCAGCGGAATCAGCGTTTACCCGCAATTCCGGGTTTTGCGGACTTTCCCGGAAGACAAGGCCGACAATGCCAGCGTCAGCGAAATAGTGATTTGCAGCAACACGCCGCTGTTGGTGCCGGACAAAAAAGATTATAAAACGCGGATTGTTTCTAGCGTAGATTATGAAATAAGCTACTGGTCTGCTTCGTATCGGGTAGAACAGCGATATCCGGAGCAGAAATGCGAGCTCGGCGAATTTAACGCCACCATTTATTACGGCTTAATGCCAAAAACCCGCTATTCTCTAGAGCTTTACTTGGAAGATGTTTTTGGCCAGAAATATTCTGGGCTTCGCCAATTCTCAACCGGAGAAATGCCGTCCGAATATCTGGCTTTTTATCATTTACAGCGGATTAAAGACAACGTGACTTCGCCGGCAAAGACCAAGCTTACTTACGCGGTCCAGAATATGGAATATGTGAACCTGGAGATTTGCCAGCTAAGCGCCAGAAATTTCCTTTCTTTTTCCCAGAAAAGCCCAAGTTCTTTCGACCGGCTTAACGCCGCGGCTTTTTGCCAAAAAGTGGTCGAAGACAAAATCGATCTGCCGCGAAGATATTGGGGAAAGAATTACTTTAAAGTGGATATAAAAGATTATTTTCCTGATCCGGTTGGCCACTATATTCTGACTTTTTCCAACCCGAATTATCAGGAAGAATACTGGAAGCGGGAAACAAACGGCAAGGCCGAGGAAAAACAACGGCCGCTTTACGAAAGAACCTATTTAACGGTTACCAATTTGGCGGTTGCCGAAAAGAGGATTACTCCCCAGACTTACTTTTGGGCCGGCGAGGCGGCATTAAGCGCCGAAGAATTGAAGGATTTAAACAATCTTTACTGGGTGACTGATATTGCCGCGCTGGCGCCGATCCGCGACGCCAAAGTAACGCTTTATCGTAATAACGCGGCCAGGGAGATTGAATTCGACAGCAGTTTTACCACCAACAGCGGGGGAATTGCTTTCACTAAAATAATTGGCAATTTAGCCGGAGTAATAATCACTAAAGGAAATGACAGCACCATAATTTCCAGCTGGCAAAATAGTTTGAACCGGACAGATCAGGCGGCTTCAGCCAGAAGAGTTTATCTTTATACCGACAAGCCGATTTACCGGCCCGGGGAAGAGGTTTTTATCAAAGGCCTTTACCGGCTTGGATATGACGGCAATTATGAAATTTTCACCGATAAGCCGGTTACCCTAAAAATCCGCAACCCGCGCTACGAAGAAATTTTCAACCGCGATTTGGGGATGAGCGATTTTGGCACTTTCAATACCAGTTTCCTCTTGGATAAAAATGCGCCGCTGGGGACATATGCGGTCTGCTCTAGTTATAACTGCGCTTATTTTGACCTTTTGGAGTACGAACCCGCCGCTTTTGAGGTTAAGGTGAAAAGCGACAAGGACGAATATATCTCCAAAGACACTGCCAATTTAGACGTTGAAGCGACCTATTATTTCGGCGTGCCGGTTGAAGATGGAGAAGTTTACTACACCGTAAGTACCCAAAATTATTATTTCGACCGGTATGCTGACGGCTATTTCCGCTTTACGCCATTTGAAGATTATTACTGGTTGTCGTCTCATTACGGAGAGAAATTCATTTTGCGGGGAAAAACTTCCTTGAGCAACGGGAAAGCAAGAATCTCCCAGCTTCTCGATTTGGAGCAGTTGTTTCCTAAAGAAGAAGAAAGAAAAAGCAAAATTGTCGTTTTTGATATTACGATTACCAATCCGCAGGGCCGCAGCGTTTCCAGCCAGAAATCTTTTCTGCTCCACGCCGGAGAATTTTACCTGGGGTTAACCACTGACAAATGGTTTGTGGGAAAAGAAGAGCCGTTTGACCTGAAAGTGAAATCGGTTAATACCAAAGGCGAGAAACTTTCGGTGAAAAACATTGACTTGAATCTTTATCGCGTCCGCTGGGATTATTTGAAGCGGCAGGAGGCCTCTGGCGGTTTTTTCTATAAATGGGAGAAGAAAAGAGACCTTATCGAGCATTATTGTTTTGATACAACCGCAGAAGGCGATTACCTCCAAAAACTGAAAATCAGCAAGGAAGGCGAATATGAAGCCGAAGCCCTTGCCCGCGATTCGCGGGGTAATTTGGTGCGGTCGATTGATAATATTTATGTTTACGGCGAAGGCGAGGTGAGTGTGCGGCCGACGCAGAATACCGAATTGGAGATCGTGCCGGAAAAAACAAAGCTGAACGTCGGCGACGAAGGAACAATCATCATCAAATCGCCTTACAAAACCGCCAAGGCGCTGATTTCGATTGAGCGCGGCAAGGTTTTCGAGTATGCGGTCAAAGAAATTGAAGGCAATTTTTATAAATTCAGCTTTCCGGTAAAAGAAGAGTATCTGCCCAATGTCTTTGTTTCGGTTTTGCTTCAGTCAGCCGGCCCGGAGATTAAATTCGGCCAGACAGAGTTTAACATCAACACGCGCACCAAAGAGCTTGACATCGTTGTCAAGTCGAACAAAACTCGTTACCTGCCCGGCGAGGAAGTAGTTCTGGATATCAGCATCAAAGACTGGCAGGGCAAGGCCGTTCCGACTGAGCTGTCAGTGGCAGTGGTTGATCTAAGCGTACTGGCGCTAAAAGGCAATCCCAAAAAAGATCCCTTGGTATTTTTCTACGGCGGTTTTCCCTTAACGGTTTCCACTGCTTCCAATCTGAAGAATATTTTAAAGGAAACAGAAATTTCCACTAAAGGCGGGGGCGGCGCTATGGAAGCAGGTAAGCTGGCGCGCAAAGCCCGCGGCGTGTTCCGTGAAACTGCTTTTTGGCAGGCAGTGGTCAAAACCGATGTCCAGGGTCAGGCCCAATTAAAATTCATTTTGCCGGACAATTTAACCACCTGGCAAACAGAAACAATCGGTTTAACCAAAGATACCAAGCTTGGCGTTGCCTACCAGGAATTTATGAGCCGGAAAGACTTAATGGTTGTAGCCTTAAAGCCGCGCTTCGCGGTGCCGGGCGATACTTTTTCGGTCGGCGCGAAAGTATTCAACCAAACAAATAAAAGCCAAAATCTAACCGTCAGTTTTGCCAGTCCGACCCTGATTCTGAAAGAAAAAGCGGCCAATAAAGAGATAAAGTTGGAAGCGGGCAAAACCGACACTGTTTACTTTGGTCTTGAAGCGCCATTTGCGGCAGAAGAAGGCAGTCATAGCTTTACTCTTTCTGCCAAGAACGAGGCACTTGAGGATACGGTAACGCAAAGTATCAGCATTACCCCGAACAATACTTACGAAACTACGGCCACAGCTAACTATACTAGCGATGCGGTTGCCAAAGAATATGTGTTTCTGCCGAGCGGAGTAATTAAGGAAAAAGGCAGTTTGACCATTAACAGTTCCGCCACTCTGGCGGTGTTTCTCTCCGACGGTTTGAATTATCTTCTGGGATATCCCTATGGCTGTACGGAACAGATTTCTTCGCAATTAAACGCCCTGGCGATTGTTAAAAGGGGATTGAATGTTCCAAATTTGGCTGACAAGTTTAAGCTGAAAAAAATTAAAGATTCTTCCGGCAAAGAATACACTCTTGAGGAAATCGTGGAAATCGGTTTGGCCAAACTTTACAACAACCAGCAGTATAGCGGCGGTTTCTCGTTCTGGGAAAACACTCCTTCGAGCTTTTACGCCACGCTCTCGGCTGTGGAAACCCTTCACAATCTTTCTCTGACCGGCTTTCAGATTAACCAAGAGGCCTTGAAAAAAGGCGCGGCATATCTTTATCAGCAGATTACGACGGACTCATTGCTTTACAGCGACCGGAACAACGTGATTTTAGCGGCGTATGTTTTGTCAAGAGTGCCGGCTTACGCCGGGAAACCGGAGCTGGAGCAGAAAATAAGGGAAATTGTTGCTGATGATTTGTTTATTAACGAGAAAATCAGCAATGCCGGCCTTGCTTATCTGGCGATTTTGATGAAAAGCAAAGAGGAAGAAAATCTGCGGCAAAAAGTGTTCGGTATCCTCGAAAACCGCATTGACGTTGATTCGCGGGGCGCTTTTTTGGAGCCGAACCAAAACTTCCTGTGGTATTATTACGAAACGACGGTAAAGGATACTGCCTTGTACTTAAAAGCGCTCGCCATTAGCCAAAGAGAAAATCCGCTGGTTGATAAACTGATCCGTTGGCTTTTAAATTCACGGGAAAGAGACGGTGCTTGGAGTTCCACCAATAATACTCTGGCCGTGGTTGACGCTTTTACCGATTTTCTTAGCTGGAAGCAAGAGACCGAATCAGATTTTGCCTTAAAGATTCAGCTGAATGAGAAAACGCCTGAGGAATTTCATTTTGAGCCGTCAACAATTCTTGAGCAAAGGAGACAGGAAACGCCCCTAAAAGAATTGGCGCTCGACAAAAATAACCTGGTGAAGTTTTCGAAGACGAACAATAACAAACTTGAGAACAGCTTTTATTACGACCTGGCGTTAAAGTACTACTTGCCGGCCGAGAAAATTCCACCGCGCGACGAGGGGTTCTCGATAAGCCGGGCTTTTTACGGCCTGGAGGACAAAGAAAATAAAAAACCGCTGAAAGAAGCGGTTCCCGGCGAGGTTTTGCGTGTTCACCTCGAGATTACAGTTCCGAAATCGCGGAGGTTTGTCATTGTCGAAGATTATATTCCTGCCGGAATGGAAATTGTTAATTTGGACTTAGCCACTGAACAGAAATCCCTGCGGCTTCAGGAAAAAGAATTAACCGGTCGGGAGCTTTTCCTCCAGCACAAGGAGCTTTATGATGACCGAGCTTTCCTCTTTACGGAAAACATTGGCCCCGGAGTCTATGAATTTGATTATTTTGTGCGGGCACTCACTAAAGGGAAGTTTACCCATCTGCCGGCGCGAGTTTACGAGATGTATTTTCCGGAGACATTCGGCCGGACCAATGGGGGATACTTCACTATTAAGTAAACCCATTAGAATTAAGCTCGCTAAGCGGGGGCAATGATCTTCCCAAAGAATAAAATTAAAGAATAAAACTAATAAAATTAAACGGATCACCCAGAGGTGCTGTTTAATCTTTCTGTTTAATCTGGCAGATTAAACAGTCTTTATCGAAGGACAAGTTCTCCTGTTACTAAAGTTCGCGGCCAATAATGACCGTAATTTCTTCTTCAAAAGAATCGCTTTTGGCTTTTATCCGGTAGACGCCGGTTTCTTTCGGCGCAAAGGGTAATTTTTTCCCATTTCCGAAAAAGACGTTATTAAGGTACCAACTGGCTTCGGTTGCGGCCTCGAGAGGAATTTCGGTAGTTTCGTTTAAAAGAAAAGTATCGCCGTCGTGGGGGAAAAGAACAAACGACCGGTCTTTTCCCTTGAGAGTGTTTTTTGCTTTCTGGTAGTCGTCGCTTCGCAAACCGTATTCAAACTGGCCGTTATTTTCAAATTCAAATTCTTTTAGAAGGGAAAAATCAAACGGAGTTTTCTTGTTGTACTCGGAGTTAAAAAGCAGTTCCATCGTTTGCGCCCAAATCAGGCCGGCGCCCGTCTGGCCGGAAACCGCGTCAGTAGGGCTGGCATCGGCGTTGCCCACCCAAACCGCCACCAAGAAATCCGGGGTATAGCCGATAACCCAGCTGTCGCGGAAATTCCGGGAAGTGCCGGTCTTCAAAGCGTAATTATCCTGAAAAAGGTTAAGTTCGCTTTTAAAGCCGAATTGCTCAACTCCGGTTTTCCGGTCATTTAAGATTTTGTTCACCATTTGAACATAGGCAAGCGGGGCAATCGGTTTGCGATTGTCCGGCAAGCGGCTTTCGTTTTGATGAATCCGGATGTCTTTCAAAAAGCCATTGTTGGAGAAAATAGTGAAATAACGGGCAAGGTCAAAAAGACTCATTTCCAAGCCTCCTAAAGCAATTCCCAGCTGATAGTTTTCAAGCGGCTGAATCGGCTGAAAATTCAGGTCCTTTTCCAGAAACTGGTAGAAATTTTCCAGCCCGACATATTCCAGAACTTTAACTGCCGGAACGTTCAGGCTGTTGCTTAGGGCGTAATGGAGATTGACTTCGCCGCGATATTGATAATCAAAGTTTTTTGGAAAAAGCGGAAAACCAATGGCGGTGATATATTTGTATTCGCGGTCGTCCACCAAGGTATAAGGCCGCAAGCCGTTTTCAAACGCCTTAAGGTAAATAAAGGGCTTGATGGTGGAGCCGATTGGCCGCGGCTCGCTGACCATATTGATTTTATAGCCGCTTTCCTCAAGCGTTGGGTCGGGCGAGCCGATCAGGGCCAGAATTTCGTTTTCCGGCAGTTTAATTATTACCACCGCGGCGTTGCGGGCGTTCTTTGCGGCCAGGGTTTCTAAATTTTCTTTGACAATTGCCCGCGCTTTGGCGGTAATTTCTTTGTCGATTGTCAGCCAATGAGCGTTTTCTTTGCCGGTCAAAAACTGCTGGAGCTCAAATAAGGAGTTATCCCTAAAAGAAAAATTCGCCAAACTTGCTTTTACGGTTTTCATCTCAAGCGGCATCAGTTTTTGGCTGTCCAGTCCAAGGTTTTCTGCCAGCGAGAGCGCCAGTTTTTCATTGCTTTTCTTTGCCGGATTGTTTCCGCTGGGGCTGGAAATGGCGGCAAGCAGCTGGAGAATTTCGGCATCCGCGAGCATTTCCGGGTCTTTTCCGAAATAAAGCCGGCTGGCCGCAACGATTCCTTGCGTCTGATTGCCGAAATAAACAGAATTGACATACATTTCCAGAATTTCATCTTTTGTTTTATAGGTTTCTAGACTGAGCGCATAAAAAATTTCGCCAATTTTATTCTTGAGATTCCGTTGTTTTTCCTGTCCCAGCAAGATTTTTGCCACCTGTTGGCTGATCGTGCTTGAGGCTCGCCGCTTGCCGAAGCCCAAATGGCTTAACAATTCTTTCCCGATGCTGACGGGATTGACGCCTAGGTGATAATAAAACCAGCGGTCTTCTTTTTTGAGAAGTAGTTCTTTGAACCGCGGCGGAATCTTTGTCAGCGGTTGGTTAAAATAGCCGCGCTGGTTAGCCCCGATTGCCAAAAGATTTCCTTTGCGGTCGAATATTGTCGGGGAAGATTGTCCTTGGTAAATTTCTGTAAGCCGTTTCTGGTTATAAAATCCAGAAACTAAAAAAGCCGCGGCAACGGTTACCATCGCCGCGAAAACGAAAAATTTTTTGTTGAAAGTATTTTTAATCCGCATTTCCTTTCTTTTTTATAACCCATCCGTCTTTTTGGTTCAAGCTGCCGCGGCCCAACTACGCTCTGATTTACATCAGAG
>Ga0066637_10002389_pt1 | contig 12517 bp, 15 predicted proteins | sample CryGeyCG2014_020_FD_62737 | JGI IMG/M metagenome (GOLD analysis project Ga0066637, IMG submission 62737) | Groundwater microbial communities from aquifer - Crystal Geyser CG08_land_8/20/14_0.20 | ecosystem: Environmental > Aquatic > Deep subsurface > Groundwater | place: USA: Utah: Grand County...
GAAAGATGATCCTCGGGTGAAACTTTTATAATATTATTTTCCTTTAAGATGCTCAGTAAGCGCATAAGTCTGTTATAACACAAATTGCCCGTTTTTGTAAATGATTTTTTTAGACCTATCTTTGAAGATTGCTTCGATAGTCTTATCATTGGTATTGATAATATCGCAGTGCTCTACTGACTCATTGAATCCTAAACGCTCCCAATCTCTTTCGGTCATACTTTTAATATCACCGTTATAACAATCATGATACGACGTTCCCACTGCCAAATGAGAATTGCCGAACTGGCCGCCAAAATTTTCATCATATAAAGTGTTGGCCATAAAACGGGAAATCTTGGAGAATCTTTTATCTGTTAAAGAAAATTCACCAATTTTGTCAGCATTTTTTTGGCCAATCATTTCTTTTAATAGATCTTCGTTTTGATCAGCGGTTGCTTTGATAACTATCCCGTCTTTAAATTCCAACTGAATATTTTTTATAATATTTCCGTAGCGATAAAGAGGAAAATTAAAAAATATTTTTCCGTTGACTCCGCGCCAGTCGGGTGAAGTAAAGATCTCAAACGAGGGAATATTGGCTCCTCCCCCACCCTGCCATTTTCTTTTTTCTCCCATTGAAATATATAAATCAGTTTTTTCCGAAATCACATGATATTTTTCTACCGGCAGTTCGTTTAGTTTTTTCTTTAAACCATTGATTTGTTTGAATGTTGATTTCCATGTAGCAATCGGGTCTTCCGATCCTAAGTAACAGGCATTGATAATTTCATGCCAAAATTCTTTTAAAGTTAGCCCGGATTCTTTGGCCATTCCCTCAGTCCCATAAAGACAAAGCGTCCAAGTTAATTTTCCTTGATCCTCTTTTTCAAAAAGCCATTTTCGAAGCATCTGTTTTTCAGAGTTGGCGGTAATAATTTTTTTCGGGTCAATATTTTTTAAAAGAAACGGATTGATCGGAGCAATTAAATAAATCCGGTGATCAATTGTATCAACTAAACTGCGGGTATATTTTTTGGGAAAAAATTTCAGTTGATGATCCCGGGCATTTTCAAACATCACTTTTTGGAAACTTTCCTCAATTCCTTTAACCATCGGATAAGCGCCTTTTTCTAAAATTCTCTTATAAACAGCCAGAGCTAATGGTAAAGCTTCCGTGTCATATTGAAGATAGATTACTTGTTTTTCTTTAATTCCCTGCCCTTTTCCCAGTGCGAAGTCTATTAACACTTTAGCGTAGTTGTCAAGAATTTTTTTTGAAGGAATAAACATAAGAATAATAGTATAACATCTGTGATAAAATATATTCATATGAATAATCTTTGGGACTATGATAAAAAGGAACTGGAAAAAACCGAGGAAGGAAGAATCAAAATATTGGAACGGATGATAAATTTTGGAGTTTATCTGAAAGACAAGCAAAAAATCCCAATTAATGATGTAAAAAAATACTGGAATAAACTGAAACTTGATCCGGGAAGGAAAAATTTTCTTAAATTTATTATATGGGGAAAATAGATTTTACTCCTTTTCAAAAATTAATTTTTGATAAAATTTCTCAAGAAAAATATTTAAGAGAAACGTTTTATTTTGGTGGTGGAACTGCTTTAAGTGTCTTTTATTTTAACCATCGTTATTCCGTTGATCTTGATTTTTTTTCTGAAAAAGAATTTGATAAAAATATCATCATTAAGTTTATAAATTCTTTATCCAGGCAGTTAGGAACTACTGTAAAAATGACAAAAAAAGAGATGGTGATGTGGTTTGAACTGGAAAAAGATAAAGAAACTCTTAAAGTTGATTTTCTTAATTTTCCTTATCCGAGAATCGATAAAGGATTAATTTACCAAAGTGTTGATATTGATAGTCCAAGAGATATTGGAGCTAACAAATTACTGCTATTAAATTTAACCGAAGAACCTAAGGATTATGTTGATCTTTATTTCATCTTAAAAGAAAAATATTCTATCTGGGATATAATTAAAGCCGCTAAGATTAAATTCAAGCTCGATCTTGATTTGATTTCTTTGGGTGAGGATTTTTTGAATGCGGAGAAAATTAAATTTCTTCCAAAAATGATCAAGCCTTTAACTTTAGATGAATTAAAATCTTTCTTCAAACAAAAAGCTTCAGAACTTGGAACAAAAATCATTTAAAATAATTATTCCTTCGGTAGGAAATGTCTTAATATGTGTCCGGCGTCGCCAACAGCGCGATTGCCGATTAAATAATAGTTTGGACTAAGTTCCGAAGCAACGCCTACGCTGTAGAAGACCGATTCTATCCTCATTTCTGTTAAAGCTTTCTTCATCAATAAAACACCTGCTTGAGTGAGACTTACTGAACGGTGAAATATTTTTGACGGTTTAATTCCCTCTTTTTGAGCGGCGAGAATAAACGCCGCACTTGACGCACCGCTGGCCGGATTGACGAAATCACTAATTAAAATCGGCTGATTATTTATTTGTTTTAATTGATTTTTGTTTCTCCATAAAACTGTCACCGATAAATTAGTCGTTGACTCTCTTTTTAAATGCGTCCTTTTGGTTACGACGCGGATTTCATTTTTAAGTATTGCATTTTTACTTTTTCCTAAAGCCAACCGAGTCGTCACCAATCCTGCCCTTTCCAAACTAATCGCCGGCAAATTTTTATCCTCGATCTTAAACTGTTTTTCGTGTTTTCGAAGTAATTCATAGCCTTCTTTAGCAAGTAGATAATATTCCTTGGCAACAGATTCGTCATGATAAAAACTGGTGTTATAAACAATTTTTTGGGCAATCTCATTAATCTTATCCATCAAATATTTAGCGTCTTGATAATAGTTTTCCAAAATAAAGATTTGATTTTTTTCTAAATTTTTTAAATTCCATTGACCAAACTGGCCATGATATTTGCCGATTATTTTTGTATATAAGTCTTTAAACTTAACGAGATGATCAACCTGGTGATCGCCGAAGAAACTATCAGGATCAAGAAGAAGAGGGGTAACGTTAATCTTACTTCCTTCTTTGCCGGATTGAATAATTACTTTGTCGAAGATCATAAATATAATTATTTATTATTTTTTATTTAACGAGTTAATTATTTAGCGAGTTTAATTCTTATTTAACTCGCTAAACCCTCTAAACTCGTAATAAATTAATAAATAATTATATCAATTTATTTATTTCATTCCTTAACTTCATTGCTTCCTCTCTTGGATTTTTGGCAAAAATAATTCCGCGAGAAGAATTTATCATTAGTCCTTGCTTTTTGGAATTCAAACCTGCCTTGAGAGTTGCTTCTAAATCGCCTCCCTGAGCTCCAATCCCTGGAACAAGAATCGTCATATCTCCAACTATTTTTCTTACCTCTCGTAGTTCATCAGGATATGTAGCCCCAACCACCAACAGACAGTTTTTGTTAGCGTTCCATTTATTAACAACGTTCTCTGCAATGATTTGATAAAGTAGTTTTCTATCTTGTAGACGGCCGTCGCTAAGATAGAGATCTTGGAATTCGCCAGCTCCGGGATTTGAAGTCCGGCAAAGAATAATAATCCCCTTGTCTTTACATTGTAAAAATGGTCTTATAGCCTCTTCTCCTAAGTAGGGATGAACTGTCACAGCGTCGGCTCCAAGATATGTAAAAACAAATTGAACATAACCATTATTTGTATTGCCAATATCAGCTCGCTTGGCATCGATGATAATGGGAATTTCCGGATATTTCTTTATTAAATAATCACAAGTGTCTTTTAATGCTTTTATTCCTTCATGTCCTATAGACTCATAGAGGGCAGTGTTCAACTTGTAAGAGCAAACCAGGTCATGGGTGGCTTCAATTATTGTCTTATTGAACAAAAATTGCTTTGCCTCGCCGAAGTCTTGACGGAGGCGGGCTACATCACTATCTAATCCAACACAAACAAGCGATTTATTCTTTTTGACAATCTTATCCAGTTTTTCTTGAAAGGTCATAGTTAATTAAATTGCAGGATTAATTCTTTTCACTTCCTTTATTTTATCAAAATCGCGGTCAAATGAATAAACTCCAATTTTATTTTCTAAAGCAAAAGCGGCCGCATAAGCATCAATAAAATCGATATTCTTTTCTTGATAAAACATAATCGCTCTAAGAAGAATATTCTTTTCTAAAATTTCGAGGCCCTCAAAAAACATGATTGCATGTATTTTTTCTATGATATCTTGTTTGGATAGTTTATAGAAGGAATCAAGAGTAAAAATGATTTCCGCTATAATTAAACTATTAGTCACTAAGGATATTTTTCCTTTACTCGCTTCTTGAAATAGTTTCTTTACTGCAGGTGAATGAGTCTTATTATCATTAAGAAAAAAGCGTAAAAATACATTTGTGTCAACAAATAATGTCATATTTATAACCCTTCTTGGGCGGCATTTTCTCCAATTTTTTTCCTAACTATCTGGCGAATTTTTTTGAGATTAGCTGGTTTTTTATATTTAGTTTTAAGAGAACCGTATAATGAGAGTAAATCTGCTTTGACCGGTTGAGCCACAATATTTTCTCTATCAATCGAAAATATTAGCTTACTCGAAGCTTGAAGTCCTAAATAATTACGAATGGCCACCGGAATCGTTACCTGGCCTTTTTGAGTAATCGTTGCTATGTATGTCATATTCCTACAATATACTTTACTCCTTACTTTTTGTCAAGAGTAAGAATAAAAGGAAAAATATGGAGTTCAAAAATACGAAGCGATTTTTTTGGATTTAAAGTTGCTATTTAAAAATTTCGATTTTAAATTTTTTCGCTTCTTTTAGGAAATACTTAATAACGGTATTCATCTCAATTTTTTTTATCATTATTGGCATGTCAATTTGTTTTCTAACTTCCAATAAATTTTGCCCCACTTGGAGGGCATCAGCTTGCATCTCAAACTTTTCGAAACTTTTTTTTAATAAATTCTGAAATGTCCAATTTGACTCTTGTTGAAGTATAAAATACATGTCAACAAAGTCCCGAAGTCTTGGACGGGAAGCAATCGTCTGAGCTTTATTAACAGCAATGTCAAAAAAACTCTCAATTTGTAGACCGTCAAAATTTTTAAGCTGTTCTATAGGGCCAAAAGGATATTGACCGAAGTCAATTTTGTGTTTTTCTCCTATCTTTGTGATTAGGAAAAAAGTAAAAAGTCCGTACCCGCGTTGATATTCAATTTTTTTGACGTTATTTTCTTTTGCAATATGGTTAATAAATTTCTTCAGCTCATCCAGATTAAGTTCCTGTTGTGTAAAAAAATCTAGATCCTCGGATAAACGATGATGAAGATAAAATTCCGAAAGGGCCGTTCCGCCGCTTAAATAAAATTTCCTGGAAAGATTTGATCTTTTGAAATCAGACAAAACATTTGTTTGGAATTGATTCAAAATTGTTTTGGCCATAACAAAAATTCGAGAAATTTTCGGCGATCCGAGTCAAGACGTTTTGCCAAATATGACCAATTAGCGATGATTTCTTTTTTATCCAATTTTTCACCGTCTAAACCGTAAGAAATCATTTGCTCGAGCTTCCAAAGGCGATATTTCTTGGGGAATTTTTTCATATATTCTTCATCCACTGACCAGTTGTACATATAAAAGTATTATATCAAATACGAAGCGATTTTTTTATTTCAACCTTTTTGCCTCTAAGTATTTTTTTCCGTGGCCGACGTCGGTGTTGATTGGAACATTTTCTTTACATAAAGGACATACAGCTTCGTCAAAGGCTGAAGCTTTTAAAACTCCTAAAGCACTAAAGGGTCCACCAACGACTTCCGAGGTCACGTGTTCCGGGTCTCGATTAACCATCACACAAACGGCTACCACTTTACCACCAGCCGCTTTAACGCTGTCAACTACTTTGCGAACCGACCCGCCGGTTGTAGTTAAATCTTCAATGACCAAGACATTTTTTCCTTTGACTAATTTGTCATAACCCCGAGTAAAAACCTGATTTTTTTCCGGTGTTTTTTCGGTATAAACTCCCAAGACTTCTTTGCCTTTTAATTTTGACAAATGATAAGCGGTCCACTGGGATAAAATAATTCCGCCTAAAGCCGGCCCGGTCACAACGTCAATATCCATATTCTTAAACTTTTCAGCAAACAACTGCCCTATCTTTGAAGTCTCTTCAGTGTGAGGATAGACGGCGTCTTTATTAATATAGACGCTTCCGTGCTTTCCGGAAGTGTAAACGAAATGACTATCGGTGATAACGGCCCCGACTTTTTTTAAGATATCAACAGCATTGTCCATAGGAATAAAAATAAATTTATAATTTGGAAATAATACTATCAAACTCATCCTTTTTTAGCAATTTTTTCTCCAAAACAATTTCTCTCATTGTTCGTCCAGTTGCTACTGACTTTTTGACGACTTTAGAGACGACGTCATAACCAAGGCGAGGTGTCAGTAAAGTTGAGTAAGCAGTTGATTTTTCCAGATGTTCCAGACATCTTTCGCGATTTACAACAATGTTTTTGATACCCTGATCAGCAAATAACTTCAGGGCCGTTTCAACTATCTTTAAAATTGTAATCAACGAATCGGCAATGATGGGCAACATGACCCCTAATTCCAATTGGCTGGCTTCGGCCGCCTGATGGATACTCAGATTTTTTCCGGAAACTAAATAATATGTTTGATTCATTGTCTCAGCAACGATTGGGTTCACTTTTCCCGGCATAATTGAAGAGCCGGGTTGCAATTCCTTAAAAGAAATTTCCCCAATCCCCCCTTTTGGCCCGCTACTCATAAATCGGAAATCGACGGCCATTTTTGAAATATCCAAACAGAGAATATTGACAGCGGTGCTCAAAAAACAAAAGTCCGTATCACTCGAAGTCTGGGACATTAAATTATCAGCAGGAACAAGATTATTAATGCCGGTCACTTTTTGCAGTTCAGAATAAACATTTTTAATATATTCTTTCGGAGCATTAATACTATTACCAATTGCGGTTCCACCTAAATTGAGTTCATAAAAATAAGTTAAAGCGTCTTCTATCCGCTTTTTATCCCGTTTTAAAATATCACGGTATGATCCGAATTCCGCCCCAAGTGTCGTTGGCACGGCATCTTGAATATGAGTTCTCCCTAATTTTCTGACATCCTGATACTCTTTAGATTTTTCGTCCATAACTGAAATTAAATAATTAAGACTTTTCAGTAATTTTTCCGTTAATTTTATTGAGGCGATTTTCAAAGCCGATGGGTTGACGTCATTGGTCGATTGGCTGGCGTTGACGTGATCGTTTGGGTGGACTCCGGCTAAAGTGCCGATGACTTCATTAACATTCATATTAACGGAAGTCCCGGCTCCTCCGTGATGGGCGGAGACAACAAATTGATCATCATATTTGCCTTTTAAAATTCCGTCACAGGCGGCAACAATTTTATCGGATAATTTTTTCTCCAATTTTTCTGCTTTAAAGTTAGCAACAGCCGCCGCTTTTTTTATCATGACCATCGCATAGACAAATTCCAACATCACCCGATGATAATTAAAAGGGAAATTTTCCAGCGATGCTTTAGTTTGCGGACCATAAAGAATTTTGTTGCTCATAATGAATTTTTAATTTCCTGCGCTAAATACGGATTCCACATCGAACCGGTCGCGCTCATTACAGCATCGGCCCCGGCTTCTCTATATTTTTTATAATCACTTACATTCATTACTCCACCTACTCCGATTATTTTGTAACTTAATTTCATTTTTTTTCGAAGGTCAGACAGTCTCTTTACCATATCAAGTCCTGCCCACCTGATGACCGTTCCGCAAACACCTGACTTTAATCTCATCGGACTTCCCGGTAGTGCTTGATTTCCTTTTTTGTCAACGACCGGAGCGGAAATGGTGTTAATCGCCGAAACAGCTTGGGCATATTTATCAACAATTTCTGCAAATTTTTTTAATTCTTCGTCTTTTTCAAAATAACCGGTTTTAACAATCAAGGGTATTCTGCCGATTACTTTTCGTATTGCTTTTAAAGCTTTTTCTGTTACTCCCAAGTTATAACAAACCAATCCTTCATTTCCTATATTCGGACAAGACAAATTTACTTCTAATATTTTTGCACCGGTTTGAAGAGCATATTTTGCCGAAATGGCAAAATCTTCCACAAATTCTTTTTCTGTTTGATTTTTTTTGACCGTACCCATAAAACTTAAAACCATAATTTGGCCATTACCCGCATAAGAAATTGCTTTCTTCGCATCTTTTTGCCAATCTTTTGGTGACTTGGATGGAACCCCAAAAGAATTAGTGATTGAAAGCGGCTCACTATATTTTGTGCTCGTTGTAATTGGTTTTTGGGCTCGTTTTAATGTTAAATCACCTTTTAAGTCAACCTTAAGGACGTTGGGAAATGGATGACAAGGAAAAACATCACTTCTGACAGTTTTATAGACAACTAAATCAAATCCTTTATCTATCGCACCTTTAACAAACCTACTGTTAAGAACCGGTCCGGCCGGAATTCCAAAAGGCAGATAAACTTTTTGTCCCAAAAATTTGTATTGAGGTTCTCCCTTGTCCTTATAAATTTTTTTATCAATAAAAGCACCGAAGGGTCCTTTCTCGAAATTTTCTTCATAACTTTTTTTAGGATCATAATATGGTGTATGTAACATAAAAATATAAAATTTACAATGCTGGTTTGATAACTTTCCCAAATCCCGGTTTAACTAATAATTTTCCATTTTCAAAAACCATTTTACCTCTAATAAAAACTTGTATTATTTTTCCTTTTACTTTCCAACCGTTAAACGGTGACCATCCGCACTTAGTTTTTAAATTTTTATTATTAATGATGTACTTTTCTTTTTCGTCAACTTCAATCCAAGTATTATTGTCTGTCTTAATATTAAAGATTTTTTTTGGATTTTCAAAACATAATTCGATTAATCGATTAATCGATAATTTTTTTTCAGAAACGGCAGTCAGTAAAAGTGGTAAAGTTGTTTCCAGTCCCGGAACTCCAAATGGAGGCTTTTCGCCAGCTGGCGGATGATTTTTTTCTTCGATTGTATGGGGGGCATGATCCGACTCAATTACATCAATCCAGTTGAGATTCTCCCACAAAAATTCTTTGTATCCTTTTTCTATCTCAGGTTTCATCAATCCAAAGGGACCCAATTTGTCAGCATCATTCCAAGAAAGAAACAAATGATGAGGTGTAACACCACAGGTAATTGATAATCCTTTTTTTTTTGCTTTTATAATTGTTTTTAACTCAAATTTAGTTGAGACATGACATATATGAATTTTTTTTTGATATTTTTCAGCTTGTTGAATGACCTTTCCGATCATATCTGATTCTGCATGAACAAGAATTGGCTTACTGCTTTTCCAAAAAGTAAAAATCCTTTTTAATTTTTCCTCATCTATAATAAAATTGCCGGTGGTTTTATTTAAATATAGTTTTAGTCCAAAAACATATGGCTCCATTTTCACTAACTTTTCCAAATTTTCACCCAAACTTCCAGCATAAAAACCAACATCACAAACAATTTTTTGGCTGGCAATTTTTTGTTTTTCTTCCAATGTCTTAATTGAGGTAATTGGAATCTTGTTATTCGGCATATCTAAAATTATTATAAAACCACCAGCTAAAGCAGACGAAGTTCCGGTAAAAAAATCTTCTTTATAAGTCTGTCCCGGATCGCGAAGATGAACATGAACATCAATTAAGCCAGGTAATTTAATCATAAATATTCATCCCAACTCTTAATTTTCAAATCTTTGATTCTATATCACCCTTCTGATTTCCTGTACCAATGTTTTTTTGAAATTCTTAATGATCGCCCAGTGATTTTTTGGAAGAAACATTTTTAGTTCTTTTGCAAAATCAATATTTTGTTTACTAAGTAAGTCAATAACTTTATTTAAAACGTTTTTTTTATTAGGAATCAGAAGATTTGCTCTCAAAATATAATACAGATCATAAAAATCCCTGGCTTTTTGCCTGTCAAGTAAAGCTTGGATTTTTCCTGCAATTAATGTTTCCTGAGTAAATGCCATAATGGTATAGGGCGGTATAAGTTCATTCGCAATCGATACGACTTCACTCAAATTTTTTTCTTTTCTCTGGGAAATTTCAAGTTGAATATCTATCTCACGACTATATAATAAAAAATTAATAATCGCCAGATACCCACCCGTCGTCCTTTTTGACTCTTTTATGTCAATTACAATTCCTTCTCTTTCAATCTCCCTGGTTGTCTCGATAATAATATCTTCGATTTTGTTTATTGTTCTTTCGGTCGAGCTAAAATCTAAGTCTTCCGAAAATCGTGGACTTTTATAAATAATTCGTAAAGCCGTCCCACCCTTAAAATAAATTTTGTTCGATTCCGGATGGTGATAAAAATAGGAAAGAAAAAGGTGTTGAATGTATTCCCGGTGAACATTTAGTTCGCTTGTCTGCCATTTTATGGATAAATCTTTAATGAATTGATTGGAAATCATATAAAAGTTTCGATTAAATTATTTAATTTTTTATTTTTGAATAAAGCTGCATAAAAAATTATTTTTTCTTTATCAAAACCTTTTGTTTCTAATCGATCATTTTCTGGGCTTTTTTTCAATGATACAAAATATAAATAATCAACCAAGGCTTTTTCTTTCTCTGCGATTAAGAAAGACTTATTTTCAACTTTTTTTAAAAAATAACCCGTAAACGCTTCCTTTTTAATTGTTTTATAAGAATATGCTATTCCTGAGACATCGAAGAGCCGGGTCGGTTTTGTAGTTGCCGAAGTAATTGTATATACCATCTCCGGAATCAAATTATAATAAGCCAATGCATATTCGAAGGAAATATATGACGGTTTATAGATGGCATTGGCTATTTCTTCTTCCGACGGTTGATCGGTTTTTAGCATATATATTCCCCGCTTTAACCTTGAAAGAAAGCCTTCTTTTACTTGTGTCTCTAAAAAATATTTTGTTGAATGATGTGAAGCTTGAAATATGCGTGTAAATTCTTGCCCAGTAAAAACACGGAGATTGCGTTTGAGTAACTCTTCACGTATTTGTATTGGTTTCAGTAAAGTATACATATTTGTACTTAACTGAAATGATTATAATATTGAATTACTTATTTGTCAAGACCCTATAAATATTCATCCCAACTTTTTATTTTTAAATCTTCAATTTTATACTTATCCAGCGCATTGACAAAAAAACGGGCGGAATTTAGATCGGTGAAAAGCGGAATATTATTGTCAATCGCCGCCCGGCGGATCCGATATCCATCGGTGATTACTCTTTTAAACGAACTCTCATTATTATAATCTTCACTCAAATTAATGACCAATGAAACTTGGTGTTTTTCAATCAGATCAATGACGGTCGGGCTTTCCTTTTCAAAAAGTTTATAAACCAATTTTGTCCGAACGCCTTTGGTTTTGAGAAAAAGATGGGTTTTTTTGGTCGCATAAAGTTTAAATCCTAAATTTTTTAACCTCCAGATTGACTCGGCAAAACGGAGTTTAAATTCGTTTCCGCCAATCGTCACTAAAGCGGTTTTATTTTTTAATGATAGACCGGTGGAAAACAAAGATTTTAAATAAGCTTCCTCAGCCGTATCACCAAAACAGGCCACTTCCCCGGTCGAACCCATCTCAACGCCTAAAGCCGGGTCGGCGCCTTCCATTCTGGCAAAAGAAAATTGGGGTGCTTTGACGGTCACATAGTTTGGATATTTGATTTTATATTCTTTACTCTTTCCAAAAAAACTATCAACGATTACTTCGGCAAAATTGACTCCGGTTACTTTGGAAATAAAAGGAAATGTCCGAGAGGCCCGTAAATTCATCTCAATTACGTAGACTTCATTATCCTTGACCATAAATTGAATATTAAACGGGCCAGTTATATTTAAAGAGGCGCTTAATTGATTGGCAATTTCAACCATCCGAGTACCGCTGAAAAATCGTACCCGCTCGGCCGGATAGACAATCGTCGCATCCCCCGAATGAACGCCAGCGTGTTCAATATGATTAGAAATGGCAAAAACTTTGACGATTCCTTTTTCGGCTACCGCATCAAATTCGATTTCTCTGGCGTTGGTTATATATTTGGAAATGATCACAGGATATTTTTTATTAATATTTGATGCCTTTTTTATAAAATGTTTTAATTCAATTGGGTTATAACAAAGGCTCATAGCGGCGCCGGACAGGACGTAAGATGGTCTGACTAATATAGGATAACCAACTTGACGGGCAAATTTTAAAGCCACTTCCATTTCGGTAAAACTATTCCAGACCGGTTGCTTAATTTTTAAATCATCAAGTAACTGAGAAAATTTTTTCCTATCCTCGGCTCTATCGATGTCCGTCGCTGTTGTCCCCATTATTTTTATTCCATATTTGTCTATCTTTTTAGAAATATTACTCGGCGTCTGCCCCCCAACCGAAAGGATGACTGATGAAGGATTTTCAAATTCGTAAATATCAGCTACCCGTTCAAAACTTAACTCTTCAAAATAAAGTCGGTCGGAGATATC
>Ga0066637_10002390_pt1 | contig 12513 bp, 16 predicted proteins | sample CryGeyCG2014_020_FD_62737 | JGI IMG/M metagenome (GOLD analysis project Ga0066637, IMG submission 62737) | Groundwater microbial communities from aquifer - Crystal Geyser CG08_land_8/20/14_0.20 | ecosystem: Environmental > Aquatic > Deep subsurface > Groundwater | place: USA: Utah: Grand County...
GGGCGCTCCGCTGCTGTCGGTTATGTTTTTGGTCGGGATTGAGAACATATAGCTCTGCCTGTCCTCAGTTCCCAGGTTTATGGCTGCCAGGCCTTTATTGGAAAAGGTTATGTTGTAGGGATAGCCTCCGAGCATTGCCGGCGCGCGCAGGTTGATTTGGGCATAGTCGCTCTGGACCAGTGACGTCATGTAGTCGCTGAGTTTTTCTGCCAGGGCAAGCATGGCATTGCTGGCAATCCTGTTCTGGTAAACCTGCTGCTGTGAGATTATGAAATAGGCAATCACGGCCATGAACGCCACAAAGAATGCGAAGTATGCTATGACCTCAACTGAGACCTGCGCCTTTCGCGCCAGCCCTTTTCGCCCAGTGGGTTCACTTATCAATGATTTCAACATACTTTCCACCGTCATTCCTGTAACTCATGTTCAGCTGGTGATAGCCAAACCCCTGCTGGATGCCTCCATCGGACAGGTTGGCGAATGTGGTTTCCACCAGGTCCACCTGGCCATAGCTCATGTTCAGCCTCATCTTCAGTTCATGGGATGAAATGTTCAATGTGTCCAACCTATCCGGATAATACACGAGAATCGTTTTCCTGGAGATGTTGCCCGCCAGGTAAACTTCCTCGGCAGTGCCTGTCATCGTGCGCAGGGATGATTTTGCCTGGGCGATGGATATCTTCTCGTTCTCAGTGGTTATTGAGGATATGCCTATGAACATCACAGGTATGAAGATAATCATGATAAATGCTAATATCACCAGCCCTTCTATTGCTGCCTGGCCATGGCGACTGTGAGTGATCCTCATTGCAGATTTGAGTTTCAGTTTTTTCTCTTGCATCTCTTGCACCATATCATTATTTTTTACTCACATACTGACTGCCTTTTCATGCCGAGCACGGACTTGCCACTGCTGTCAGGGCAGAGCAGGCTCAATTCGTCGATGGGCCCGCTTGCGTCAACATATTGTGTGTAGGCGCCGCCGCTCCCTGATTTCAAGGCAAATATGCCAACAGGTTGCAGTGCTGTGCGCGATTCCGTGCACATCACCTTATTTTTGCAGCCTGGCATGCCCTTGACCTTATGGGCATGGTCGCCTGCTTCATTGTTAACGTATGAGGTTAGGAATTCCCTGTCAAGCTTTGAGTATAGGTTGCCTCCTCCTGCTCCGATAGGGTTTTCCGTGTCAGACACATATTTGCCGACAAGGAATGTTTCAATCCCATTGGCGTTTCCACTGGCAGGGAAAGGTGTGGGCGGGACTGCGATAAGCCGCTGGAGGTAATTTGGCGCTGAAGAGGAGCTGACAAAATAGCTGCACACCATGGAATCCCGTAAGGGTTCAATGTCAAGCTCGTAGTGGTAGCCGCCGATTTCATTCACCTCTTCGGAATTGTCAATAAGCGCATAGCTTCTCGGCTCGCCGCCATCTATGCGGTTTACGCTCAAAAGGTCATCCGAGAAGCTGAAATAGTACTTGTATGGGGTGTTTAGCTTGTAGGCCCCTGCCCCTGCAATGAACGGCGCTGCCACGCTGTTGGAAACTACCTTTTCTTTTTCAGGGCTGCAGGGAGAAAGGTCTTTCGGATGGGCCGGGTCTACCGCATGGTAGCTGAGGCAGTCAAGGCATTCGCCTGTTTCAGTGACTACTGTGTATGTGCAGGAACCCTTTGTTTCAGTGGCTCCTATCGTCAGGTTGGGGTCACTCTCTAGTATGATTGCGCCAAATACGTCAGGAGCCAGGATATCAGCCAGGGTCACGCATTTGGGATTTAGAAAAGGCGAGGTGGTGTCCACCACGCACGGCTGGGGCGTTGAAGTGATGTTTGAGAGGTGGGGTATGACAATAATCATATCCTTCCATTGGGTGCTGTTAGCTGGCAATGTGTTAAGCAATTTCGCCTCGCCATAGTACCAGCCCTTGCCCCGTATGCCCTTATCCTCATTGAGAACCCTGGGCCTCAGGTCTTCCGGCCCGCTGATGCCTGCGCCTGCAGGCGGCGGGAAAATCTGCTTTGTTATGCCCAGCATCCTGTCTAGCAGCGGGTCCTCAAACCCAATGATGCTCTGGTTGATTGCCATGTTCTTCACATCGCGCGAAAGCAGCAGGTTTCCGTCGCTGTCATATATCAAGACGCTGAGGTTGATTGTGTGCTCCAGCAGGTAGGGCGAAACGAGCCTGATGGTGTAGCCCGAGGAATTCCATTGAAGCAGATAGCCCCTGGTGGCGATGGTCCGGTTGAGGAGGGCGAAATAGCCTGCGAGCGTGTAGGTATCCATTTCATCCTGTGAATAGTCTGAGACTATTGCGGCCCCGGAGGAATCCTTGGCACTTCCCATCAATGTAAGGTTTGCCATGGCGTTCAATGCAGTCTCCTCGCTGGGCAGCGGATTCTCAGCGGCATGGCTGTTGACCCTGTACATGGCATAATATGAGGAGCGGTTGAACACGTTGTAGAGCGAGCCCAGGTCCACCCTTTCCACTATGCTGGAAAAAAACAGGAGCCTTGCATCCTCAGGCTCAAGCTGGTCGCTGGCCTTGGCGTCAGCAAGCCAGAGCGAGATGGCGCCTATCATGAATGTTATGATTAGCACCACCCCTGCCGTGAAAATGAAGCCGCGTTTCCTTTTTTGCGTATTTTTCTTTCCTTCCATTGGCATGAACCCCATATCAAATGTAAACGCTGAGCCTCACAAGTGCCACTTTATGGCTGCCTATGTTGAGCGTGCTGACGATGTCCTCAGTGCAGGGATAGGCGCACTTGTTGTTGTCAGCATCCCCAGTGCAGCTGAAATAGCAGTATGGGTTGACTGCACTCCAGGGCTCAATGTCAATTGCCACCACTTTTTCTGCGCTTGCCATAAGCTTGTACTCATTGACTCCGTAGTGCAGGGAGGGACTCACCCCGGAGGAGTTGAAATAGCTGGCCCAGCTGCCCGTCCCTGGAGCAGGCCCGGGTGTATAAACTTCTATGGAATAGCCGTATTGGTCAGGAATCATCCTGTCAATGGTTTTGAGTATAAGCCCCTCGTTGTTCGGATAGTTGCGGCGTGCAATCTCAGAAAGCAGGGAGCTCTGGTCCCAGGGTGACTGGCAAATGCCCGAAATGTCATTGCCGCTGGCAGATTCTGCCTCTGCACAGGTCACAGTATCTATCTGGGTAAGCGTGTCAGCAGCCATAAGGTGGGCATATTTCAGGGCAGCCACATGGGTATTGGTGGCAGCTACTGTAAGATAAAACGTGGAAAAAACGAGCACAACTATTGAGAGTGCGGTTATGGCGTCTATGGAAATAATCATGCCTTTCATGTTTTTTTCGACCCCAAATACCCACCATTGTGCTGTTATGCTTGATGTTATTACTGTCAGATATTTTTATAATCATTTACTAGCTCTTCAACCCTTCTATTGCAACCCCTCTATTAGGCAGGTGCTGTTGGTGCCATTTGCCCCCTGGGTGCAGGGTTTTGTGAAGCATTCGCCGTAGCCAGAGCCGCACCTGTCGCAATACATATACCCCTGGGCGCATCCGGTTATTGTGCACCAGTGTTTCGAGCCAGGCAGGCACACCTCCAGCTGTCTCATGCAGCTCGTGAAATGGTCATTGATGCACAGCTGATAGCCGCTGCAGTTGTCCGAGGTTGTGCAGGAGACATTCCCGCCTTCGGTGCATTCTGGCGTTGGCTGTGGTTTTAGTGGAGGAACTGGTTGCTCTTCAGGCTCTTCGCCGCCCGTCAGATCCGCCCAGGCAACCAGCAGGTAGGCACCGATGGCTGTTATCGTCAAAATGGCGATGATGGTAATGAGGGAGTCCCTGTCCATTTCTAATCACGGCGGTTAGCGGTTTCCCGCAGTAGCTCAGTTAATAATTATTTAAAATACACGCCAGTTGTTGATGAACGTGTTGCCGCAGCCACCGCAGGGCCAAGCGAGGCGATGCCTTTCAGATTCAGAAAGCTGGCAGAGCCGCTCTCATCCACATCGCAAACCTCGTATTCATCCGGTTCCAGGCCAGCCAGTTTCCCTGCCATGTCGATGGCATCCTGCTTGGTTCCGAGCCCGTCAATCAGACCTGCCTTGAGCCCCTGCCTGCCGTTCATGATACGGGCGTCAAAAATCTGGCCGAGCATCTGGCTGTTCAGCCTGTCGCCCCGTTCTGCCATCACCACATCCCTGAACTCCTGAAAGCTATCATCCACTATTGATTGGAGGATTTGCTGCTCTTCCGGGCCCATCTGCTTGAATGGGCTGCCGATATCCTTGTGGCTGCCTGATTTTATTTCAGTGATGTTCACGCCCACCTTGCCCATGAGGCCAGTGTAGTCCTCAACTTCCATGCGCGCACCGATGCTGCCAACCAATGCATCCGGGTCGCTCAGTATGTAATCTGTTGCCACTGCTGAATAGTATCCACCGGACGCCCCAATCTCCTTGATATAGGCTACCTTTGGCTTGGTGACATTCTTTAGGGCATAATATATATCATGGGTCGCTGCACTTCCGCCACCTGGGGAGTTTATGTCAAGCAGGATTGCTGCAACATCTTCTTTCCCCCCCTCTTTGCGTATCATGGCTGCCAGGGTTTCAGAGCCTGGCTGGCCCTCGCCGAACAGCCCGGGCTGGATGTCGTCGGATACGATTTCGCCATCCAGGTGGATGACTGCAATGCATTTCTTGCCCATGGAAAGACCTGCCGATTGCCCCTGTCCAAGCATATAGGCAATTGCCCCTGCAAAAAAGATTAGTGCCAATACCGCCGTGCCAATAAGCCCCAGAACCAGTATGCGATTTAAGCGTTTGTCCATATGAAGATAATTACCAGCAATATCAATAAATATATATGGTAATCAAATCTTTCCATGCTTGATATTTCCGGTTCTATCTTATTTGTTTTACCTGCCTATGTTGCAAATGCAGTGCCTGTTATTTTCTCAGGTGGCGGGCCCCTTGACCGCGGCATGAACCTTCCTGATGGCAAGCCCCTCTTCGGAGAGACAAAAACTGTTTTCGGCACCCTATCAGGGGTTGCTTTCGGCCTGTTGGTTGCAGTTGCCTATCCGTTCCTTGGCATTTCGTTTTTCACCCAGCAGTCTTACTATGTTTATTTCGGCATTGCCTCGGGCGTTGGAGCCATGCTAGGCGACCTGCTTGGCAGTTTCCTGAAAAGGAGGATGCGGTTCACTGAGGGGAGCCATGTGCTCTTCCTGGACCAGTTGGGGTTCCTCTATGTCGCATTTGTGCTGTCTGCGCTTCTGGTGCCTGGCGCCACCCAATACCTGTCGGTTGAAAATGTGCTCTTCCTCACAGTGCTTACATTCTTCATGCACCTGGCTACGAATAAGATTGCAAATATGATTGCATTGAAAAAAGTGCCGTGGTGAGGGTGGAATAAGAATTTAACTTATTTCCTGCCCTTTCCTTTTGCTTTCTGGTTTGCTTTCTCTTTTCTCTTTGTATCCGCCTTTTTCTTTATTGATTTTTTTTCCTCCGCTCTCTCATCCGCAACCTCCTCCCTGAAAACCTTGACAACCCGCGTCTTGGCCTTATTCAATTGCCGGCGTGGCACCACTGGTTTTGATTTTTGAATTGGCTTTGCATGGGCACGGGCTGCCGGTTTGCGTTTGCGCACCGGCGCTGGTGCTTTTGGAGGCGCTACATGGGCAGACGCACGGTAAATCGGTGCCGGCGGGGTGTTAATCATCATGGGCGGCATGCTCCCGTCTAATGTTTGCTGCAGTTTCTTGCCCGCAGCCGCCAATCTTTTTTCATTTTCCCCACTGGCCTGGGCTTCGGCTTCCTTCTCTCTCTGCGCAAGTATTTCTGCTGCTGCAAGCCCAATCTCCTCTGCCTCAAACTCAGGATTCGGTTCTGCGGATTCGCTCCACCGTGCTGATGTGGCAAATGTTGACTGCTCTTTTGGCGCATAATCCTCCTGAGGCAGAACACCCATCTTCTCCTTGCGCTTCTTGATAAGCCCGGATGATTCGTCAGGCACATCATCTACGGGCTTTGCGGTTTTGGCGCTCTTGAGGTAATCCCGCATTCTCTCTTTTTCTTTTCCAAGCTCGATGTCAATTACTTTCTGCGGCTCTGATTTGATAGGTACGATGTCAATGGCAGTTTTCTCGAATTTGCCCATATCATGGGTGAGCTTCTTTGGGCCATCTCCTTCGCGGGTGCTGACTATTATAAGCGCTGCAAAGAGAATGAGCGCCAGCAGGCCGATGCCCCCGGCAGCCGCCATCAGCAGGCCGAACGTCTCATTGCCGGTGTTGTTGCCGGGTGGCGGAGCGGCAGCGGCGGCAATGTCTGACTTTGAGGGAAAAACTTCGGTATTTAATGCGGGCCAGTTCATCTCTATTCCGGTGAATTTGTAGGTGTAATTGCCCACTCCCAGGGGCACGAATATGATAATGCCGTTATCGTCGGTAACATAGCTATGTTCATTGCCATTGGGCCCGAAGACCATGACGTTTATGCCTGCGAGCGGCTGGTTGCCTGCAATGAGTGTTATCTGCACAGGCTCGAGCCGTGAAACTTCGCTCTTCACAGAAACCTGTATGTCTGAAGGTGTGTAGGTGATGACTGGTTTTTCAGAAAACTGGACGCTTCCATTGGCCGAGAGGTTCAGTGTGAATGATTCGCTGCGTTTCATCTTGGTAATTTCCCAATTGAGGTAATCACTGCCGCGGTCTGCTTCAGGATTGATGTAGTTTATGGGCACGGCTGTCGCCATTGACTGATGCACATTGACATCTGTCAAAAGCACAGGCCCTGTGTTGATAAGCCTTATCTGAAGGTGGGTGCCAGTCTTATTCCATGCGCGCGCAAATGTTATGCCGATGGTGTCGAATTGGCCTATATCCTGGATAGTGACGTTCTTTTCTATCTGGATATAGCCCTCGGTTGTGATGGTGTTGGCTGAGCTGAGCGTCTCGTTGAACGCAAAGCTAGCAAAAATGGTGCCAGCCAGCAAGAGAACTGAGAGAGTTAATAGTAACACATGTGTATACAGCCATAAATATTGCCGTGAATTTTGAGTTGTTCCAATCATCCCCACACCGCAATATAATTAGACACTTTTCTTTTATATATATAGCTGGTAGCTTGGGCGCTCCCGAAGCCCAATAATTATGATTTATTTAAAAATAATAATGTTGTAATACATTTTCGACCAATTAACAATGCACGGGGGATTACAGTGGGTTTATTCGATGGCTTTTTGACCTGGTTCGGTGGGTTGTTCAAGAAGAAAAAGGATTTCAACCTTGGCATTTATGGCTCGCCGAATGTGGGCAAGTCTACCCTTGCCAATAAGATTTGCAAGGATTTCTCAGGCGAAATCCTCAGCAAGGTTTCTGAAGTGCCCCACGAGACCAGGGAAGTGCTGAAAAAGGAGAAGCTTACCCTTCAGGTGGATGGCAAGCTTTTGACCCTTAACCTGCTTGACATGCCAGGCATTGCCACCAAGGTGGACTATCATGATTTCCTGCAATTTGGCATTGCCAAGGGCAAGGCCCAGAAGCGCGCCAGCGAGGCCACCAAGGGCATAATCGAGGCAGTGAAATGGATGGACACCGTGGATGCGGCAATCCTTGTCATGGATTCAACCGAAGATCCCTATACCCAGGTGAACCTTACAATCATAGGCAATTTTGAGGCGCGCAACATACCGGTGATAGTCGCAGCCAACAAAATCGACATGAAAAACTCGAACCCTGCGAAAATCAAAGAGGCGTTCCCCCAATTCGAAGTGATTGGCATATCTGCCCTCACAGGCCAAAATGTGAATGCGCTTTATGACATGATTGGCAAAAAGGTAAGTTAAATTTGATATCAGCGGTTAACCCAAAACCCCGGACAGTTCGGTCAGGTGTTTGGAAGACCAATAAGGAAGACGTGAAGACTGTTAGGTGCCTGCAATGGAAATTGAATTCATCTCTAAAGACGCGCTTGCCAAGGAAGGCAATGCCCTAGAATATATCCTCAGTTCAATCGAAGACGGCAAGATTGTGGTGCTGGAGCAGCCCCTTGACAGCGAATCAGAAAAGACGCTCATTTCAAAGACCATGGACAAGATTGACAGCAAGTTTTCCGGCATTGAAATTTCCACCCTGCGGAAGAGCAAGGGGATTAAGGAAACGATATTCGAAATGCTGGGCGAGCGCCGTGGCCTGACCGTCATCGGGCCTGCAAAGCTTGTTAAGGAAATAAAGCAGAATCCGGAAAAAATCAATTGGAAAACAAAATAGCCAGGTGTGTGTGTGCATCTTTGTGTCAGGTGTAACAAGAAAATAGAGAACTTCTGCGAGTTTGAGAAAGGGTGCGGCTGCGGTTCGCGCGTCTTTATTTTCATGAAAGACGGAGAGGAGCCGGCCGAAATCAAGTGGATTGACCAGAACATTGAAGAGTTCCAGGTGCTGAACGAGCGCGCCGATGCAGAGAACAAGAATATCGTGCTTGATGTGGAGAATGTGCGCATGGTGGACAAGGGAATCTACCATCTAAATCTCGAATCCCTGCTTGAGAACCCGGTGGTTATCCGCGACCTGAATGATGTTTACTATATAAAACTGCCCGAGCCGCAGCTAAAGGCAAAAACCAACCCCAAATCCACAACCAGAAACCATTGCGGTTCCGAGTTGCGAGTTCCGAGTTCCGAAACTCGAGACCCGTAACTGAGTCCTCCCCCCGGCTAACAGGTGAATACATGTCAACACCCCCTATCAAGCAAAAAGCGACCATTCTCCAGATAATCGACCAGGCAGAGCTTGTGAAAACATTCAGGCTAAAGCTTGAGAAACCGCTCTCATTCAAGCCCGGACAGTTTATAACAATATTCGCTGGCAATGGCCCAGCTGCAGGCGCCGGGGCTGCAAGCCCTGCCCCTGCAAAGGCCTATTCTATCAGTTCGCCACCGAGAAAGGACTATATTGACATCACCGTAAAGATGGTAGGCCGGTTCCCTGAAGGCGTGTTCGCAAAATTGAAAGTTGGCGATGCCATTGAATTTCTCGGCCCCAGCGGAGTTTTTGTCTTTGACAAGGAGAAAACCAAAAAACCTGTTTTTCTTGCCGCAGGCATTGGCATAACCCCGTTCATGAGCATGCTCGAATACATCAAATCAAACGGGCTGGAAACGCATGCAGTGCTTTTCTACAGCAACAGGACGGTGGCAGGAGTGGCTTTTCTCAAGCGCCTGGAGGAGCTGGATGGCGACAACATTAAAATAGTGAATTCCATCACCCGAGAAACACCTGCCCAATGGAAGGGCGAGCTCGAAAGGATAAACATGGGGATGATACGGAAATATGTTGACGTTTCAGACAAGGATTGCACATTCTATCTCTGCGGCTCGGCAGATTTTGTGAGGGAGCTCGTCCAGCAATTGATGGATTCAGGCGTGGAACAAGTGAGGATAATCAAGGAAGAATTCTAGCTTCTAGCTTGGCTGGCAGGCTGATGCAAAATGCCCTGTTTTTGGCCTGCCCATTCGTTAACTTTATAAGAACAATTGTTCTATAATAAAGAACATGTTGGAAAAGCTGCTCAGGTCTAACGCGGAAGTCGCAGTGCTGGGCGTGGCGCTGTTTTCCGAGGGATTGCACCAACGCGAGATAGCGCGGCGTGCGGGCGTTTCGCCCTCGGAAGCAAAAAGGGAGCTGGATTCGCTAGTCAAGCTTGGCGCTCTGGCAAAGAAAGAGAAAGGGAACCTGTCGCTCTATTCATTAAATCCCCGGTGCCCGTTCATCGCCGAGCTGAAAGGGCTGTACATAAAAACTGAAGGACCTATCCCGCTTTTGAAAAAGGAACTTTCAAGCCTGGCCGGCCTGCGCCATGCATTTATCTATGGGAGCTTTGCAGGAGGCAACTTCACCGAGAGAAGCGATATTGACCTGTTCCTGGCCGGGGACGTTGAGGCAGAACAGGTGGACAGTATATGCTTTGCCGTGCAGAAAAAGATGCTGAGGGAAATTAATTATATCCTGTGGAGCGAGGCTGACCTGGGAAAAAAGCTGCGGGAAGGGGGCGCGTTCGTCTCCTCGCTGGTAAATAAGAAGAAAATCTGGCTTGTGGGTGATGCCGGTGAATTTGAGCGATATGCTGAAAAAGCGCGAAATAGAAAAGGTGGAGCCTGACAGGAAAACCGCCGATAAGCTGCTCAGGGTTTCACGGGATGCCATAGCAGCGGCAGAAGACAACCTGAAAATGGGGCATAACGACGTTGCCCTTTCATTGGCGTACAATGCAATGCTGAATGCCGGGAGGGCCATGATGTCCGCGAAGGGTTACCGGGCCTATTCGGAAACCCATCATAAGGGGGTGGTCGGTTTTTGCGCTGCTGTGCTGCCTTCCGAATCCTCGCAGTTGGTGGCGCTCTTCAACCGCTATAGGATACGGCGGCATGAAATAGTTTACGGGGAAATTGAAGGCGGCTCGGTCGGGGAGAGCGAAGCAAAAGGCGCAATAGATAAGGCAGGAGAACTTTTGGACTTGATAAAGCAAAAGATTTCCTAAATTCAAACATCCAGCACGACCTGTATCATCGCACCGGTTTCGCTTTCCTCAACAATCAGGTCATGGTAAGTCACTGCCTTAACCAAATCCTTGGGCCGCCTTTTCTCGCCATAGGCAGTCGCTTTCAGCAGGTATTTCCCCTTGAATTCCATTATCTCGTGTATCGCAACATCCGCAAGCACTATCTCGCGCACTTCCATCCCGGAAAGGAGCGCAGAGAGAAACTCAACCACCAATTCTTCCTTGTCAACAGCTTCAACTTCAACCGCAAACGACTCGTCTTTTTTTGTCTTCTCAATGACCGTTATCACGCTAAAAAATGCCCGCGCCGCATTTTCCAGCGCCTCATTGAAATTTTTGCCCCTTGCCTGGTACATGATGTCTGCCGTGTGCTCAAGGAAAACGTATGGTGGGTTATACTTTTTCTCTTCCTGAGGGTTCTCTTTTTTGTAAAAAGAGAAGGCTCTTTTTCCGCTGTTTTTCTCAGGCATTGGGGTCACATCTTACTTAGGTTTAATTGTGTTAAGCATCTCTTCAGCCAGGTGAAGGTTCTGCATCATGATTGCCTCAACGTTCAAGTGCAGCGGCACACCGAGGCTGTGCTCATTTGCAAAGCGCAAAATCTCACTGAAAACCTCGTTTGAAATTAGCACGGATTCCTTCCCCAAATCCTGGCTCTTGAGCAGCCGGGTCTCTGTTTCTGGCGGGAATGCCACGCCGAACCACTTGAAAAGCTCTATGTCCAGCATGCTTGCCACAGGAGCAAAGCTCAGGTAGAATGCCGCAGGCTTCAGGTTTCTCTTCTTGCATTCTGATGCATAGGCCTCAAGGAGCTTGCAGGCCGGCTCAGATTCCAGAAGTATCTGGGTTGTGAAAAACTTGCACCCGGATTTGGTCTTGCCAAGGATTCGCTCCAGCTCGTTTGCCCTGTCAGGAATGCAGATGTTGCCTATGTTCAGGCCCTGGCGCTTGGATGCCAGCTCATTCGCCCTGGTTACCGTCGGGCCCAGGTATTTCCTGAGGGGCGAATTGCCACCTACCAATACAATGTCGTGTATGCCGTATTTGGCGGCGGTTTCATCCAGCCAGGCCTCCAGTGTCGGCTCTGAGCTCATATAAACAGAAATCCTGTTCACTATTATGCGCTTGCCAGTGGCTTTCCGCAGCAATATCCCGTATTCCCTAGTGTCAATGTTCCTGTAAAGCGGCTGCCCATGGTGGTTCTCCTCGGTTATTTCAGGGATGTTTATGGAATCCACGCACCCTGAACTCTTCACGAGCGTGGCCAGCCTGTTCACTGCGCTGGCAAGCTGCTGCTGGGAAGCGCGCTTTGAAGGCGGGGTGATTTCCAACATAACTTCCATGATATCATCCCTGCAAATGATGCCTAAGCTAGTTTTATGCTTGCACCGATTGCCTGGCCGGGCAGCCCCTTGGCAAAGCGCACCAGCACGGCACCCTTGCCGCCGTGCACCTTGGAGACTGAACCTACTATTTCCGTGCCAGTAGTGGTTGTATAGACCGCGCGCTTGCCCAAAATGGTGGCAGCTTTCTCCTTGGACTCAATGCCCTCTACTTCGATGATGAACTGGTTTGTGTGCTGCGTGTGCAGCCCTCTCCTGTAATTTATAATACGTCCTTTCATAGGTTACACCTCATAAAAGCAACTAGCATTAACCCTAAATCTAGTCGCTCCTTTATTAAAAAACTTCGTATGGGTGAAATTCCCATAAGAATATGTAAATTTACATTAATTATCGTGAATTGGCAGAACCGAATGCAGCTAAGGCTGCATGCGGCGCTATTGAGCCAACTGGCTCAATTTGCGTACCGCCCGCTTCGCGGTGAAACTTCGGAGCGAGCATCGCATATATTCTCGTGAAGTTGGCAGAATACCCCGCCCTTCGGGCGGGGATGAATGCCAAGCGCCAACTTCACGAGAATTTTCCGAATGAGCCTTCATACCCTGCACATTGTGCAGGGTCTCTCGCATC
>Ga0066637_10002394_pt1 | contig 12507 bp, 13 predicted proteins | sample CryGeyCG2014_020_FD_62737 | JGI IMG/M metagenome (GOLD analysis project Ga0066637, IMG submission 62737) | Groundwater microbial communities from aquifer - Crystal Geyser CG08_land_8/20/14_0.20 | ecosystem: Environmental > Aquatic > Deep subsurface > Groundwater | place: USA: Utah: Grand County...
AAACAAAGCAGGAATGTAGAGGCGACTCTTTAGAGTCGCTTTAGAGTCGCTAAAACAAAGCAGGAATGTAGAGGCGACTCTTTAGAGTCGCTAAAACAAAGCAGGACTAAAGTCCTGCCTCTACTGCCGAAGAGAGGCCTTGACAATCTCAAGGAGGCAGCGTAAAATATTAACAAGAGGACTCAACTCTTCCCGAAAAATACGCTGTCATCCTTTTAGGAGGCAACATAAAATGCCAACAAGCCGCCACCAACTTCAACAATGGACAGGACAATCTCAAAAGGTATTTATTATATCTGCTGTCCGAACACCGATTGGAAAATTTGGTGGTGCATTTAAGGACATACCTGCGGTTGATTTGGGAGTAATTGCAACAAAAGAGGCAATAAAAAGAGCAAATATAAAGCCTAATGATGCAGATGAGCTAATCTTTGGTCATGCCCGGCTTGCAGGTTGTGGACCAAATCCCGCAAGGCAAGTTGCAGTCAGCTCACAAATACCAGAAGATAGACCTGCTTATACTGTAAATATGGCCTGTATCTCGGGTATGAAAGCAATTATGTTAGGATGTCAGGAAATTGTCTTAGGTAAGAGTAATTTAATTGTTGCCGGTGGTATGGAGAATATGTCAAGAACTCCTCACCTTTTGGAAGGTGCAAGATGGGGTTATCGGCTCGGTGGTGGTGAGGTTATTGATGCAATGTATAGAGATGGTTTCTTATGTCCTTTGGCCGGGCAACTAATGGGTGAAACTGCTGAAAATTTGGTTGATATTTATAAAATAAAAAGAGAAGAATGTGATGAATTTGCCTATTTTTCTCATAAAAAAGCACAGGATGCTATAGATAATGGTAAATTTAAAGATGAAATTGTAGAAGTGGAATTAAAGGATAAGACAAAAATTAATGTTGATGAAAATGTCCGAGGGGATGTGTCCTTAGAAAAATTATCAAAACTTAAACCTGTATTTAGAAAAGATGGAGTGGTAACTGCTGGTAATGCCTGTGGTATTGCAGATGGTTCATCAGCATTAATTTTAGCATCAGAGGAAAAAGTTAAGGAATATAATTTACAGCCAATGGCTGAAATTATAGACTATGAGACATCAGCAGTTGACCCAAAAATAATGGGAATAGCACCTGTATCTTGCACAAAGAAATTACTTTTAAGATCTAACTTAACTTTTGATGATATTGACCTAATTGAATTAAATGAAGCATTTGCAGCCCAGGTGTTGGCATGTGAGAGGGAACTTAAATATTCAAGAGAAAAAAGAAATATTTATGGAGGAGCTGTTGCACTTGGACATCCAATTGGTTGCAGCGGTGCAAGAATTGTAGTTACACTGCTTTGTCAAATGAAAAGAAAAAATAAAAAATTAGGGATTGCAACTTTATGTGGTAGTGGCGGATTAGGTGGAGCAATCTTATTGAAAGGAGTATAAGAATGCTGGAACAATTTCATTTTGAAGATATACAGGTGGGAGATGAGGATGTATCTGCAAGTAGAACAGTTACAGAAGCAGATATAGTGAGTTTTGCAGGGATAAGCGGAGATTTTAATCCATTGCATATAGATGAAGAATTTGCAAAAAAAACAATCTTTGGGAAGAGAATTATGCATGGTCTGCTTGGACTCTGTTTTTCATCAGGACTTAGAAGAAGTGTCCCCCCCTTGGCACTAATTGCCTTTTTGGGAATAGAAGAATGGAAATTTTTAAAGCCAATATTTATAGGAGATACAATTTGCTGTAAAAATATTATACTTGAGAAAAGAGAAACATCAAAAGAGGATAGAGGGATTATAAAAACAAAAAGGCAGTTAATAAATCAAAACAATGAAATTGTGCAGGAAGGAATAGTTGTGCATATGGTGAAGAAAAAAAATAAGGAGGAGTAAATATGGCCGAGAAATTATTTGATTATTATGACCTAGATTCACTTTTAACTGAAGAAGAAAAAATAGCACGAGACACTGCAAGAAAGTTTGTTGAAAAAGAAGTTTTACCTATAATTTCTCAGCATTTTGAAGAAGGCAAATTCCTTATGCATTTAATTCCAAAATTAGGAGAACTTGGGTTTTTAGGTTCTACCTTACCTGAAGAGTATGGATGTGCAGGTGTAAATAATGTTGCCTATGGTCTTGCAATGTTAGAATTAGAAAGAGGCGATGCAGGTATGAGAAGCTTTGCCTCAGTTCAGGGTGGGCTGGTGATGTATCCTATATATGAATTTGGAACAGAGGAGCAAAAAAGATACTGGCTACCACTTCTTGCAAAAGGTGAAAAAATAGGATGTTTTGGTTTGACAGAACCAGATTATGGTTCAGACCCAGCGAGTTTAACAACTCGGGCAGTAAAAGATGGAAAGGGATGGATTTTAAATGGCAATAAAATGTGGATTACAAATGGAAGCATTGCAGATGTAGCAGTTGTCTGGGCAAAATTAGATGGAGAGATAAGAGGATTTTTAGTAGAAAAAGGAACTCCAGGTTTTTCTACACAGGAGATTAAACATAAATTTTCACTTCGTGCATCAGTTACATCAGAGTTAATCTTTGAAGATTGTAGAATTCCTGAGGAAAATGTTTTGCCAAAAACAATTTTGCCAAAAGGCAAAGGAATAAAGTCCGCACTTTTGTGTTTAAATCAAGCAAGATATAGTATTGCCTGGGGTGCTATTGGTTCTGCTTTAGCCTGCTATGAAACAGCATTAAAATATGCAAAGGAAAGAATCCAATTTGGAAAACCAATTGCCTCTTTTCAACTTATTCAGCAAAAATTAACTTATATGATAACAGAAATTACCAAAGCACAATTATTATGCCTTCGGCTGGCTAGATTAAAAGATGAAGGAAAAGCAAAATACACCCAAATATCTTTGGCAAAAATGAATAATGTCTATCATGCCTCAGAAATCGCAAGACAGGCAAGAGATATACTTGGTGCTGCAGGTATTACTCTTGAGCATCCGGTAATAAGACATATGTTGAATTTAGAATCATTAAAGACATACGAAGGAGCGCATGATATTCATACTTTAATTATTGGAGCAGACTTAACAGGAATTTATGCATTTGAATAATTTGCAGATATATATACCTGAAGACAAATATAAATTATGAGGTCTAAATATGCAAATTAAACAATCCTTAAAAATTAATTCAATAACGGGCTTACCTAAAATAACATCAGTTTTATTACCACAAGGATATGAATTATTGCATAATATTTCCGAACTTTTTGAATTGGAGTTTGCCTACTATGAATATAAATTTTTGACTTCAGATGAAATCATTAAAAGAGGAGCATTTTTTAAAAGTGTGAATGGAACTCCTACTAATCATTATATTATCTGTTCTAATAACAGTCTTCTTATCTGGCGGGGAAGGTCAGAAACAACAAAATCATACTTTAAAGAAGGAAATTTTTCTACTGGTTATGCTACACATGGACTTTTTCCTTACAGAGGTAAATTTCATCCACAACTTATTAAAGGACTGCTAAATATATTAGGAATTCAACCAAGAGAAATTGTTCTTGACCCTATGTGTGGAAGTGGCACTTTAAATGTGGAAGCAGGACTTATAGGAATTAATTCTATTGGGATCGAAAAAAGTCCATTTTGTGTATTGATGAGTAAAGTAAAATATGAGGCATTGAAAATTGATAGTTCTAAATTATCTACGATACTTAATAATATGTATAAAAATTATAAAACTCTAATAAGGAGTAAAAAATTGCCTACCGATTTTTCTTATTATAATAGTTTTGAATCAGAAAAAGTAATAACCTTACTTGCATTCTTAGATGCAATGGGTTATGCAAGAAGATGCACAAAAAGTATAGATGTGCTTTTCCCGTCTGTTTTAAAAAGGTATATAGGACAGATAAATTCATTTATTCAGGCAAGAGAAAAACTTAATCTAAAAATTGGTACTGCAAGATTTGAAATTGGTGATGCAATAAATCTTCCAATAGAAGATAATTCAATAGATGCAATTATTACATCTCCTCCCTATTCCTTTGCAATTGATTATGCAGAAAATGATAGACCGCAATTAGAATATTTAGGGTATGATGTATCAAAACTTAAAGATGAAATGATAGGACTGAAAGGAAAAACTAAAAAAGAAAAACTTACTAATTATTTTGATGATATGAATAAAGTTTTATCTGAAATGTCACGGGTTTTAAAAGTTGGTAAATATGCTATAATTATAATAGGTTCGAATGATATTCAGACAGGAGGAATAAGGTTAGAAACAAAAGTTGAAGAAATGGCAATAAAACATTCTTTTATCCTTGACCAGAAAATTGTAAAACCAATAAAGGGGATACAAAATACGATGAGGGATGAGTATATTTTGTTTTTGAGGAGGGTGAAATGACTATGCATTATCCATCATTAGACGAAAAATTTAATACTGTAATTTCAAAGAATACATTTTATTTTCAAAATATAGAGTATGAAGAATATTATGAGGGGCATATTTCTTCAATTGCACAAAATATTTTTCTTCTTAAAAATAGGATTGAAAGAGAAGGGTTAAAAGAATTTGTTTTACTTGAACATATTACAGAGGTTGAAGATGGAATAGATGCTATTTTGACAATTACAGGTTTTTCACAGGAAAGTTTACTGCGTATAATTTCATTTGTTAGAGACAAAAACGAACCGATATTATCAAAACTTATGAATAAGGATTCTTGGACAATTGGTCAAACTACCTCTAACGAATTTAGTGAATGGAAGTTAAGCAAAATCAAAAAACTAATTAAAACAAATGGAAAATTTGCAGAAGGAATTGTCAATCTATTTTTTAGAGGTTCTACAGTTCCAATAATTAAACAGATTATTCCATTATTTGAATTTAAAAAACTGGATATAAATAAATTCAATTTTTCTGTAGAGTCTTTAGTAGATACTATAATAAGATACAAAACAAAAGGTGCATATAAAGCAGCCAAAGAAAACAATCCAGAGACAATTATTGAAGAAATTTTAACTATCCACAAATTGACCTTTGAAAAAGGTAAGTTCGCTATATCAGAAGCAGGTAATATTCCAAGAACAATGGATTTTATTGTTCCCAATGTAGTTTTTGTTGGCTTTGTAGATGGGATTGGTTGGTGGGTAAGAAGAGGTGACTTAAAAAGAATGGTTGAAGCCTACGATTTTGTTTTTACATTTAGTAAGGACGAACTTGAAAGATTTGAAAATTTACTAAAGGAAATATTCTATGGCAAATAAAAATTATTTTGAGAATTTAATAAATACCATTGTCAATGGAAATTGTATGGAGATAATGAAAAAAATTCCTGATAATAGTGTTGATGTTACTTTTGCAGACCCACCATTTAATCTTAAAAAGAAATATAACAATTACTATGATAAGTGTGATGTTGAAAAGTATCTTTCATGGTGTAAAGAATGGCTTTATGAGATGGTTCGTATTACCAAGCCAACAGGTTCAATTTTTGTTCATAATATTCCAAAATGGCTAATCCATTTTGGCTCATATTTAAACAAAATTGCTATCTTTCGACACTGGATTGCGTGGGATGCACCAACCGCACCAATGGGAAAAAGCTTGCAACCTTCTCATTACGGTGTTTTATATTATGTTAAAGACCTAAAAAGAAGTAAATTTTATGAGATTCGTTATCCACATAAACGATGTAGAAAATGTAATTATCTCCTAAAAGATTATGGTGGAAAAAAAGCTGGATTACATCCATTTGGACCTTTGGTATCTGATGTATGGTCAGATATTCATCGTATTAAACACAATAAATATAGAGACGAACATCCGTGCCAGTTGCCTCTTCATCTTCTTGAAAGATTATTACTTATGAGCAGTGATGAAGGAGATGTTATTCTTGACCCATTTATTGGAACTGGAACAACAGCAATTGCTGCTAAAAAATTGGGAAGGAAGTTTATAGGTATTGATATTGACCAAAAGTATGTTGAAATAACAAATAAAAAATTAGAACAAGCGGAACCTACAGTAATAAACGGATATTATGTTAGTATTTTTCTTGATAATGTGATAACATTACGAGACAAGGATTGGGACAAGATTAAAGAAGTATTTATTATTCCTACAAATCCATTAGAATTGGAAAAAAGAGAAATCTGTTTATATAATAAAAAAAGAAAAATAATAAAATATAAAGTAGCAAATGGAATACAGAGCAATCTATTTTTATTATCTGAGGAGAAAAAATAATACTGAATAAGGAGGGTGAAATTATGGTAAAAGCAATTGATATTATGTGCTATATCTATACTACTGAAGGTGTAAAAAAAATGTTTTATGAGCCGGAAGAATTACATCAGGTCGTTAAGTGGTGGAAATTAGAGAATAAAGTCCGAGGATATTCACCTGAAGAATTTATTGCACTTCTGGATTCTGCAGGAGTTGAATATGTATGTATTCCGGCTGTGAAGATGAAAAGCTATAAAAAAGATAAGTTGATCTGGGACATATCAATAGAGGAAGTAAAAGATGCTATTGATAAGATACCAGGTAGAGGTATTGGGATTGCAGGTGTGAATCCTTTATCTCGGATGGAAGGAGTAAAAGAAGTAGAAAGAGCAGTTAAGGATTTTGGATTTAAAGGTGTATATATTCACACTTATGGTTTTGGGATTCCGCTAAATGATAAACTGTACTATCCCTTTTATGCAAAATGTTGTGAACTAAGTATTCCTGTTTTTATGCAGGTAGGACATTCTGCTGAATCAATGCCAAGTAGATTTGCACAGCCAATTTTACTTGATGATATTGCTCTTGATTTTCCTGAATTAACTTTAGTTGGTGCACATACTGGCTGGCCCTGGATAGAAGAAATGATTGCGATTGCCTGGAAACATCCTAATGTATATATTGGCATTGATGCCCATATGCCAAAATACTTAGACCCATCTCTTATAAGTTTTTTGAAAACAAGAGGAAGAGGTAAAGTGATCTGGGGGACAAATTATCCTACAATTTACCAGAAAGAATCCTTAGACCAGGTTAAAGAATGGGGATTAAAGGAAGAGGTAGAAAAATTACTTGTCCGAGATGTGGCGGTAAAGGTGCTTAAATTATGATAAACCTAACTGATGAACAAATAATGATAAGAGACCTGGTTCGCAGGATTGCAAAAGATAAAATTGCTCCTTATTCTTCTGAAATTGATAAATTAGAAAATTTTCCTTTAATGAGTTTTGAAGCATTTCGTGATAATGGTATTTTAAAATTATCCTTACCAAAAGAATATGGTGGTGCTAATGCTGATATAACAACCTTATGTTTGGTAATTGAAGAAATTTCAAAAGTTTCTCCTGCCTCTGCTTTACTTGTTTTTGCAACTTCTACTGTTATAAGAACAATTAATATGGTCGCAAATGATGAGCAGAAAAAAAGATTTTTTTCTGTTTTAGAAAAAGGTGATAAACTATGCGCAATTGCCATAACTGAGCCTAACTATGGCTCTGATGCGGCAGGAATGCAGACAAAAGCAACCTTAAAAGATAATAAATATATTTTGCAGGGAAGAAAAATTTTTATAACAAACTGTGGAGTGTCTCGTTATTACCTCGTATTTGCAACAGTAAATCCAAAGTTAAAAAAGAAAGGCATCACAGCATTCATTATAGAAAAAGACACACCAGGTTTTAGTATCGGAAAAATTGAGGATAAAATGGGACTGAGAGGTTCTAAAACAGGGGAAATTATATTTGAAGATGCAGAGATTCCAGAGGATAATCTTATAGGAATAGAGGGAAATGGCTGGAAGATATTGACTGGGGTTGTAAATACCATGCGGCTATGGGGTGCAGGATGTATGTCACTTGGTATTGCAGAGGGTGCTTATGAATATTCTTTAGGTTATGCAAAACAAAGGATACAGTTTGGAAAGCCAATTGCTGAGCATCAGGCAATTTCATTTTTACTTGCTGACATGAAAATACAGATAGAAGCGGCAAGGTCTTTAATTTATAGAACAGCATATCTTATAGATAGTGGTGCAAAAGATAAAAGAGAAATAGAAACATTAATATCTTGTTCAAAATGTTTTGCATCAGATACCGCAATGAAAGTGACAACAGATGCAGTGCAAATACTTGGCGGTTATGGATATACAAAGGATTATCCAGTGGAGCGGATGATGAGAGATGCAAAAGCATTGCAAATATTAGACGGCGCAAACCAGATACAGCGACTGATAGTTTCAAAAAATATATTACGGTAAGTTTAATTTATCCTCCATACTCATAAAATCCTTTGCCTGTTTTTCGTCCTAACTGTCCTGCAGACACCATTTTTTTAAGTAAGTAGGAAGGACGATATTTTGAGTCTTTGAAATTTTCATATAAAGTATTCATTATATTTAAGCATACATCAAGTCCAATTAAATCTGCTAATTCAAGCGGACCTATTGGATGATTCGCACCAAGTTTCATTGCCGCATCAATATCTTTTACTGATGCGACTCCTTCAGATAAGGCACAGATTCCCTCATTTACCATTACCATAATAATACGAGAAGCTGCAAATCCTGGTGAGTCCTGAACAGTAACAGGTGTTTTACCTAATTTAATTGATAAATCCCTTATTATTTCTACTACTTGGTCAGAAGTTTGAAGTCCTTTTATTATTTCTACTAACTTCATAACAGGTGCAGGATTAAAAAAATGCATTCCAATTACTTTATCCTGTCTTATTGTTGAAGATGCTATCTCGGTAATGGATAGGGAAGAAGTATTAGTTGCCAAGATTGTTTCCTTCTTGCAAGTTTCATCTAATTCTTTAAATGTTTTCTTTTTTAAATTCATATCTTCAAATATTGCTTCTACTACTAAATCAACATCTCTTACATCTTTGTAAGAAGTTACCCCTTTTATATTACTTAAAACTCTGTCTTTTACATCTTGTGTTGTCTTACCTTTTTCTACAAGTTTTGTAAGTCCCCTTTCAATATTTCTTATTCCCCTTTCTACTAACTCACCTGATACATCTTTTAATAAAACAGTAAAATCATAAGATGCAAAAACCTGTGCAATTCCACTTCCCATTCTACCTGCACCTAAAACCATAACTTTTTTAATTTCCATTTTTCCCCTCCTGAGTAAAGATGCGTTTCATCAGTGGTATCTTCTCCACTATTCCCATAGCCTTCTCCACTAATTCCATGGCTTTTCCCATCCTCTCTATAGACAAATCAATCTTTTGCATAGTCTCATTTGTCTTATCAAGGGTCTTATCCATCTTCTCACTGGTCTTATCCATCTTCTCTAAAGCCTGATTCATCCTCTCAGTAGTAGAGCGCACTCCCTCTATTGACCTATCCAGATGTTTAACTGACTTATCCAAATCCCCAATAACTTTTCCCACTTCCTCAAAAATATTTAAGAATCCTAGAGCCAAATAGTCTCACCTCTTTTTTCATTTCATCATTTTCTTACTCCTATACCATTCAATCGTCTCTTTCATTCCATCTCTAACTGTAGGGTATAAGAATTGATAGCCAGTTGCTTTTAATTTTTCATTACTAAACTTAAAGTCAGAGACGGCATAAAGAGTCGTTTCAGCAAAATAAACTAAGACTTTAAGCGGAATTATCTTAGAAATTATTTTAAGGAGAAAATCTACTCCCTTAACAATAGCCTTCATGATACCTAGATGAATCTTGGGAAGGTCATATACCTTTTTGCCTTCAACCTCCCCTAAAAGATGGACAAAGTCATAGAGGGTAAAATTACTCTCATCCCCAATATTATAGGCCTGACCAACTGCTTCCTCCTTTTGGGAAAGAAAAAGAGCGGCATTACATACATCCTTTACATGGATAAAAGGAATACCTTGCTTCATATTCTTTGGTATAGCTAATGCCCGAAGCTTACTAAAGTTAAAAATTAACTGGGCAACTCCATAGACATTTCTTGGTCCATAAATGGGAACTGGTCTGATTATGATAACCGCTAGTTTATGCTTTTGATGAAATTCCCTAACAACCTCTTCCTGCTGCCATTTTACCCTTTCATACCGATTGCTCGGGTTTTTCAGCGCATCTTCCTTTACCGGCAGCAGCTCTGGCTTAGGAATCCCATAAACGGCGGCTGATGACCAGACTACAAACTTCTTAACTTTTCCTTCCTCCATTAATACCTCACAAAGATTCCTCGTTCCAAAGACATTTACTCTTTCCATCAACTCCCATTTAGCCGCATAATCAAATACAGCTGCCGGATGGAAGACATACTCCACATCCTTTACTACCTCCTTCAAGGTCTCCTTCTTGGTTAAATCAGAAGGAACAAATTCAACCCCTTCTCTTTTCACCAAATCCTCATAGATTCCCCGCTCAGTTCCCTCTAAGTCCGTAGCTCTAACTTTATAACCCTTCTCCAAAAGTAATTCAACCATATAGGAGCCGTTAAAGCCACAGGCACCAGTTACTAAACATAGATTTTCCCTCAATACACCCCCCTTTTTTAATTCTTAATTCTTAATTTTTAATTCAAAATTCAAAATTCAAAATTTTAATACACCCTCCCTTTCTTAACCATCTCCTCTTCCCAATCCCTTACTTTTTCCAAGAATTTGTGATATTCCTTAAAGTAAGAAGAGAATCGGGACAAAAAGACTAAACCCTTCTGAGCAAGTTTCCTTACCTTAATTATTTCCTCTTGTTCCTCCTTACTAAAAGTCTTATTCCAGATATAATTAAAGAACTCCGTATCAATCCTCTTAAATCCTCGGGGAAGGGAATTTGCCCCTACATCTACCAGCCTTATTCTTAACTGCCACTCAAAGCCAAAGACAGGAGCAGCTATTGAGCGGGAATAATCTTTGATTAAGTTTTCCGGGAAAAACCTTAAGAAGAAACTCTCCATCCTTGCCCGGCGGAACCCTTCCGGTATATAAACTCCCCCCTGATAGTAAGACTTAAAGCTATTCCTTAAGTCCTCATAGGTTAAAGGATTATTAAGCTCAGAATTTTGAGCAATTCTCTCATAATTCTTCCAGGTTTCATAAATCTCAATATTCATAAAATGCTTTCTAATTCTTTCCTTAGGCATTATCCTCCCGGCAAACTCTCCAATTAACGCCTTAACAACCTTCTTTTCGACGCTTTCCTCAGGCATTATCTCTTTTCCTAAAGTCACCTCTACCTAGACTAGTTGTTAGTTCTTAGTTCTTAGTTTTTCTTCTACCCGGCTTTAGCCGAGGGTCTTATTACTTAGTTGTTAGAGTGTCAGACTCCTTAACTCCTTAACCCCGCAGGACTAAAGTCCTGCCTCTACACCCCGCAGGACTAAAGTCCTGCCTCTACACCCCGCAGGACTAAAGTCCTGCCTCTACACTCCGCAGGACTAAAGTCCTGCCTCTACACTCCGCAGGACTAAAGTCCTGCCTCTACACTCCGCAGGACTAAAGTCCTGCCTCTACTAGATCTTAATCCCCAAGACCTCCTGCGACTTTTTATATGAATCTAGGGTTTCTTTGGTTACTACTTCAACCCCGGTATCAATTATCTTAGATTTTGGCAGGGATTTAAGAACCTCATCAAGACCAAATTTTATTATCCGATATAAGAATTCAACCACTCTATATCCCATATCATAAGGTCTCTGGACTATAGCTACATCTATTATTCCTTCCTCCATAAATTGAGCTATCCCCGAGTTTAAATCAAAGCATACTATCTTTATCTTATCCTGCAAACTCTGCCTTTTAACCACCTCAGCATTAGAGCCTGCATTAAGACCAGTGGTAGCAAAAATCCCGGACAAATTTTTATAGGTAGAGATTGTTTCACTGGGCAAAGTAAACATCTTACTAATATCCTCCTGAGCACTGACAATATCAACTATCTTAACATTTTGATACTTTCCTACCGCCTCTTTAAATCCTTCTATTCTCCCTTTACAACTATAAGAAGTCAAAGATATACTGTCAATAACCACCTCTCCCTTAAAGCCAATTAAGGAAGTCATATTATTTCCTGCTATCTTACCAGCCAGATAATTATTTGTTCCCACATAAAAATATCTTTCCGTCTCCGGTCCATCAATATCATAGGAGATTACAGCCACACCCCTACTTACTGCCTCTTTTATTATAGATATTAAGGGCTGGGGATGAAGTAAAGGTAGGGCTATTCCCTTTATCCCTTCCTCTAAAAGCTCTTTAATAGTATCTCTTTGCCAGGCGGGTATAACCTCCTCTATTGAGCCTTTGAGCTGGGTAACAGAAGGAGTTAGATATTTTACCTCAATATTATACTTCTCCTCAGCCCTTCTCACTCCTTGCTCATAACTTCCCCCCCGAACATTATCAAGCACAGCAATCTTCATCTTCCTTAATCTAACACCCCCGACATTTAGTTGTTATATATAACGCATTAAATATTTATACATTAAATGTAGGGGCGACATTTATGACGCCCGTCAATTGCGGGTTTGATAAATCAAACCCCTACAATTATGTCCACTTCTTTATGTCGTT
>Ga0066637_10002396_pt1 | contig 12507 bp, 14 predicted proteins | sample CryGeyCG2014_020_FD_62737 | JGI IMG/M metagenome (GOLD analysis project Ga0066637, IMG submission 62737) | Groundwater microbial communities from aquifer - Crystal Geyser CG08_land_8/20/14_0.20 | ecosystem: Environmental > Aquatic > Deep subsurface > Groundwater | place: USA: Utah: Grand County...
ACTCTTTTTAAAAGTTTTTCCAAAAAGTGCTGAAATTTATCTGGACGGGAAATTAAAGAAAAAAACCGATTTTTTCTTTGGTTCTATTTTGATAGAAAATCTTTTGCCAAAAAAATATAAAATAGAAATCAAAAAAGAGGGCTATTTTGCCTGGGAAAAGAATTTAGAAATAAAAGAAAAGGAGGTAATTGAAGCTAAAAATGTGATTTTGTTTCCAGAAAATCCCAATTTCATAATTTTAACTAAAGGAGTAAAGAAATTTTGGCTACCCCCTGATCAAAAGAAAATAATTTTGCTCGAAGAAGGTGAAGCAGGTTGGGCTTTAAAAATTTATGATTTGGAAAAAAAGGTTAAAAGCCACCTAATTAGCGAAGACGATGTTTATTTAGCTGGTGCCGATTTGCTAGATTTGGAATTTTCAGAGGATTCAAAAGAAATTTCTTTAGAAATAGGCATGAAAGAACAATTGAAGTATTTTCACCTAGAGCTTGATAAAGTGCCGCCAGTTCTAACCGAAATCGAACCTCCCTCAGCGCCAAGAAAAGATATTATTGCCTATCAAACTTTTAATGGTCAACTTTACTATTTAGATAGTTTTGGCCATCTTTTTAAAAGCCCGAGTGTAGCGAAGGCCGGAAATGAAGGCAAAGCCTTCATCGACTATGGAGAAAAATTAACTGAAAAGGTCTTTCCAGTAAAGCCAGAGACGAAATATGAGTTAAATATTTTTCCAGATTATATTTTCCTTAGCGAGGGTCAAATTTTATATTTATTTTCGCCCGATTCAAAATCATTTGAAAAATTTTTTGACCAAATAAAAAATTTAAAAATTTCTCCAGATCTTAAGAAAATAGTTTATTTTTCCGATTATGAAATCTGGATTTTGTTCTTAAAGGAAAAATTAGATTCGCCACAAAAAAAAGCCGGTGAAAAGTTATTTTTAATCCGGCTTTCGGAAAAGATTGGAGATTGCTTTTGGTTAAATTCTAATTATTTAGTATTTAATGCTGGGAATAAAATAAAAATCGCCGAAATCGACGATCGAGATAGAATAAATATTGTTGATATTACCGAATTTGAAAATCCTGAAATATTTTTCAATAAAAACGATAAAAAATTATATCTCCTTAGTGGGGAAAATCTTTATCGGTCAGAGGCTTTATTCTAACGGGACTGGCTCTCGATTTTCTTTTTAAAATCTTCCCAATTTACTTCATCGGCTCCGGCCATTCCACAAATTTCTCCAAAGTCACAATATCGACATTGCCAACCTTCTGGAAAATCTATCAGTCTCGCGGGAATAATGTTTGATTCAATCTTTGACTTTAATTTCTCGAAATTTGCCAAAAGTTTTTTTACTAATTCATTATTGTAAGTAATAGGAAATTCTCTCAATTCTTGAGTATCTTTATTGAGATAAAGTAAAACCCCTTTTTTTATTCCAAAATAATGCAAATAGAGCTGGATTTGACAACAGTCTTCTATTTTTGGTTCTTTCATTTTTTCCAGATTCATTCTTCCACTAATGCTCTTAATATCTAAAACCTGAGGTTCTCCATTAACACTAATTATGGCATCGGCTCTTCCAGCGATTATTTCTTGAGGACTGATATCAACTTCGGTAGCTCTTATTAATCTCAGACTAAAAAGGGGTCTTAAAATCAGTTGATGGATATAATTTCCGTGCTCGAATAATCTTAATCTCTCTGCTTCAATTTCCCGAGCCGGAGCTTGTTTAAACCTAAAAAAAATACTTCGGGGACATTTTCCAGCCTCACTAATATAAAATCGAGTTCTTTCTTTTCCTCTCTCTTTTCTCTCTCTTTCTCGGTCTAAATAAAATTTGTCGATAAGTTCCTTGAGCATGTTAGCGCTTTTGCCACTGGGGTCGCTCCGCTCTCTCTCGCTTCGCTCGAGCGCCCTTCGGGCTTCGCTTCGCTCCTTAAAACCCTTCGGTTTTAATATTTCCGCCACGGGGAAACCCCAGTTTCCCCGACCCCCTTCTGACCAGTGTCAAAAACTATCGTTTTTGCCACTGGGGGGCTCTTCTGGCACGTTTTAATCCAAACTTCTTTCTCTCTCGCATTCTAGGATCGCGCTTTAAATATCCGGCCTTTTTTAATCTTTTTCTAAAATCAGGATTAAATAGAACTAAAGCTCGAGCTATGCCGTGCCGGAGAGCTTCAGCCTGGGCATGATAGCCCCCTCCTTTTACTATAGCTAAGATTCTAAACTTATCAAGGCAGTTCATAATTTCCAAAGAGGCCTTGGCAATTTGTTGAAGTCCAAAAGTAGGAAAATAGTTTTCTAAGGGTTTTCCATTGACTAAAAATACCTTTTCACCTTGGGTGAAAAGGCGGATTCTGACCACGGCTGTCTTTCGCCGACCAATTGCCTCATAATATTTGGCTGGCCTCCGGCCCGACGGGGCCGGAGGCCCGGAGGGTTTGGCAGCTTTTTTTGGTTTTTCAACTTTTTTCGCTGGCTTTTTAATTTTAGCTTTTTTTACTTTCATAGGTTACTCAATTTTTAATCTTTTTATCATTTTCACTCTCAATTTATTTTTAGGTAGCATCCCCAAGACTGCTTTTTTCAAAACCTGGCTGGGATTGGCTTTAAAAAGAGTTTTTAAAGAGACCTCTTTTACCCCTCCCAGATAGCCAGTGTGACGGAAATATTTTTTTTGCTCCATTTTCTTGCCAGTAATTTTTAATTTTCCAACATTTTTAACCACCACAAAATCTCCCATATCTTTATAAGGAACGAAATCAGGTTTATGCTTACCCCTCAATAAAACTGCAATTTCAGAAGCTAACCTTCCCAGAACTTTACCAGTGGCATCGATGGTATGAGTTTCTCTTTCCATCGTTTTAAATTCTAAATTCTAAGCACTAAATCCTAAACAAATTCAAAATTCTAAATTCCAAACTGTTTTGAATTTTGGATTTTGGTCATTGGGATTTGTTTAGAATTTAGAATTTAGGATTTAGGATTTTATTAATTCTATTATGGCCATCTTTGCCCCATTCGATTTTCTCGGTCCCAGCTTAATAATCCTGGTATATCCTCCTTTTCTCTCTTTATATCTGGGAGCAATTTCATTAACTAATTTTTTAACTATTTCTGGAGAAAAGTCTCTTGTCAATAACCTTCGGGAAGATAAGGAGCCGGCTTTGGCTCGAGTAATCTGTTTTTCAACGAAACTAGCTACTTCTTTAGCTTTAGCTTCAGTAGTTTTAATTTTTTCTTTCAATAAAAGGGCGCTAGCTAAAGATTTCAAAAGCGCCCGCCTCTGATCACGCTTTCTTGAAAGTTTTCTACCTTTTTTATGTTTCCTCATAAATAGTTTGAGGGTGGTGGGTGGGTTGTAGTCTTTTTTTACTTAGTTTTCTTCCCTTTTTTCGCTTTCGCACGTTTTTTAGCCTTTTTAGTTACTTTCTTTTTAATTAGAGCTGGTTTTGGTGGTAATTCTTTCGCTTTTTCTTTAAAAGTCTCAGCCAATAAAGAAAAGTGCTTTACCAAAATTTCTGAAGCTTGAAAGAAGGCTGCCTCAGGAGTAATGGTACCATCAGTTTCAATTTCTAAAAATAATCTATCAAAATCAGTTCTCTCCCCCACTCTCATATTTTCGATTCGATAACTTATTCTTCTCACCGGAGTAAAAATGACATCGAGAGGAATCATCCCTATTTCTAATTTTTCTTTTTCCCTAACTTCTCTCGGAGAATATCCTATCCCTTTTTCAATTCTGATTTCCATTTCCAATTCGGCTTTTTTGTCAGTCAAAGTAGCAATATGACAATTTTTATTTACTAATTCAACCTGGCCAGGCCACTCAAAATCAGAACCTCGAACTTCTTTTTCGCCTTTAATTTTTAAAGTGGCTGTCTGTGGTTCAGAAGTATAGAGACGAAATCTCATTTGTTTTAAATTCAGCATAATTGAAGTGACATCTTCTAGAATTCCGGGAATAGTTGAAAATTCGTGGGGAATGCCCTTAATTTTCATCTGAGTTACTGCTGCTCCTTCTAAAGAAGAAAGTAAAACTCGCCTCAAAGAATTTCCAATGGTCACTCCATAACCTGGGTATAAAGCCTCGATTTCAAAAGTAGCCAGGTTTCCTTCTTTTTTAACAATTTTTGGTTGAAGAGGTAGTGGAATCATAGTGGTATTACCAAGTTAATCGCTCGCCCTCTCCCGAGCACATAAGTCTTATGTGCTCGGGCGCTCGGCTTCGCCTCGCTTCGGGCTCGCGAGGGGCCCAACCGAAGGTTGGGAGGACGTGGTGGGAGGGTTGTAGTCTTTAAAAACCCTCGGTTTTTAATATTTTCCTACACGGGGCAACCGAAGGGTTTCCCCGACCCCCTTCCGATTTGTGTGGTCATCAGCGAGAATAGAATTCAAAGATTGCTGATATCTCCACTGGTGGAGCCACCTCCTCTAAGCTTGGCTCAGCAATTACTTTTCCTTCTAATTTTTCGACATCCAATTTCAGCCAGCTCGGGGTTTTATGTTTTTTTAACAAATTTTTAAGATTTTGAAAAATACTTTTTTTAATTTTTTGAGGTTTTATTGAAATAATATCTCCCTTTTTTACTTGATAGGATGGGGTATCGATTGACTTTCTATTAACTAAAACGAGAGCTTGGGAAACCAGTTGTTTGGCCTGAGGTCTGGAAGTAGCAAAACCTAATCTGAAAATGACATTATCTAAACGAGTTTCTAAATTCTTAATTAATAAAGTAGCTGGATCTTCAACCTTTTGCCTCATATCTAAAACTTTCTTGACATAATTTTTGAACTGACGCTCTCCTAAATTGTACCAATTTTTTAATTTTTGTTTTTCTCTTAGTTCCTTGCCATATTCAGAAAGAGGGATGGGCCTTCTTTTCCTTTTTTGTCCCGGGGGATAAGGTTTTTTGACCATCGGGCACTTTGGTGATAAACACTTCTCTCCTTTGAGAAATAGTTTTACTCCGAGTCTTCGGCATATTTTACACTTTGAGTTTTCCATTGAAGATGTAAGATATAAGATGTAAGATGTAAGATTTCATTTTATTCGTTACCTTTAACCTTACATCTAACACCTTACATCTAGACACGTCGCACTTTAGGAGGTCTACAGCCATTGTGGGGGATGGGAGTAACATCCTTAATCGAGGTGATCTCCAAGCCGCGGGCCGCCAGAGACCTCAGAGCTGACTCCCGACCCGAACCAATCCCTTTTATTAAAACTGCCACTTTTTCAATTCCTAACTTTTTCACTGCCTGGGCCATGACTTCTGCCACTTTTGAAGCAGCAAAGGGGGTGGCTTTTTTTGTTCCCTTAAAACCAATGTTGCCAGCTGAAGTCCAATGTAAGACATTTCCCTCTAAATCAGTTAAGGTAATAATGGTATTATTATATGAAGAAAAAATGTAAATTCGGCCCTCTTTAATGCGTTTCTGAGGAGCCTCGACAATTTCCTTTTTTACTTTCGCCTCTACTTTCTCTCTTTCCTTTAATAGTTCTGTTTCAGTTTTGGTTACAATTCTCTTTTTCCCCATTTTATTAAGTAGGCGTTGGTGTTGGCTTCCTTCCACTTCCTACTGTTTTTCTGACATTGCCTCTGATGGTTCTGGTATTGGTTCGAGTTCTCTGCCCCCTTACCGGTAGCCCTTTAATATGGCGAATTCCCCGCCAACTGCCTACATCTCTTAATCTTTTAATATTCATCATTACTTCTCTTCTTAACTCACCTTCAATTTTATAATTTTTTTCAATGATTTCCTTAAGTCGATTAATTTCGTCGGCAGTTAAATCTTTGGCCCGGATAAAAGGATCAATTTCAGCTTCTCTCAAAATTTTTCGACTCAAAGCCAAACCTATCCCATAGATATAGGTTAAAGCAATTAATATTTGTTTTTGTTCTGGTATATTAACACCAGCAATTCTTGGCATACTGTATGATGCCAATCTACGAATGATATGCCAATTTTGCGAATTGCGAATATTAGCAATTTGTAGATTGGCATTAAATTAGCATATTTGCATCGTGTGGTTATCCCTGACGCTGTCTATGCTTGGGATTTGGACAAATTACATAAACTCGCCCTTTTCTTCGGACGATTTTACACTTTTTACAAATTTTTTTCACCGATGGTCTTACTTTCATACTGTCGTAACTTTACAACTCACAACTAAATAACTTATAACCACTTGTAAAGTTGTTAGTTGTCAGTTGTCGGTTGTAAGTTATTTACCGCGATACACTATCCTTCCCCGAGCCTCATCATAGGGGCTGATTTCTACTGTTACCCGATCTCCAGGCAAAATTTTAATTCGATACATTCTTAGCCTACCAGCTAAGTGACAAAGCGCTTCTGTTCCATCATCTAATTTTACTCGAAAGTTAGTACTAGGTAGGGCTTCTAAAACTATTCCTTGTTTTCGAGAAACTTTTTTATCTGGCATTAAAACAATTATTTAGAATAGCAAAAATTATCAACTTAGTCAAGGTTAAGTTTAATTTTAATTTTCTCTATATTCTCAGGGACTTTTTTTATCCAAAAAGGCCAAAATTTTACCACAGCCTTGGTAATCTGAGGCTGATTTTCTAAGAAAATTTGAGTTTCAGCTAATGATTTTCCCCTTAATACTTTCTTTAAAGAAACTTCATCAAGAGGCGAATAAATTTTGGTTTCGCTGCTTAAAGAAAGAGTAATTTTACCTAATTCAAAATCAGTGGCTTGAAGAGAATAGTTTACTTTTAAACTTTCTCGATAAATTCTTTTTTGCTGAGGAATCTGAGAGAGAATGAATTCATTAGCAAAATTTTCAATATCTGAGCTTTTAAATACCAGGGCTCGAGATTTTGCTTTTACTTGATAACTAAATTTTTCTAATTCTGCCCCCGGTCTAGCCAAAGAAAAGGTTTCAGTAATTTCGGCTTTTGAGGCCTCTTCTAAAAAATCAAATTCGGCCGGGATTTTATTTTTCAAAGCAGTTTTGCTTTCTTCCAATGCTTTTTCCTCCAGTATTTTTTTAGCCCGATCTAAATCTTCTTGGGTGATGATTGGAGTTTCCTCTCTAATGCCACCAGTCATTGGGTCAAAAGATTTACCATAAAAAGCAGTGTATCTGGGAGTTCCGGCAAATCCTGGAATGGAAAAGGTGCTCGGACCAATATTATATTCTGGGCCGGGCTGATCAGCCACCACCTCAATATCAGTAAATCCAGGAACCAGCTTTCCCTTTTCATAATGACCACCAGCGATGGTCACCTGAATTGGAGTTCTAAATAATTTTCCATCAGCTGAAACAAAACGAGTAGTGGCGATTAAAACTTGAGGAGAGGTAGAATAAGCGTTGTATATTCGGATAGTTCCTTTGGCTTTTTCCTCTTTTTTGCTCTTACCAGAAGAGGGAAATTCTTCTAACACAGTTTTTTCTGCCTCAAAAACTTTACCAGGAATAACTTTATTTAAAAAATCAACATTCTCAGCTTTTTGGTCGACATTCAATTTTGTTTTAAAAGTTAAAACTTCTGTCTCTGGCCAAATTTCAATTTCCGCCCGAGATAGGTTAAGACTAATAAGGATTCCAACTATTATTAAAACTGAAAGGACGCCACCCACCCACCACCCTCTCGGTGGAGGGATTCTAAGTCCTGGCCTTTTAAATCTAAAAATTGGCTTTTTTTCTGGGGGCAACTCTTCTATCTTTTCCCTCTCTTTTGCCGGAGGCAATATATCAAATATCTTTTTCTCCATTAATTTTAGTATAACAAAAGAATTATTATTTCAAAATAGCTCTGATTCTTCTGGTTCCTGAGCCAGAAGATTCTTCTTTTATAATTTTAAAATGACCGAGTTCACTAGTCTGATTAACATGAGGGCCAGCACAGATTTCTTTGGAAAAATTATTTATAGAATAAACCGTCACTTTTTCAGGGTATTTTTCCTTGAAAAAAGCTAAAGCACCAGATTTTAAGGCGGTCTCATATTTCATTTCCTCTTTCTTTACTTTTAAATCTTCTTTAATTTTTTGATTAACTAAATCTTCAACTTTTTTAATTTCTTCTTCGGTCATTTTTTTAGGATGAGAAAAATCAAATCTTAATCTTTGAGGAGTGATATCTGAACCCATTTGTTTTACATGCTTTCCTAAAATCTCTCTTAAGGCAGCCTGTAATAAATGGGTGGCGGTGTGAAGTTTGGCTGCTTGATAAGTCGCGTCTTTGCCAATCCCGCCAAATTTTTTTTCTACCCCGGCTCGGGAAATTTCCCGATGCTTTTTAAAAGCTTTTTCAAAACCTTTGACATCCACTTTTAAACCTCTTTCTTTGGCCAGTTCTTCAGTCAATTCTAAGGGAAAGCCATAGGTATCAAAAAGATGAAAGGCATCTTCTCCACCAATATCACCTTTTTTAGCAATCTTTTCGAATTGTTTTAAACCAATCTCCAAAGTTTTTTCAAATTTTTCTTCTTCCTTTTGAATTACAGTTAGGATATCAGCTTCTTTTGATTTAACTTCAGGGTAAATGTCTTTATAAATCTCAATTACTTTTTGAGCTAGGGGAATTGAAAAATTTTTTGGTAGATTTAATAATTTACCATATCTTATCACTCTTCTTAAAATCCTTCTTAAAATATATCCCCTTTCAACGTTGGATGGAAGAATGCCTTCAGAAATTAAAAAAACTGCCCCTTTGATATGATCAGCAACAATTCTCTCATTTCTAAGGGATAGTCCCGGGACTGTCCCTAGTCTGTCCCTCATTTCTGTAATTATCGGTAAAAATAAATCGGTCTCATAAACTGAGGGTTTTTGCTGGCAAATCATGGCCAATCTTTCTAATCCCATTCCGGTGTCCACCCCTTTCTGTTTTAATAAAGTCAGTTTCCCATTTCTATCCTGGTAATATTCATTAAAAACTAAATTCCAGAGCTCAACAAATCTACCACAATCACAATTTGGGATACAATTTTTTCCTTTCTGACAGGGTTTTCCAGTTAAATCATAATGAATTTCAGTGGTTGGCCCACAAGGTCCTTCTTCACCAATTGGACCCCAGAAATTTTCTTCCATTCCGAATTCAAAAATTCTGGTTTTAGGAATTCCCAGCATTTGCCAGACTTCTTGAGACTCAAGGTCTTTAGGAATGATCTGGGGCTTTTCGATTCCCTTAAATGTAGTAATCCACAATCTTTGTTTTTCAATCCCTAAATTATCTACTAAAAATTCTATTGCATATTTTATTGCTCCTTCTTTAAAATAATCACCAAAACTAAAATTTCCAAGCATTTCTAAAAAAGTCAGATGTTTAATATTCCCTACTTCCTCGATGTCAGAAGTCCTGAAACATTTCTGGCAAGAAGTAACCCTTTTCCCAAAAGGAGATTTCTTCCCCAAAAAATATTCCTTAAATTGTTGCATTCCAGCAGTAGTAAAAAGAACTGATGGATCAGTTGGAATAAGCGAGCTTGATGGAACAATCGTATGATTGCGTTCTGCAAAAAAATCCAAGAATTTTTTTCTTAACTCTGATGAATTCATAAACAAAAGCGAAGTCCCGCACCGAGCTCCGCTCTGGTGCGGGGCGAAGAAGAAGGCACAATTTTGTGCCCCCTCTTTTCAAAAAAACCTAAAAATTTCTCTCTTAATTCGGTCGATGAAGTTTGCCTCTTTCGGAGTTTGCCTTCATCTCCATCTGCGTTTTTGCTCCGCAAAAACTTGATTTTTGAGGTCACTAAAAATTAAAAATTAAAAATTTTTAGGTGTAGCGGTCAGCTACGGTTGAAGCTGCGTAGGCTTCTGGTTTTATTTTTGGTTCAAAGCCATTTCCTTTTATTAAACCAGTTACTTCTTTTATCATATCTCGGGTAGCTCCATTTTCACCAATATCAGCATGAATATAGCGAAATTGATAATTAAAATCTTTTAATTTTTTTTCTAAATTTTCTTTTAAAAATAAAGCTAATTCGCAGGATAGCAAAACCTCTTCTAAAATTCTCATTTTCCAATTATAAAATTTTCGATTTTTGTACCGGATTTTTTTAAGGAAAAATCTCCCCCCTTCCCCTACCTTTAAAATAACCACTGCCACCGGGAAATGAGGTTCTTCGCCAGAAGAAGAATCGCAACCAACAATAATGTCATAAAATTTCTCTGGTTTACTGCTCATGTAATCCAAAATCTCATCAATCACTTGATTTATCTTCAAATTTCCCCGGCTGGGATTATAAAAATTTCCTTCCAGAAAATTTTTCATATTCTATTAGTATAACAAAAATAAAAAAGTAAATCAAGCGCCGAGTCCTGCGAAGCAGGGCGAGGCGGGGTTCGCTGAAGTTCGTTCGTCGAGCGAGGCGAAGCCGAACGAGACGAGAGATGAGGCGAAGCCTCAGCAAACTCTGCTAACATTTTTTACGATTTGAATAAACTCTTTTGGCTCCAAAGATGCCCCACCAACTAAAAGTCCCTGAAAACCAGCTTCTTTAATATAATCTTTGGCATTTTCTGAATTAATGCTCCCTCCATACAATACTGTTTTAAACCGAATTAAGGATGTCCTCATTTTTTTAGCTTTTTCTATACTGCAGGGTTTGCCCGTTCCGATGGCAAAAAGCGGTTCATAAGCAATAATTATTTCTGTTTTTAAGTCTTTTTTAATCTGGGAAATTTTATCAATACACAAGATTGGCTTAAGTTTACTTTTCAAAGCTGCCCTTATTTTTTTATTAATCATTTCGTCGGTTTCTCCTAATGCTCTTCTTTCAGAATGGCCAATAATTACATATTGGCAACCCAAATCTTTTAACATTAAAGGTGAAATTTCACCAGTAAAAGCGCCTTGCTGTTTCCAGAAACAATCTTGAGCCCCCAATTTAATGTTCATCACCTGTCGATGAACAGTAAGGATTGGTAGATAAATAAAAGGAGGGCAAAGCACCACCTCGATATTTTTAATATTTTTAATTTCTTTTTTTACCGAATCAAAAAGGAGCTTAGCTCCTTTAAGAGTGGTGGGATTACACTTCCAGTTTGCTACAATAAGTGGCTTCATAAATTTTTATTCGCATATAATTCGCATAAAATTCGCATCCTAATTCGCATGTTTACTGTTTTCTTAAATACTCGGCGGCTTTTTCTGGTTCAATGGTTGAGATTTCCATTCTCGCTCCCAATTCAAATCCAGCCCAAGTAGCTGTCTTTGGTAAAATTGTCCAATGCCAATGATAAAAATCATAATTTTTACCATCGCAAGGAGGAGTGTGTAAATAAAAATTGTAAGCCGGGTCGTTTAAAGCTTTGTAAAGTTTGCTCAAAGCAATCTGAAAAGCTTCAGATAAGAGCCATTTTTCTTCCTCAGTTATTTTTTCAAAATAGGCCAGGTGCTTTTTAGGAGAAATTATAACTTCAAAAGCAGCTTTGGAAGCAAAGGGGCAAATCACTAAAAAATCTTTATTTTCAAAAACAATTCTTTTTTTATTTTTTCTTTCCCAGTCATTCATTTGGCAATAAATACATTTTTGATAATTTTCAAAATATTTTTGAGAATTGGAAAGGGCTTTTCTCAAATCAGCATCAATCAGAGGAACAGCCGCAATTTGGGAATGGGGGTGAACAATTGAAGCCCCGGCTTCAAAACCATGATTATGAAAAATTGAAACATAATTGACAAATTTTTCTTTCTGCAACTTTAAATATCTTTCCTGATAGGCATCAATTACTTCTTTAACTTGAGCAATTTCAAATTGACCCATTGATTTAGTATGGTCTCTCGTCACCACAACTTCGTGGAAACCAAGTGCATCCATTATCTGATAGGGTCCTTCCATTCTGGCATTTAAACTGGTGTCTTTGACAAAAGCTGGATATTTATTAGGGATAACTACAGTATTAGGATAAACTAAGACTAGTTTTTCTTGGGTTTCTATATTGCAAAAGGGGCATTTTTCTTCAGGGGCTTTTTCTATTTTTCTCCTCTCTTTCTTAAACATTTCCGGTCTTTTAGCCCGACCAGTAGCAATAACTACCCAGTCTCCAGAAACCACATCAAGACGTAATTCTGAAGGAAATTTTAGTTTTTTATTACTTTTTCGCATATTTACCACTGATTAAATTCCATCTTATTTTAAGTAAATCAAAGCCCATTTTTACCATTGATTTAAATTTTACTGTCGTATAGGGGTCATTTTTCCAATAAGTTGGGACGATTTTTATCTTATATCCTAATTTTTTAGCAATAACTAAGATTTCCGGATCAAAAGAAAATCGATTAATTTTACATTTTGGAAAAATATTTTCAGCTGCCTTTTTAGTAAATCCTTTAAATCCACATTGGGTATCCCAAATTCCCCAGAGCCCACAAATGATCTGAACCAAAATATTATAAATATCTCCCAATCTTCTTCTTAACCAGGATTGAGGAAAGGCCTGACAGGCTTCCTTAGCATCTCTTGGATCACGGGTACCGATGACAACTTCAAAACCTTTTTCAAATTCTGGCCACATTTTCTCTA
>Ga0066637_10002397_pt1 | contig 12505 bp, 8 predicted proteins | sample CryGeyCG2014_020_FD_62737 | JGI IMG/M metagenome (GOLD analysis project Ga0066637, IMG submission 62737) | Groundwater microbial communities from aquifer - Crystal Geyser CG08_land_8/20/14_0.20 | ecosystem: Environmental > Aquatic > Deep subsurface > Groundwater | place: USA: Utah: Grand County...
AAATGATAAATTGCTAGATTTAATTAAAGCAATGATAAATTTTTGGCTGATTAAGTCTCATAGCAATGGTAGCGTGGACGAAGTTTATCCTTATGAACAATCTTTTTGTGCTACCGCTTTTGGCGCCTATATGATAACTGAAACGCTAGGATTATTAAAAATTAGTATTGATGAAGAGCTAAAGAAAAAATTAAAAAAGACAGGGGGATGGCTTTCTGAAAATGGCAATTGGCATATCAGTAACCAGATTGCCGCTTCGGCAGTCGCTTTGTTCAATTTAGCGGATTTGCTCAAGGATAAGTCTTTAGCCACCGAAGCTGAAAAGAGAATTAATTTTCTTTTGCAAGAATTTAATAAAACTGGTTATTTCCCTGAATATGGTGGCTTTGATTTGGGCTACAATAGTTTAACCATGAGCTGCTTGTCCAGAATTTATCAAAAAAATGGAGATAGGCGGGTATTGGCATGCCTCAATCAGTCTGGCCAGCATCTTGACAAAAGCCTTGATAAATATGGAAATTATGATAGTATTGGTATGAGCCGAAATACTAATTTTATATATCCGTTTAGTTTTAAAGTTGTTAAAAATAATGTAATTTTAGATAAAATTATATTAGGCCTTGAACATGATTTAATACTTAACCCAGATTGGCTAGATGACAGATATTTAATCGGCCTAACTAATGATTATTTAATGACTTATTATTTTTAAGATTATGCTGATGACCACCTCTAAGTTAATTTTGCTAAGATTGTATAATTTTTTAATCGGCCGTTTTGCTTTCGGCCAAAAGCTATTAAGAAAGTTATTAGAGCTGGTCTTGATTAATAAGAAAAAATATCAAAAAAGATATGTGCCTAGTTCAAAATATTTTAATTTAAATTATTTTAAACAAAATGGAAAATAATGAACTAGAGCATTTTAATAGAATGGCTATTAAAAAGGGGTACGCATGGTGGGGGAGCAAGACATATAGCGGTCAGATTAGAAAAAAGTCTAGAACGCAAAACGCAAAAAAATTTGTTGGCGATTTAAATAATAAGGTTATTCTAGAAATAGGCTGCGCCTGTGGTGATTATACAAAATTTTTATATAAGGAATTTGGTGATAAAAATAAAATAATTGCTTCAGATTTATCGCCAGAGCAAATTAAATTAGCGGTTATTTATAATAAAGATATTAATGTAGAATTTTTAGTTGATAATTGCGAGAAGATGAGTTTTAAAAATGGCAGCATTGATTGTATTATTGCTAATTCTATTTTGCATCATGTTGATATAGATGAATGCTTGAAGGAATGTTTTAGGGTGTTGAAAGAAGACGGGCAAATATTTTTTACCGAACCTAACATGTTTAATCCCCAGGTGTTCTTAGAAAAAAATGTTATGTTTATAAAAAAGTTAGCCGGTCATTCTAAAAATGAAAAAGCTTTTTATCGATGGGATGTGGCGAAAAAATTAGCTGAACATGGTTTTCAGTATAACATTGTAAAAAATTTTGATTTTTTGCATCCAGCTACCCCTAAAGTGTTAACAAATTTTTTAAATTTTATTTCTAAATATCTAGAGGAAATTCCTTTAATTAAAGAAATTTCTGGTAGTTTAATAATATATGGAAGAAAAAAAATATAATTTTATAACGGTTCTTATTCCTTGTTATAATGAAGAGGCTGCCATTAAGCAGGTCGTTGATGATGTGGAGGCAGCCATGAGAACAACGGCATATCAATATGAAATTTTATTAGTAGATGATAATTCAACCGACAAGACGGTTGAAATTATTAATGAAATTAAGCCGCTTAATTCAAAAATTAGTTTAGTTAAAAGAAGATTAAACGGCGGGTCTGGTGCGTCAAGAAAAACCGGGATTCTTCATGCTCGCGGTGATATTATTGTTATGCTTGACGGTGATGGCACTTATGATGCCGCAGACATACCAAAGTTATTATCATATTTTCCAGAGTATGATCAGGTCAATGGCGCTAGAACCACCGAAGAAGGAACGTATAAGTTTCTACGTTTTTCCGCCAAGTGGTTTATTAGGCAACTAGCTATTTATTTATCTGGTTATAACATTCCCGATCTGAACACCGGTTTGAAGGCTTTTAAAAAAGATATCGTAATGAAATATATGTGGGTGATCCCAGACGGTTTTTCTTGTGTTACCACTATGACATTGGCCTTTTTGACCAATGGTTACAATGTAAAATATATTCCGACCAAATACTTTAAACGGGTTGGTAAATCAAAATTTCACCCGCTAAAAGATACGGCCAAATATTTTAATACTGTTTTACGCATGATTATTTATTTTAACCCTCTAAGATTTTTCTTGCCGGTTGGCGGCCTTATTATGTTGGCCGCTATAATTTGGATGGGTTTTACTTTGTATTTTTTTGATTTTAAAATACACGCTTCACAAATTATAATGATTATAGCGGCAATGCAAATTTTTGTGTTCGGTTTTTTAGCTGATTTAATCGTGTCTACGACCAAAAGACTAAATTAATATGAAAGTCGCATTATTAATACCACCATCAAAATTTTCTAAAAATGTAGCGCGAGACCTAGTTTATGGCTGCTGGTGCAAAGGTAAAAGAATAGCGGGAATCCAATTCCCGCCTTTATCTTTGATTTTAGTCGGGACCGTGCTTAAGAAAAATGGAGTTGACGTAAAATTAATAGATGCCGCGGCGGAGATGTTAACGCTAACTCAAGTTTCAGAAAAAATAAAAAATTACCGGTTTGTAATTATGCTAACCTCGACCATGACATTGAACGAGGACGCGGAAATTCTAGCTGAACTGAAAAAAAATGACCCTGAACTTAAAAGTATAGTTTTTGGAGGCCATGTTACGGTTGAGCCAAAATCTTCATTGGAAAAAAAAGGAATTGACATAGTTGTCAGAAGAGAAGCTGAATATATTATCCGAGATTTAATCTTAGCTGTTAAAAATAATAAAAATTGGCAGACGATTAAAGGTATTTCTTTTATAAAAGATGGTCAATATATTGAGAATGAAAATTATCCCTTAATTGAAAATCTTGACGAATTGCCAATCCCTGACAGAACATTTTTGCCAAGAGATATAGATTATTATAATCCGGTGGTCAAAAGAATGCCTTATACAACTATGTTTACTTCTCGTGGTTGCCCCGGGCAATGTACTTTTTGCTCCTCACCTATTTTCTATGGCCGAGCTATAAGAGTAATGAGCGCCAAGAGAGTTCTGGAAGAGATTAGGGAGGTAGTTAAATTAGGCTATAAAGAAATTTTTTTTCGTGACGAAATTTTTACAGTATCTAAAGATAGGGTAAAAGAAATTTGTGATACAATTGTAAAAGAAAAAATAAATATTAGCTGGATTTGCAGCTCCAGAATAAATACTCTAGATAAAGAGATGATGGCTATAATGAAAAAGGCGGGTTGCCACATGATAAGATTGGGCGTTGAGTCCGGGGTTCAGCAACTATTGAATAATGTAAAGAAGGGGATAAAAATTGAGCAAACCGAACAAGTTTTAAAATGGGCCCATGAAGTTGGGTTAGACACTCATGCTCATATGATGATTGGTATCCCGGGAGAAACCGAGAGGACAATTGAGCAGACTATAAAATTTATATTAAAAATAGACCCAACTATAGTAACGTTTGGGATTTTAACTCCTTATCCGGGGACTCAATTATTTTTGGAGTTGAAAAAGCATCATCCTGAGCTAGGTGACGGCACGGCTATGGATTTAAGTAAATTGCATACTCATGCTTTTTATAATGAATATTTTACCGAGCTTAGCGCTAGCCAGCTGCAAAAATATATTAGGCAAGTTTATCGTAAATTTTATTTAAGGCCTTCTTATGTTTTTAAATGGATTAAAAAAATAAAGAGTCTAGACGAATTTAAGAGAATAACGTTAGCCGGTACCCAAGTCTTTGGTTTCGTTACTGGTCAAGACGATTAATTTATGTATAAAATCATTTTACCGCCCAGAGAAAAAATTATTAAAACTGGCCCTGACGATAGTGGTCCGGACAGATATTATTCAAAAAATTATTTTATAAAAAAGATTTATTGGCAACGCCTGCAATCAGCCGTTGATTTAGTAGGCGATAAAAAATATGAGCGCCTGCTAGAAATTGGTTATGGTAATGGAGCCTTATCTTTAACTTTAATTCAGCTGGTTTCCGAATATTATGGCATTGATATTCATGGCCGAGAGAAAGAAATTTCTGGTTTGTTCGCTGGTAATTTTATGAATGGTAGCATATATAGCATTCCTTTCTCCGATTCATATTTTGATTGTTTATTTTGCTTAAGTGTTTTAGAGCATTTGGATGATTTGCCTAAGGCATTTTCGGAAATAGAAAGGGTTATGAAAAATGACGGTGATATAATCATTGGCATACCTTCGGATAACATTTTTATGAAACTGTTTTTCTGGCTTAAGAAGTCGCCGGCGCTTGAAAGTCATATTAATAGTCGTAGAAAGTTGTTGGAGCTTATAAGAAATAATTTTAATATTTTAGATATTAATACTTTGAGAATTTTCGGTATTGATATTTATACATCAGTAAAATGTCAAAAATTAAAAGTTTAATTTTAAAAATTAGTTTTTTGGCGGCGATTTTTTGTTTGGCGGTCTTTGTCTGGTATTCGCCGATAATTTTTAAGGGCTATCCGTCTGCGATACCGGGCGCTAACCAAATTATAGCGCGTAATTTAGTTTTGAGCGGAAAATTTAGCCAAGAGAATAGCAAAAATATTATTTTAAATCCGGCTTTAATTTTTAAAGAGGGCATGATTTCCTCAACCGGAGATAAATTAATTGCCTTGGCCAGCGCTTTGGTTTATAAAATTGCTGGCTTGCCAGATCAGGCTAGGGCGGTTTTTTATAGTGTTATTATATCGGCCTTAGCATTATTGTTTTTTTCTTTAACTGTTTGGCGAATATTCGGCTTTAGGTTAGCGGTGATTTTCAGTGTTATCTATATATTTTTACCGGTTATTTGGGAAACAGCGGTTCAGCCTAATCTTTATGAATATAGTTTACTATTTTTATCAATCGGCTTTTTTTTCTTTTTAGTTAAGTGGTCTAAATTTGAATGGTTAAGATTTTGTTTGGCTGGTTTATTTTTTGCTTTATCGTTTTTAGCTCGTGACGCCGTTGCTTTATTGGCTCCGGTGATTTTTATTTGGTTGTTATTTTATAATCGTCGGGCGATTATTCCTTTATTTTTATCTCTGGTTTTGCCATTGTTATTTTTTAATATTGGTTTTCAGTCATATTTCGGCAAGACTGGTAATTATCATCTGACCTATTTTAGGGCGGCTGAAGTGGGCGGACAGGTTAATGATTTTAGTTTTTTCAGCCATCTGTATCCCGATCCGTATACTTATCATTATGGCAAAGAAGATTTTTTATCGGAGAAAGAGAATGATTTAAAAAAGGGTGGCCTGAACGCCGTGGATATTTCTAAGCGGTTATCAAACGTGGAAGCGAAAAGAATCTCTCTTTTTGAGCATTTTCGAGTTGCGCCGGTTCTTGTGGCCAAACATTTATCAAGTATAATTTCCTTAGAGAGCGTTGGCGGACCATTGATTTTTCTTCTATTCATTTTGGGCATGACGAACTTAATCCAGTCCGGCAGAAAACATTTAGCATATTTAAGTATGGGTTGGATCAGTTTTGTTTTTATCTTCTGTTCTTTTTTTGCATTAGCACAAAGAAATCATGTTATGGATTTTGCTTTTATTTTTGCCATGGGCGTTGCTCTGGGTATTGATCAGCTAGTGATACTAGTTAAAGAAAAAATGCATATTAAATATTATATTTCAATTTTCTTTATCGTATCTTTAGCCGCTTATCAATTAATTTTAGGCGCCCATGTTTTATTTGGTAGAATTTATGATGACTCTTCGTTTTTAAAATTAAAAGCCTATCAATTAGCCATAAATAACATTAAAATTTCCCCCGAGGAAGTTATTGCCGCCCCGGTTAACAGCGGTGAAATTTATGGTCTGAATTATTTAACTGATAAATCGGTCGTTCTTTTTACTAATAAAACAATAGAAAAGCTTATAAAAGAAAATAAATTGCAGTTTGCTTTTAAAGAATTTGGCATAACTAAAATTATCGGTTACTCACCTGAATTGACTAACCAAATAATCAAGCAAACGAAAGTGGTCAATATTGAGATTGATAAAACGTCTTCGGTTATTCCATCTGATTCGTCAATTAAATCCTTATTCATGAATTTGGTAAGGTAAAATATATTATGGTTAACAATTTTCAATTGGATTTCATATATATAGGGGCGCCGAGAACCGGTACGACTTGGTTGGCCAGATGCTTGAAAGAGCACCCGTCGGTTTTCGTTCCTGAAAAGGCGGAAATTTCTCCGTTTAATCCAGACGGCACGATTGACTATTTATCCATGGATAATGCTTTTAAGCAGGCTCGGCCCAACCAGCTTAAAGGAGTATATCCGGTTAAATTTTTTTTAAGGCCGGAAAACGCTCTTTTTTTAAAAAAAAATTTTCCCAACGTTAAGATAATTGCTTGTGTTAGAAACCCAATCGACAGAGCCTACTCAAGTTATTGGCATAATAAAACCAGAAAAAAATTTGATCCTAAGCTAAGTTTTGAGGAGGCTATAAAAATTCAACCAGAATTAATAGAAGCTTCCTTGTATTATAAAAATTTAAAATCTTACTTTGATCTTTTTCCTAAAGAAAATATTTTAATTCAGTTGCATGACGACCTAGAGGCTGAGCCGGAAGAATATTTAAAAAGAATTTGTCGTTTTTTAGGCATAGAAGAAAATTTTAGCTGCGTTTCAATTAAGGCTAGGCCAAATCCTTCGACATTAAATCGCGTTAAATCAAAAAGCTTAGAGAATTTTATGTTTGGCGTGGTCGGAGCCGGCCGGCTAATTAAAAAAAGCCAGATTGGAAAATTTTTAATTAATTTTATTAAAGAAAAAAAATTAGATTATATTTTGTATTTTATAAATAGAAAAAATACTATTGATGCCGGCAAGCGAGAGCGGTTAGTTAAAAAACCATTACCTTTTAAAATTAGGCAAGAATTAGAAAAGTATTATAGCGCTGACATTAGCAGTTTAGAAAATTTGCTTGGTTGTAAGTTAGACATTTGGAGAAATAAATTTAAAGTAATTTTTTTATCAGACGATACACCTCCCGAGAGCATTGGCGGCGCGGGTTTTTCAACTTTTATTTTAGCTAAGGCCCTGAAAAAAGCAGGGGCGGAAATTTTAATAGTAAGCGGCACTACCGAAAAAGAAAAACACGGCAAAAGAGAATTATATGAAGGTGTGAATGTTATTTATATATATACTAAGTATAATAGAAAGTTAAGAACATTTTATTCTTTGTATAATAAACAAACGATTTTCGCATTAAAAAAGATATTATGCGAATATCGGCCAGACATAGTCCACGCTCATAATATTGCTAATGTTTTCTCATTTTATGCTTTAAGCGTGGCTCGGCGATATGCCCAGGCTGTTTTTTTTACCGCCAGAGACGTGAAGGCCATAGCTTATAATAAATTTTGGTGGTTTATTGATTATAATGATCTGGATATTCAAAAAGATTTCAATTATAAAATTAAATGGTACGAATTGTTTAGGCAGGCAAAAAAAGCCTATTTACCTTCAAGAAACTATTTAATAAAAAAGTTGCTTAAAAATTGCGATAAAATTTTTTCGGTTAGCGATGAACTTAGAAAAGCTTTGGAACAAAATGGAATTGATAATATTGTGACAATCCGTAGTGGGGTAGATATAGAAAGTTATGTCGCCGTAACTCAAGAAGAAGTGGCAAAATTCAGGAAAGAATTTGGTCTTGATAATAAAAAAATTATTTTTTATCCAGGCAGATTAAATGCGGAAAAAGGTTTAAATCAAATTTTGAAGACTGTAGTAAAAATAAAGTTGCAAGTACCTAATGTTGTTTTAGCGATGGCGACCAAAGAAATAAACGAATCAGTTGACAAAATAATTAAAAATTTAGATATTAAAGATGAGATTTTATGTTTAGGCTGGTTGGATTATGAAAGAATGAAGATTGCTTATAGGGCCGCAGATTTATGTTTAATGCCGTCTCTTTGCCTAGATTGTTTCCCTCGTGTTAATATTGAGGCTATGGCTGCCGCTAAACCAGTGATTGGCACTTGTTTCGGCGGTACGCCGGAAGCAGTAGTTGATGGAGTCACCGGCTATATAGTTAATCCTTTAAATACGGAAATGATGGCGGGGAAAATTATTGATTTATTAAAAGATTCAGATAAAGCCGAACAATTTGGTCGGGCCGGTTATGAAAGAGCAGTAAAAGAATTTTCTATTGAAAAACAGGCAGAATCAACTTTGTCTTGGTATAAAAAAATTTTAACGAATTTAAAATAAATATGTTTAATAAAAAGAAAACAAAGATAATCGTAACCCTCGGACCATCCACAAAGACGGAGGCTGATTTGAGAAAAATAAAAGATAAGGGTGTTGATTTTGTCAGAATCAATATGTCTCATTCTTCTGTTGAAGATTTAGAGTATTTTATTGATTTAGCGAAGAAAGTCGGGCTAGAATTCATTATTGATACTGAAGGGTCTCAGGTTAGAAACGGCAAATTAGAGAACGGTAAAATAAGTTTGAAGGAAAATGATGAACTTAGAATTTATAATTCAGAAATTATTGGTAACGCAGAACAGATAAATTTAAAACCCGGGCACATTCTTGAGCAACTAGAGCCGGGCGATTTATTGTATGTGGATTTTGATGCTGTAATTTTAAGAATCTCAGATATTAGTATGATTAAACAGGGCTATGTAACTGCTAAAGTAGCAAGCGAAGGAGGGCTGGGCTCAAATAAGGCGGTAATTATTCACTCCGGCTTAGATAGAAAATTTGATTTGCCGACTTTATCGGAAAAAGATTATCAGTCTATTGAACTAGGTTTAAAAAATAATATTAATTATATAGCAGCTTCATTTATAAGAAGTGCGGCAGCGATTAATGAAGTTAGACGGGCGACAAAAAATAAAATGAAAATTATTTCTAAGGTAGAGTGTGTCGATGCGCTAGAAAATTTAGATGAGATTATAGAGGCGACAGATTTTATTTTAATTGACCGAGGTGATTTAAGCAAAGAAATACCGCTCGAGAGAATCCCTTTTACTCAAAAAGTAATCATTGGCAGAGCCAAAAAAAGAGGCGTAGGGGTTTTTGTGGCCACTAATTTATTGGAAACAATGGTTGAGAATAAGAAGCCCACTCGTGCCGAAGTGCATGATATTGCTGAAACAATAATTGATGGGGCCCTCGGCCTGATTTTGTCGGCCGAAACCGCTATCGGTAAATACCCCATAGAATGTCTTAATACTTTAAATAAAATTATCGCTCATACGGAGATTGTTGTCGGTGCTGAAGATAAAAATACGGACAGTAGGCTTTTTAAAAAGTTAGAAGATAATAATTATCTCTTAAATAAGCAAATCTCTTCAGCTTTAATCCCTCCGCACGGAGGTAGGTTGGTTTCTCGGATTCTAAAGCAGGTTCCTAAAAAAGAATATTTAAAAACTTTGCCCAAAATTAATATTAGTCAGGAGACGGAAATGGATATAGAACAGATTGCTATCGGTACTTTTAGCCCCCTGGAAGGTTTTTTATGTGAAAAAGACTTTATCAGCGTGCTTGATAATTTAAGATTGGCTTCCGGCATAGTTTGGCCGCTACCGATAGTACTTGATATTTCAGAAGAAGAGGCAAAAAATATTTCCGTAGATGATGAAGTTATTTTGTCAGACCATAATGGAGAAGATATGGCCTTATTGCATGTTGAAGATATCTATCGTTTTAACAAAGAAGAAATGGCCGAGAAGCTATATGGCACAAATAATCCGGCGCACCCGGGGGTAGGTTTGATAAATCGTATGAAACCGATTCTGGTCGGTGGTAAAATAGATTTAATTAAAAGGCGAGACGCCGAATTTAAGGAGTATGAATTAACTCCCGCCCAAGTTAGGGGTTTGTTTGAAGAAAAAAATTGGTCTAAAGTTGTTGGTTTCCATACCAGGAATGTTATTCACCGCAGTCATGAATTTATACAGTTGCAAGCTTTAAATCAGGAAAATTGTGATGGTTTGTTTGTTCATCCGATAATAGGCAAAAAGAAGGCTGGCGATTATGAAGCAAAATATATAATTTCCAGTTACGAAAAAATGATTAAAGATTTTTATCCAAAAAATAAAGTGGTCTTTTCGGTTTTCTCAACATTTTCCAGGTATGCCGGACCCAGAGAAGCTTTATTCACCGCTCTATGCAGAAAGAATTTTGGCTGCAGCCATTTTATTGTCGGGCGCGACCATACCGGGGTTGGTGATTTTTATTCGCCCTATGCTTCCCACGAAATTTTTGATAAATTTGACGATATTGGCATTAAGCCGATTAAATTTGAAAAAGTTTTCTATTCAAAGAAAAATAATCAGCACATCCACGAGAAAGAGACCTCCGGTCACGAGGAGAATGATAAGTTGCACATCAGCGGTACCGAAGCGAGAAAAATTTTTGAATCCGGGCAGATTCCGCCGGAATGGTTTATGCGCTCGGAAATATCAGAGATTATTAATAGCGCGCTTAATCGGGGGGAGCGGGTTTTTGTTCGGCCGGAAAATAAAAGAGGCCAAGTTATCTGGTTTACCGGGTTGTCTGGCTCAGGCAAATCAACTTTAGCGCAGGAATTAAAAAATAAACTGGATTCAATCGGCAAAAGAGTTGAAATAGTTGACGGCGATACGGTTAGAAATACTTTGAATAAACATCTTAGCTTTAGCCGAGATAATATTAGAGAAAACAATCAGTTAATAGCGCAGTTAGCCAAAGAAAAAGCCGAAGATTTAGATTTTGTCCTAGTGCCGGTTATTGCGCCTTACCTGCAAGATAGAAAGATGATTCGCGATATGATTGGTAAAAATTATATAGAATTGTTTGTTAATTGCCCGATTGAAAAATGTATAGAGCGTGACACAAAGGGTTTGTATAAAAAAGCTTTGAGCGGTGAAATCAAGGATTTTATCGGTATTAGCCAAGCTAATCCATATGAAGTTCCGGCTAATCATGAGCTAGAGATAAAAACTCATGAGCTTAATCTTGAAGAGGCCGTAAAAACAGTAATTGATTATCTAAAAAATAAGTTGATGCTTTAATGAAAAATAATAATTTACCAATCAAGGATCCAGCGCTAAGTTTAGCAGTTGAAGCCGCTCTCGCTGCCGGCAAGGCTATAAATATAATTTACAATAAAAAAAATTTTAAAGTTAATTATAAAAAAAACAGCGAACCGGTTTGCTTAGCCGATCTGGAAAGCCATAGAGTTATTTTAAAGATTTTAAAAAAATCTGGTTATCAAATTATTTCCGAGGAGGGGGTAAAAAAAATAAATAAGGAGAATAATAAAAAATTTTGGATAATTGATCCGCTTGACGGCACTTTGGATTTTATTCAAAGGACCGGGGAATTCGCAGTAATGGTAGGTTTGGTTGAAAATTCTCTGCCTATTATTGGCGTTGTTTATTTGCCAGTTTCCGATAGTTTATTTATTGCTAAAAATGGTAAGGGGGCTTATAAAAATATAAATAGCAGATGGAAAAATATTTCGGTTAACGATAAATCAGGTGTAAAAAATATTATTTTAGAAATGAGCCGCAATCATATTTCGCAAGAGGAAAAAGATTTCATTGCGGTATCAGGAATAAAAAAATATGGCTCCAAGGGAAGTTGTTTAAAAGTATTAGATGTCGCCGATGGTAACTCTGAATTATATTTTACCTTTACCAATAAAATAAAATTGTGGGACACTTGTGCTTCTAATTGTATAATTCATGAAGCCGGCGGCAAAATGACTGATATTTATGGCCGGGAATTGCAGTATAATCCTAATAAACTGAATCATGAAAATGGTATTTTAGTCTCCAACTCTAAAATTCATAATAAGTTAATTAATAGAATTAAAAAATACAAAAAATAAAATATGATTATTTTTAAACCAAGTAAATTTTTGTTGTATAAAAAAATAAAAAATAATACGGATTTAATTTTTGGAGTTACTCTTGATGCGGGGGCAGGAGGCGTAAATCGTTACGGCAGCTTATTCCCTAGAATTACTAAGTATATGACCCTCGATGTTAAGCCAGAGTGCAAACCGGATATAGTCGGTTCAGTTGATAATATCCCGCTAGGGGATAATTCGGTTGATTCAATAATCTGTACTCAAGTAATCGGTGATGTAGTTAATCCGGATAAAGTTATTAAAGAATTCTATCGTGTAGTTAGGCCGGGCGGCACCGTACTCTTAAGCGAGTCTTTTATGAACGAAATTCATGGAGAGCCTTTTGATTATTGGCGTTTTACTAACTACGGCATGAAGCACTTGTTTGAAACTAACGGTTTTACTATTTTAAAATTTGAGCAAATCGGTGGTTTTTTTTCAGTT